>Ga0134074_1000849_pt1 | contig 10441 bp, 9 predicted proteins | sample 15_taG_25_FD_128868 | JGI IMG/M metagenome (GOLD analysis project Ga0134074, IMG submission 128868) | Grasslands soil microbial communities from the Angelo Coastal Reserve, California, USA - 15_D_Rain_40cm_2_09212015 | ecosystem: Environmental > Terrestrial > Soil > Grasslands ... | reverse complement strand
GGGTGGCCTCGGTGAAGGACATGAAGCTCAGCGCCCAGAAGAAGTCCGGGAGCGCGGTGCGCGCCGAGATCACGCTGCTGACGTACATGTACCGGCCCGTTGGCTCGCCGCCGCCGCCGAGGGCGGCGCGATGACCCGGGTGATGCGCGCGGCCGGAAGAATCGTCGTTGCGGCGAGCCTCGCGACGATGTTCCCCGCGTGCGGCAGCACTCCGCCTCCGGCTCCCCCGCCTCAGGCGCAGCTGCCGCCCCCGGGCGGGGCTTCGCCGCTGCCTGCCCTGCCGCTGCCCGAGTCGCAGGTGCCAAAGTACGAGCCCAAGGGGCGGCGCGATCCGTTCGAAGCTCTGGAAGGGGCTCAAGGCGCCGGCGGCGGAGGAAGTCTGGTGGCCACGGCCAAGCTGACCGGCATCGTGCGAAGCACTCGGGCGACGCTCGCCCTGGTCGAGACACCAGAGGGCATCGGATACATCCTCAAACCCGGAGACACCCTCGGGGATGGCCGCCTGTTGGAGATTGGCTCCGACAGCGTGGTATTCCAGGTGACGAAGCCCGGCGAGTCCACGAATCGCGTGGTCCTCAGAATGGCGATGGACTAAATGACAGCTGAACGACAGACCCACACGGCGCTCGTCGCGGTAAGCCTGGCGGTCGTCCTGCTCGTCCCGGCGGTCCCGGTCGCGGCCCAGACCGCACCGGCGGTGCTCAGCGACGTCACGGTGACCTCACAGCCCGACGCGATCAACATCTTCGTCTGGACCTCGCGGGAGACGAAGTACCGCGCCGAGCTGATCGAAGCACCGCGGCGGTTGGTCATCGACCTCGAGGACACGGTGTACGCGTGGCGCAAGACCCCGTTCACGGTCGGCGCCGAGCCGGTCACGCAGATCCGCGGCGGCCAGCACCGGCGGGGCGTCGCGCGCGTCGTCTTCGACCTGACCCGCGACGTCGGTTACGCGATCCGCGAAGACGACAACGGACTCGCGATCATCATCCCGACCGCGCCCATTGCCAGCCGCGCGATGGCCGTGAAGGACAGCACCCCCGCCGAGGCGGCGCCGGCGCCCGCGCAGGCCGACACGCCCCCGCCTCCGGCGCCGGTCCGCATCGCCCAGGCGCCGCCCGCCCCGGCGCGGCCCGCGCCCAAGCCGGCGTCGAACGGCTCGCGGCTCATCTCGTTCGACTTCAAGGACGCCGACGTCGTCAACCTCCTCCGCATCCTGGCGGCCGAGAGCACCAAGAACATCGTGATCGGCGACGACGTCAAGGGCAGGATGTCGATCTCGCTGCACAACGTGCCGTGGGAGCTCGCCTTCCAGACGATTCTCGACGTGCGCGGCCTCGAGAAGATCGAGAAAGACAACGTCATCCGCATCGTCTCCCGGGAGACGAAGCTGAAGACTGATACCGAGATCGCGAAGGCCGCCGAGGCGAAGATCAAGGAGCAGGAGGCGATCGGCAAGCAGCGCGCGGCGGAGCTGGCGCTCGCGGAGCAGTTGGCGCGCGGGCCGCTGAGAGAGGAGACGATCCGTCTCGCTTACGCCGACCCAGAGGAAATCGTGAAGACCCTTCAGGGAGTCTTGGGCCTCGCCGGGGGCGCGGCTCCAGCGCCGGGCGCCCCGGGAGGGCCGCCGCTGATCCCTGCGCCGCCGTTCTCGGCGCTGTACGGGACCGGGCCCCCTCCCGCGCCGGGCGCGCCCGCGCCCATGCCGACGCCGGAAGTGCTGGCCAAGGGCATCACGATCCAGGCCCACAAGCCGACGAACTCGATCTTCATCCGACACTACGAGGCGGATCTCGAGCGAATCAAGAAGCTCATCCGCGAGAAGCTCGACGTCCCGCTCCCGCAAGTGAAAATCGAGGCGCGGCTGAACGAGCTGAACCGGACTGACTTCTTCTCCCTCGGGATCACCTGGGGCGCCGCGGCCTTCGGCCGTGCGCGCGGCGACGCTCTCGTCGGTCAGGGGTTTGCCGGGCGGCTTCAGCCGACGGGAACTGGCATCGCCCCGAACCCCCTGCCGACCGGCTTCGACAACTCGAACCTGACGCTCGGCAACTTCCTCCCCGTGAGCGCGACGACGGGGCTCCCCCTCGGCGGAAACATCGTCAACTTCCCGTCCCCGCCCGGTCTCTTGGGCGGCACTCCGGCAGGCATCGCCTTCGGGATCGTGGGAGGGAAGTTCAACGTCAACCTCGTCCTGGACGCGCTCGAGGAGCTGCAAAAGACAACGTCGCTCGCGAAGCCCGAGGTCGTGACGGTTGAGAACGCCAAGGCGACGATCTCGCTGGGCAGCGAGATCCCGTACGCCACGGTCAGCTCGGCAGGCACCCAGGTTCAGTTCAAGGAGGCCCTGCTCAAGCTCGAGGTGACACCGACAGTCATCCGGGAAGCGGGGGACGTCACCAGGGTCAAGATGGTCGTCAACGTCGAGAACAACTCCCAGGGCACGCAGACGTTCTCGATCGGTGGTGGGTCCGTCCCAACGATCAACAAGCGGACGGCGGCGACTCAGGTCGTCGTCAAGGCGGGCGAGACCCTGGCGATCGGCGGCATCCGCCAGCGGGAGACGAGCGACACGCTGACGAAGGTGCCGTTCTTCGGCGACATCCCGGTGCTCGGGTACCTCTTCAGGTCGAAGACGTCGACGTCCGACCCGAATCGGGAGATGGTCGTCTTCATCACGCCCTACGTGCTGAAGCTCGACCTGGCCCAGGCGCCGGCCCAGCAGCCGACGAAGTAATGGCTGGAGCCTTCCGGTTCCTCACCGCTGGCGAATCCCACGGTGAGGCCCTGGTCGCCGTCGTCGACGGCGTCCCGGCCGGCCTGCGCCTCGCCGAGAGCCAGATCAACGAGGATCTTGCGCGCCGCCAGCGTGGCTACGGCCGCGGTGGGCGCATGAAGATCGAGCGCGACCAGGTCCGCATCCTCTCCGGGGTTCGCTGGGGCTCGACGCTCGGCAGCCCGATCACGCTCCAGATCGCCAACCGCGACTGGGAGAACTGGAAGTCCACCATGGCGGTCGGCCCGCCCGAGCCGGGCACCGCGCCAAAGCAGGTCACGCGGCCACGGCCGGGCCACGCCGACCTCGCCGGGGCCATGAAGTACGGCCACCACGACATCAGGAACGTCCTCGAGCGCTCGAGCGCGCGCGAGACGACCGCGCGTGTGGCGGTGGCGGGCGTGGCGAAGCGATTGCTCGACGAGTTCCGCGTCACGATCCTGAGCCACGTCACCGAGATCGGGGGGGTCCGCATCGGCCCCGACCTCGACATCACCTGGGAGGAGCTCACCCGGCGGGCCGAGGCGTCCGAGGTCCGCTGCGCCGATCCGGCCGCCGAGACGGCGATGATCAAGGCGATCGACGCCGCCCGAGAGAAGGGCGACACCCTCGGGGGCGTCTTCGAGGTCGTCGCCCTCGGCTGCCCCGTCGGACTCGGCTCCTACGTGCAGTGGGACCGCCGGCTCGACGGGCGGCTCGCGCAGGCGTTCTGCTCGATCCAGGCGATCAAGGGCTGCGAGCTCGGCCTCGGGTTCGAGACCGCGCGGCGCCCAGGCTCGGCCGTCCACGACGAGATCCTGTTCGACGCCGAGAGCGGGTTCAAGCGCAAGACGAACAACGCGGGGGGCCTGGAGGGCGGCGTGACGAACGGGCAGCCGGTCGTCGTCCGGGCCGCGATGAAGCCGCTCTCGACCCTGCGCACGCCGCTCAAGTCGGTGGACCTCGCCACGAAGGAGGCGGTGGACGCGGTCGTGGAGCGGAGCGACGTCTGCGCCGTGCCCGCGGCCGGCGTCGTCGGCGAGGCCATGATGGCCATCGTGCTCGCCGACGCGTTCCTCGAGAAGTTCGGTGGCGACGGCATCCCCGAGATCCGCCGCAACTACGACGCCTATCTGGACAGCCTGAAAAGCTGGTAGCCCGCAGGGCCCTCGCCGGTCGAGGCGAGCAGTAGAATGACCCGATGATCATCGACGTCAACTTGGGCCTCCGGTCGTATCACATCGTCGTCGAGTCTGGCGCGCTCGACACCGTGGGCGCGCGCCTCGCGGAGCTCCGCGTCGGCTCCCGGGCGGCGCTCGTCAGCGACGCCGCGATCCTGCGCCTCTACGGCAAGACCGTCGAGCGCAGTCTGGAGAGCGCGGGATTCAGGGTGGCGACGGTCGAGGTGCCGGAGGGCGAGGCGGCGAAGACGCTCGCGGTGGCCACCCTTTGCTGGGACGCGCTGCTCGCCGCGGGGCTCGACCGCACATCCACGGTGCTCGCCCTCGGCGGGGGGGCCGTGGGCGACGTCGCCGGGTTCGTCGCGGCGACCTACATGCGTGGAGTCAACTTCGTCCAGCTTCCCACGACGGTGCTCGCCCAGGTGGACGCCTCGATCGGCGGCAAGACCGCGATCGATCATCCAGCGGCGAAGAACCTGATCGGCGCCTTCCACCAGCCGCGCCTGGTCCTCGTAGACCCAGCCGTCGTGCGCTCGCTGCCGGAGCGCGAGTTCACCTCGGGCCTCGCCGAGATCGTCAAGCACGGCATCGTGCTCGACGCCGACTACTTCGCCGAGGTGGAGCGCGACGCGACGGCGCTCTGCGCCCGAGACCTCCCCGTCGTCGAGCGTATCATCGGCGGCTCCTGCCGCCTCAAAGCCGGGGTCGTGGAGCGTGACGAGCGGGAGAGCGCGCTGCGGCACGTCCTCAACTACGGTCACACGATCGGCCACGCCCTCGAGGCGGCGACGGGGTACGCGCGCTTCGCCCACGGCGAAGCGGTCGCCCTCGGCATCGTCGCGGAAGCCCGCCTGGCCCTCAGGCTCGGTGTCGCATCGCCGGAGACGGTCCTACGCCAAGAGCGGCTCCTCGCCGCCGTCGGCCTGCCCGTCCGTGCGTCGGCGATCGACGCCGACCGTGTCCTGGCCACGATCACGCGGGACAAGAAGGCGCGCGACGGTCGGGTGCCCTTCGTGCTGGCGCCCAGGATCGGTGCGTTCCAGCTCCAGTACGATGTGCCGTGGGACCTCGTCCGCGCCGTCCTCGGGGAGCTCGGATCGTAGGCGATGTTGACAACTCAAACCCACGCTCCGTATAACCGTTTGGAGATGTCCGTCGACGATCTCGCGCTCGATGCCACCATCCGCCGTCACGAAGAGCGCCTGGCCCGCGACCCGACGTCCCTCGCCTTCGCGCAGCTCGCCGACCTCTATCGAAAGGCCGGGCGGACGCGCGAGGCGGTGGCGGTCTGCCGGAACGGGCTCGCCCGGTACCCCCAGTACACGACGGCGCGCTTGATCCTCGCGAAGGCGCTCGCGGCGGAGGGACAGCTCGAGCCGGCGCTCGCCGAGATCGGGGCGATCCTCGCGGCGAGCCCGAAGGACGCCCAGTGCCACCGCCTCGCGGCAGAGATCCAGCGCCGCCTGGGGCACATCGACCGGGCGGTGACGCACCTGGAAGCGGCCGTGAGGCTCGACCCGGGCGACCGCGAGTCGCGCTCGCTACTCGGGCTGCTGCGTGCGACGACGCCGGCGGCGAGCGAGGCGAGCGGGCTCCAGCGCGTGCTGGCGGACGACACGTTCGCGACGATCGCCTTTGGCACCCTCGCTCTCGAGCAGGGCTGCGTCGAGGAGGCCGCCCAGACCTTCACCCGCATCCTCCGGAAGGATCCCGACAATCACGCCGCGCGCGAGCGGCTGGAGACGACGCTCCACGCGCGGGCGCGGCGGAAAGGGTAGGGCGAGATGCAAGTGTCAACCGCGGAGTTCAGGAAAGGGTTGCGCATCGTCTTCGATGGCCACCCCTACACGATCGTGGAGTTCCAGCACGTCAAGCCCGGGAAGGGTGGCGCGTTCGTCCGCACCAAGCTCAAGCACATGAGGCTCGGGAAGGTGATCGACAACACGTTCCGCTCGGGCGAGAAGGTGGAGCTGGTCGACTCCGAGGAGAAGCACATGCAGTTCCTCTACAAGGACGACGGCTACCACTTCATGGATACGGAAACCTACGAGCAGGTCTCGCTCTCGCCGGACGAGGTCGGCGACGCGCGCGACTGGCTCAAGGAGAACACCGAGGTGGACGTGCTCTACATCGAGGGCCGTCCGGTCGCGGTCGAGCTGCCGAACTTCGTCGAGCTCGCCGTCGCCAAGACGGAGCCCGGCGTCCGCGGCGACACGGCGCAGGGCGGGACGAAGCCCGCGACGCTCGAGACGGGCGCCGTCGTGCTGGTCCCGCTGTTCCTCAACGAAGGCGACATCGTCAAGGTCGACACGCGCACCGGCGAGTACCTGGGCCGCGTCGCCGCGGCGGGTGCCTGATGGCCCGCGGGCGCCCGCGCGCCGACCTGAGCCGAGAGACCGTGGTCGCCCTGGTGCGCCAGCTGGGCGCCGCGCTCCAGGACCTCGGGCTGGCCGAGATCGAGGTGGCGTGGGGTGAGGTCCGGGTCCGCGTCCAGCGGCCCACGGCGGCACCGACGCAGAAGACCCCGGCGTCCGCGACCTCCGAGGAGAGCGTGGCGACGCCCCTTGGCACCGAGGCCGTCCCGTCGGGATTGGTGTCTGTGGAGGCGCCGATGGTCGGCACCTTCTACCGCGCGCCTTCCCCCAGCGCCGAGCCGTACGTCAGTGAGGGCACCGTCGTCAAGGAAGGCCAGATCCTCTGTATCATCGAAGCGATGAAGCTGATGAACGAGATCGAGTCCAAGGTGGGCGGCCGGATCGTGAAGATCTTCGTCGAGAGCGGCCACGCGGTCGAGTACGGCCAGCCGCTGTTCCTGATCGACCCGGCGCGCTGAGCGCTCATGCGTCCCATCCGTCCGCTCGTCCTCGTCGCCGTCCTGGCGCTCCCGCTCGGCGCGCTCGCCCTCGGCTGGCGTGAGGGGCGGCGACCCGAGCGCGCGGACGACGGGCGGCCTCCGGTGCCCGTCGCCGCGCACGACTCGCGGGCGCTCACCGAGGAGGCGATCCGGCTCTACGCCGCCGGGCAGTTCCCGCGCGCCTGCGAGCGCTTCAGCCGGGCGGCGGACGACAACCCCGCGAGCGCGGCGCTGCGCGCGGACGTCGGCAACTGCTTCGAAGGCTGGGGCTGGCAGGCGCTCCGCGAGGGCCGGCCCGACGAGGCGCTCCTGCTGTTCCGGCAGGGTCTGGCGGAGGCGCCCGAGTCGACGGCGCTCTGGAAGGGGCTCGGGCTCGCGGCCGTCCACGCGGGACGACCCGACGACGCGTTCGGCCCGCTCGAGCGCGTCGTCGGTTCCGAGTTCGACCCCGAGGTCCGGATGCTCCTCGCCTACCTCTACGATTACCGTGACGACCCCGCGCGCGCGATCGCCCACCTCAACGCCGTCCTCGAGCGCGAACCCGGGAACGCGGGCGCGCTGCGCCTCCTCGAGAAGGTGGAACGCGAGCGGCGTGCCGAGTCGGGCTTCCACCGCGACGTCACGCCGCGCTTCGTGCTCAAGTACCGCTCCACCCCCGGCGCCGAGGCGCGGCGGACGATCCTGCGCCTGCTCGAGGTCGCCGCCGAGCGCGTCGGCCGGACGCTCCGCTGGGAGCCGCGAGAGCGGCTGACCGTGGTCCTGTACGAGCGCGGCCAATTCCAGGACGTGACCCGCGTCCACGGCTGGGCCACGGGGCTCTTCGACGGGAAGATCCGGCTGCCGCTGGGCCCGGCGCTCCCGCCCGCAGCCCAGGTCGAGCGGTTGATCGTCCACGAGTACGCGCACGCCGCCATCCACCACCTGTCGCGGGGCCGCGCACCCCGCTGGCTCCAGGAGGGGCTGGCGCAGGCGCTGGAGGGCGCCGCGGTCGACGCGATGCTGCGCGTCCCGGGCAGCGTCACCCTGGCCGGAATCGAGGCGCTCGTCGCCGACTCCGATCCCGTGCGCGCGCGGACGGGCTACGACCTGGCACTCTGGATCGTGCGGGACCTGCTCGACCGGGGTGGCACGGAGACGGTGCGCGAGCTGCTGGTCCGGCTGGCCGCGGGCGACACCCTCGACGACGCGACGCTCCGCGTGTATGGGCTGCGGCTCGTCGAGATCGAATCGCAGTGGCGCCGCCTGCTGGGCGGGTAGGCCTCGCGTGTTCCACAAGATCCTGATCGCCAATCGCGGCGAGATCGCGCTGCGGATCATCCGCACCTGCCGAGAGCTCGGCATCCGCACGGTCATCGCCCACTCGAAGGCCGACGGCGACTCGCTGCCACGGCGGCTCGCCGACGAGTCGATTTGCGTCGGGCCCGACGCGGCGCGCCTCTCCTACCTCAACATCCCCGCGATCATCTCGGCGGCGGCGGTCACCGACAGCGAGGCGATCCACCCCGGCTATGGATTCCTCGCGGAGAACGCCGCATTCGCGGACGTGTGCCGCGCCTGCTCGATCACGTTCATCGGCCCCTCGCCCGAGGCGATCCGGCTCATGGGTGACAAGGCGCAGGCGCGCCAGCTCGCGAAGCAGGCCGGCGTCGCCGTGGTCCCCGGCAGCGAGGCGCCGCTGAAGGACGCCGCGGAGGCGGTCGACGTCACGGACCGGATCGGCTACCCGATCATCTTCAAGGCCGCGGCCGGCGGCGGCGGGCGGGGCATGCGTATCGTGCGGCGGCGGGAGGACGTCGCTCAGGCGTTCGACGCCTGCCAGTCGGAGGCGGGGTCGGCGTTCGGCTCCGCGGAGATCTACTGCGAGAAGTACGTCGAGCGGGCGCGGCACGTCGAGGTCCAGGTGCTCGGCGACAACAACGGGATGCGCCTCCACCTCGGCGAGCGCGAGTGCTCCGTGCAACGCCGCCACCAGAAGCTCCTCGAGGAGTCGCCGGCGCCCAACCTCGACGCCGAGACGCGAAGCGGCCTCCACCGCGCGGCGCTGACCGTGGCGGCGGCGGTCAACTACGTGAGCGCGGGGACCGTCGAGTTCATCGTGGACGCCGAGGGGCGTTACTACTTCATCGAGATGAACACGCGCATCCAGGTCGAGCACCCCGTCACCGAGATGGTCACGGGCATCGACCTGGTGCGGGAGCAGATCCGCATCGCCGCGGGCGAACCGCTCGGCTACCGCCAGGACGCCGTTCGCCTCGAGGGTCACGCGATCGAGTGTCGGATCAACGCCGAGGACCCCGAGACCTTCGCGCCGAGCGCGGGCCGCGTCACGGCGTGGGTGCCGCCCGGCGGCTTCCACGTGCGCGTGGACAGCCATCTCATGGCGCCCTACGTGGTGCCGCCGTTCTATGACTCGCTGCTCGCGAAGGTCATCGTGCACGGGCGGGACCGCGCCGAGGCGGTCGGCCGGATGCGCCGGGCGCTCGCCGAGACCATCGTGGAGGGCGTGAAGACGTCGATTCCGTTCCACCTCAAGGTCCTGAACGACCCCGCGTTCCTGGAGGGCCACTTCACCAGCGTCGACACCGAGCGGCTGCGCGGCTGATGGACCCGTCGCTCTACGTCATCCTCGACCGCGCGGCGGCGCGGGGGCAGGACCTCGAGGCGATCCTGGACGGCGCGCTCGCCGGCGGGTGCCGCATGATCCAGCTTCGGGAGAAAGAGTGGCCATCCGGCCGTCTCCTGGCGCTGGCCGAGCGGCTGTGCGAGGGCTGCCACCGAGCCGGCGCGACCTTCATCGTGAACGATCGCGTCGACCTCGCGCTGGCGGTCGCGGCCGACGGCGTCCACCTCGGCCAGGACGACCTGCCGCCACGGGCGGCACGCCCCCTGCTGAAGTCAGGCATGATCCTCGGCCGCTCGACCCACAGCCTCGCCCAGGCGCGCGCGGCGCATGACGACGGCGCCGACTACATCGCGGTCGGCGCCATGTTCCCCACGACGACGAAACACGAGTTCCAGCTCGTCGGCCCCGACCTGCTCAGGCAGGTGCGCCCCGAGACCTCCCGACCGCTGATCGGGATCGGCGGTATCACGCCCGAGAACGCCGCCGAGGTGATCCGCGCCGGCGCCGACGGGGTCGCCGTCATCTCGGCCGTGTGCGGCGCGCCCGATCCGGCCGCGACCGCGCGCCGTTTTCTCGAGGCGATTCGCGCGGCGCGCGACTTGACCGGTCGGCGGCGGCCGCTATAATGCTGGCGCACCGACCACGCCGACTCGACGACTAAGGAGGAAGCCCTGATGAGCCGCTACCCTGTCCGCCTCACCGCCGCGCTCCTGGCCGGGCTCGCCCTGGTGGCGCTACCGGCCGCGCCGAACCCGGAAGCCCAGGGCAGCAAGGGCACGATCAAGATCGCCACCCAGAGCCCGCTCAGCGGCGGCCAGGCGGCCCTCGGTGAGGGCATCAAGCTCGGCGCGCAGCTCGCCATCGAGAAATTCAGGGGCAACCTCGTGAAGATGGGCTACAAGGTCGAGCTGGTGCCGTTCGACGACCAGGCGAAGCCAGACGTCGGCGTGGCGAACGCGAAGAACATCATCGCCGACAAGGAGATTCTCGCCGTCATCGGTCATCTCAACTCGGGCGTCGCCATCCCC
>Ga0134074_1000831_pt1 | contig 10550 bp, 9 predicted proteins | sample 15_taG_25_FD_128868 | JGI IMG/M metagenome (GOLD analysis project Ga0134074, IMG submission 128868) | Grasslands soil microbial communities from the Angelo Coastal Reserve, California, USA - 15_D_Rain_40cm_2_09212015 | ecosystem: Environmental > Terrestrial > Soil > Grasslands ... | reverse complement strand
TCCTCGCGTTCGTCTGGGGGCCCTGGCGCGACTCCGGATTCGTCGAGCACCGCATGCTGCGGCGCACGGACATCCCCGCGGCCATCGCGGTCGCGCCGGACGGCGCGGTCTGGTTCACGATCGAGATGTCGGACGCGCTCGGCGTGCACCGCCACGGCAAAATCGAGCGTCTGTCCAAGCAAACGCCAAATCTCGAATCGCTGGGTCTCGACGTCGACGCCGACGGCGGCGCCTGGTACACGGACGCAAGCGCCCGCGCCGTCGCCCGCATGGCGGCCGACGGCAGCATTCGAGCGTTCCCCCTGACCACGCCCATCGTCAGGCTCGGCCGACTGGCCGTCGCGCCCGACCGCGCGGTGTGGTTCGCCGATGCCACGACGGCCAGCGTGACTCGGCTCAAAGACGGCGTGTTCACGCGCCACGTCTCCCGCTCGTCGGGCGCCGTTCCGTGGGGCGTCGCGGTCGACGCTCGCGGCACGGTCTGGGCCACGTTGCCGAACGTGAACCGGCTGGCCCGCATCGCCGGAGACGGCCAGGTGACGGAATTCGATGTCCCGACGCGCGGCAGCGGGCTCGGCGACGTGGCCGTCGATGCCAGCGGCGCCGTGTGGTTCCTCGAGCAGCAAGCGAACCGGATCGGGCGCTTCGCGGACGGTCGATTCTCGGAGTTCGCGATTGCCACGCCCTCGCCCGGCCTCACCGCGCTCGCCGTGGCGCCCGACGGCGCCGTGTGGTTCAGCGAGCTCCGGAGCGGGCGATTGGGGCGGCTGCGCGACGGCCGCGTGACGGAATTTCGTCTGCCACGACCCGATGCCCGTCCGTTCGGCGTCACCGTCGATCGCGCGAACAACGTCTGGTACACCGATCTCGGCGGGTGGCTCGGGATGTTGCGCGCCGATCACGCGACGGGCGGATAGGTCAGTCCAATTAGCCGCGCTACTCGTTGACAATGGATGTGACGCGGAATAGCGTATGCGCGCCCTACTTGGGCTAGCCCATGATGCAGGTCGAGCCGAGCCGATGATGCCTCGAGCGGAGAGACTCTCCCCGAGCATTTCCCGCCGCGGTCTTGTCCTGATCGCAGTCGGCCTCCTGATCCTCATCGGGATCGTGATCGTCGCCGTCGCCCGCGAGGCGACCTCGCGCCGGGTCGTTGCCGCGGCACTCTCGCGCCCTGCGGCGCCGGCGAGGCCGCCGCTGACCCCCGCCGAGGAAACGTACATCCAGGCCTTGTGGCCCATCCACGGTGCGGTCGAGCGCAGCGCGGTGCGCATGAGCCTGGGCCAGATCTTCTACGTGACCAAGGACGTGGGACGGACCGAGCTCAAAGCCCGGGTCGACGAGGCGCTGACGACCTTTCAAAAGGCCGAGGCTCAGCTGCTCACGCTCGAGCCGCCGCCGTCGTTGCGGCCCGCCCACGACGAGTATGGCGCCGCCGTTCGTCTCTTCCACAAATCCGCGGTCGAGGTGTCGAAGATCTTCGCGGACGGCCGCGAAGACCACCTGCGAGCCGCGTATCCGCTGGCTCAGGAGGCCTCCGACAAGATCCGAGAGATCGGCGGCAGGTTCTGGCCAGGTGAGTTTCCACCCAACTGAGAAGGAGGTGTGACGAAAGGTCGCATCGCTCGTTGTGCGTTCGTGTCCCGGTCACGCTATCGGGAGGTAAGAGATGAGAGGAAGAATCGTACGTGTCGTGTCGGCTCTTGCCGCCATCGCGGCGCTCGGCGTCCTCGTCAACGTGGGGACGCTCGCCGCCGACAACAATGACAACGACAACAACGGAGGTCAGCACAGACCTCCCCAGACACTGCCGCAGGGCTTCGAGACCCACCGCGAGCTGCTGCACGACGCCATCCGCTCCGACGAGGCGCCGGAGAATTCCGCCTGGATCCTCGAGAGCACCCGCTTCATGGGCGTGCCGTTCCGTTCCTTCATGCCGGACCGTGGCGACAAGCCCACCGTGGATCTCCCGGTGAACGTCGGCATCATCAAGGGGCCGGATGGAAAGCTCGGGCTGTACGACAGCGGCTGGAAGCAGCTGCACTACATCTTCGACCTGAACACCTCGTGCTGCTGGGCCCCGATTCGCCAGCAGATGACGGCGATCGGGCTCAATCCCAATGACGTCGAATGGATCGTCATCGGCCATGGCCACTGGGACCACGCCGGCCAGATCAGCGAGTTCCCGAACGCCATCCTGTACGTGCAGAAGGAAGAGCTCAAGCAGATCGACTTCTTCCTCAGCTACCCGTCCACGTTCGACGGTGGACACATCAGCCGGGTGAACACGGATCCGGGCGGGTGCGCGCGCAGCCCCGTCTGCGGATATCCGCCCCAGACCGTCAACGAGATCCTCGGCAAGGTTCTCGGCGGAAAGGCGCACATCGTCGACGGACGCCACGAGATCCGGAGGGGCGTGATCATTCATCCTGCCTTCCGGGGCCACACCTACGGCTCGCAGCTGCTGCAGGTGAACACGCCCCGCGGCCAGCTGGTGTTCGGCAGCGACACGTACTCGTCCTGGGAAGGCATTCGGGACTGGAACGTCGCGAACATCCAGCAGACGGACACCATCCAGCAGATGCTCGCCTACGAGAAGTGCTACGTGCTGACGTCGCGGCCGGGAGACATGAGCTTCCACAACTGCGTGTCGGCTCACGAGCCAATCTCTTACACCGCCGGTTATCCCCTCACGTCCAACTGGTGGCTGATCCCGGGTGGCAACTGCTCACGCGCCGCCGAGCTCACGCTGGCGAACGGTGAGGGAACCCACGTGCCGAACCCGCCGCCCCGCGGAGCGTGCACGCCGGTGATTCCGCCTCACTAGCTTTCGGCTCGCGTCGCTGAGCGTGTCGGCGTCCGGAGCCCGTGTCAGCACGGGCTCCGGATGCCGGCGACATCGAAGCTCACGCCCAGGCGTCATGCCCGACGCGTTGACAGACATCGCTGCGCGACCTAGGGTGTCGCACCATGGCGGACACGGCGGACGTGGTGGTCGTCGGCGGCGGCGTCATCGGCACGAGCATCGCCTTCGCGCTGGCCTCGGCCGGCGTCAAGCGCGTCACGCTGCTCGAAAAGGGCGCGCTCGCCAGCGGCGCCTCGGGCCGCTCGAGCGCGCTCATCCGCATGCACTACGTCAACGAGGAGGACGCACGCCTGGCGTGGGCGAGCTTCCCCGTGTTCAGGGACTGGCGCGAGCGCATGGGCGGGCCGCCCGTGTTCACGCAGACGGGCGCTTCGTGGCCGTGGTCGGTCATCGCGATGCGGCGGCGCTGCGCGCCAACGTCGAGATGCTGAAGAAGATCGGCATCGACACGACCGCGCTGTCGCCGGCCGAGCTCAAGACGCTCCAGCCGTTCGTGAACGTGGACGACGTCGGCGCCGTCGCCTACGAGCCGGCGAGCGGCTACGCGAGCCCGGCCGACGTGGTGGAAGGCTTTCGCCGGCAGGCCCAGGCGCGCGGCGCGCACATATTACAGTGGACGCCGGCGACGCGCATCGTCCGGCGCGAGAGCGCCGTGGTCGGCGTCGAGACCGCGGCCGCGCGCATCGACGCCGGCGCCGTCGTGGTGGCGGCCGGCGCGTGGGCGCCGCGGCTCTGCCGCGAGATCGGGATCGCGCTCGACGCGCGGCCCAAGGCCCTCGACACGATGCTGGTGACGCGCCCACCGGAGATCGCGAAGCCGCACATGGTCGTGATCGACCACGTGCTCGGCACCTACTTCCGGCCGGAGGGCGACGCCCAGACGATCGTCGGCGTGCCGTGCCAGGTGTGGGACATCGATCCCGACACGATGCCGACGGGCCTGCCGCCGTCCGCGCCGGTGGAGGGCGCGCAGATGCTCACCCACCGCATGCCCCCGATGGAGCGCGCCGCGCTCTCGCGCGGCTATCGCGCCTTCGACTGCTACAGCGCCGACCGCCACGCGATTCTCGGCGCGGTGGGCGGGATCGACGGCCTGTATCTCGCGACCGCCTTCAGCGGCTCCGGCTTCAAGATCGCGCCGGCCGTCGGCGCGTGCCTGGCCGAGCTGATCACCGAGGGCCGCGCGCGCACCGTCGACATCTCCGCGTTTCGCCCCGAGCGGTTCGCCGAGGGCCGGCCCATCGCGGGTCGGCACCCATACGCGCCACGCCGCGATCACGTGGAGCCGACTCGTTCGGCTTAGGAAGCTGTCGCGGGATCGAGGGGTGCCACGGCTTCGCCGGGGCGCCCCGAGCGCTGGGGGGTATGGGGGGCCATTTCGGGGCCCCCCATCTCAATAGACAAAGCGGTCGGGTCGGAACGGTGCCAGCGACGGGTGGGGCGCGCCACCGACGACCTCGTCGGTGATCAGGCGACCGAGCAACGGGCCCAGCGTGACGCCACTGTGGGTGGCCACGACCCAGATGTTGTCGAAGCCCGGCAGCCGCCCCGCGATCGTGTGACGATCGGCGGGCATCGGGCGCACGCCGACGCGGCGGTCGACCACCTTCACGCCGCGCGCGGCCGGCACCACGTGGGCCGCGCGCTCGAGCAGGAGCGCCGCGAGCTCGTCGAGCCTCGACGGCGAGCGCGCCTCCGCGGCGGGCGCATCGACGTCCTCGGCGCCGAGCAGCAAGCCCCCGCCCGCATCGGGCCGCAGATGAATGCCGGGCGCGTGCACGACGCGACGCAGCGGCTGCGCAGGCGGCGACGTCACGGCCAGCAATCCGGGGACGCGGCCGACCGGGACACGGACGCCCAGCGGGGCGACGAACGCCTGCGTCGAGGGCCCGACGCAGACCACCAGCGAGCCGGCCGTCACCTCGCCGTCGTCGGCGACCAGCGCCTCCACGCGGCCGCCGCGCGCCCGCAGCGAGCGGACGGGCGCGCGCTCACGGATCACGGCGCCGCACGCCGACGCCGCCCGGAGGAGCGCTCGAATCAGGCGGGGCGCGTCGAGCCAGGCCTCAGCGGCGTAGAGAGCGACCTCGCGCACGTGATCGCCGACGACCAGCGCCGGCTCCAGCGCCCGGGCGCGCTCACGACTGATCCACTCCGCGGGGTAGCCACGACGCGCGAGCCGCTCGACACGAGCGCGAAGCTCCCGCTCCTGCTCGTCGCCCTCGGCCCATTCGAGCGACCCGCCCGGGTGATGGCCGGCGTCGCCCCCGAGCTCGCGCGCCAGCTCGCGGTGCGCGGCCATCCCGTCCGCGTTCAGCCGATGGTAGACCTCCGGCTCCTTCCTGGCGGCGTTCAGCCATGCGAAGGAGGTGCCGCTCGTGCCCTCGCCCGGAGCTCCCGCGTCGAGGGCCACGATGCGCGCGCCCGCTCGCGCCGCTGCGTACGCGACCGAGGCGCCGACGATCCCGAGGCCGACGATGGCGAGGTCGTGCTGCGTCGTCACGCCGTGGACTGTATCAGACGGCGACGATCGGTCACCGCTTGACAGCCCAACACGCCGGCATATAGTCGCGCCGATGCCCCGTCACGCCGCCGTGACCCACCCGGCAGTCCCCTCACGTTCGGAGGCGGTTCCGCACCGGCGTCTCGAGCGCGAACGAATCCGCTCGGGCGGCGGCACCCTGCCGGGCGACGTCAGGAAGCCTTCGGAATTCGGCCCGGCGCCGGCGGCGGAACCTGGTCGGCTCCAACGCGTGCTCGTCGGACTCCGCGTCCTCGTCGTCGATGACCACCCCGACGTCCTGGAGCTCTTCGCGGTGGCGCTGACGGCCTGCGGCGCCGAGGTGACGACCGTCGACAACGCGCGCGACGCTCTCGCGCTCGCGACACAGACGCGGCCCCACGCCGTCGTCAGCGACATCGCGATGATCGGCGAAGACGGCTACTGGCTCGTTCGGCAATTGAAGCGGCTGCCCGGCGCGATGCTGGCCGACGTTCCCGTCATCGCGGCCACCGCCTACGGGCACGAGCATCCCCGCGCGCGCGTCCTGGCCGCGGGGTTCGCCGAGCATCTCCAGAAGCCCATCGACCCCGAGCTGCTCTGCCGGCTCGTCGCGAGCGTGACGGGGCGCTAAGGCCCGTCGCCGCGCGCGGGCGGCGCGAGCGGCAGTCGCACCACGAACGTGGCGCCACGCCCCTTGCCCGGACTCTCCGCGGTCACCGAGCCGCCGTGCAGCTCGACGATGTGCCGGACGAGCGCCAGGCCGAGCCCGAGCCCGGCGTGGGCGCGCGTGCTCGAGCTGTCCTCCTGGCGAAACCGGTCGAAGATGTAGGGCAGCACGTCCGGGCCGATCCCCTCGCCCGAGTCGGTCACGGTGATCTCCGCCGCGGTTTCGCCGCGGCGCAGCCCGACGCGCGCGCGCCCGCGGCGGGGCGTGAACTTCACCGCGTTCATCAGGAGATTCCAGAGCACCTGCTGCAGGCGGTCGGCCGCTCCCATCACCGTGGCCGACGGATCGAGCTCCTCGACGATCTCGATGTGCTTCGCGGCCGCCTCCGGACGAACCGTCTCCAGGGCGGCCTCGATGACGTTCCGGAGCTCCACGCGCCGGAGGTCGAGCCGTAGATTGCCGGTCACGACACGCGAGACGTCCAGCAGGTCTTCGATGAGCCGGACCTGCGCCGCGGCGCCGCGGACGATCGCGGCCAGCCCGCGCTGCCGGGTGGGCTCGTCCACGTCGGCGGACTGCAGCATGCGCGCCCAGCCGAAGACGCCGTTGAGCGGCGTGCGCAGCTCGTGCGACACCACGGCCAGGAACTCGTCCTTCGCACGGTTCGCGCGCTCGGCCTCTTCGCGCGCCCCGCGCTCGCGGCTGAGGAGCTGCCGGCGCTCCTCCTCGATGCGGCGCGGCTCGGTGATGTCGCGGGCGATCTTCGAGGCGCCGACGATGCCGCCCGCCGAATCCCTCACCGGCGACACCGTGACCGACACGTCGATCAGCCGGCGGTCCCGGGTGATGCGCACGGTGTCGAAATGCTCGACGCGCTCGCCCCGACGGATCCTCGCGATGACCTCGTCCTCCTCCGCGCGCCGCTCCTCGGGGACGATCAGCGTGATGGGCTGGCCGATCGCCTCCGCGGCCGTCCAGCCGAACATCCGCTCGGCGGCGGGGTTCCACGAGGTGATCACCCCGTTCAGGGTCTTGCTGACGATCACGTCCTCGGACGAGTCGACGATGGCGGCCAGCCGGGCGCGCGTCTCGTCGGAGCGCCGGCGCTCCGTGATGTCGCGCGCGATCTTGGACGCGCCGACGATGCGCCCGGTCGAGTCTTTCACCGGCGCGACCGTCAGGGAGATGTCGACGAGGTCCCCACCCTTCGTGACCCGCACGGTCTCGAAGTGGTCCACCACCTCACCGGCGCGCACGCGCGCCAGCACGTCCGCTTCCTCTCCGTATCGTTCGGGCGGAATGATCAGTGTCACGTGCCGCCCGAGCGCCGCCGAGGCCGGCCATCCGTACATCCTCTCGGCCGCGTGGTTCCAGGACGTGATGATTCCGTCCAGCGTCTCGGTGACGATGGCGTCGTCCGATGCGTCGACGATGGCGGCGAGACGCGCGGCCGCGTCGCCGGGGAGGTCCGGCTGCGTTGGAGCGTCCGGCCGGCGGGGCGCCGGTGTGGGGCGCGGGCGCGGCGCCTTCATCTGATTCACGATACACCGAGCACCTCGGGTGTGATGACGTAGTGCACGACGCGGACGCCTGTGTAGTCGACGACTCCCCGCTGGGTGAAGCCGACCTTTTCCAGCACGCGCTGCGAGGCGAGGTTCTCGGGATAGGTCACGGCCACGAGCCTCGGCAGCCTCAGGGCCCCGAACGCATGGCCGACGAGCGCGCGCGCGGCTTCGGTGGCGATCCCCCGGCCCCAGCTGTCGCGTGCGAGACGATAGGCCAGCTCGATGTCGTCGCCCGCTGGCATCCGGAGCAAGGCGCAGAGGCCGTGGGCGACGCCGGCACGACTCTCCACGAGCCAGAAGCCCAGCGGCGCCTGATCCTCGGCGATGCGCTGTCGCACCCGCGCGGCCGTCTCGTCGGCCGGTCGTGTCCCCGCCGGGCTGCCCACGTGGCGCATGACTTCCGGGTCGCTGTCGAGCGCGATGAGGTCGCCCTCGTCGGAGGGACGCAGCCGTCGCAACCGGAGTCGCGGAGTCTCGATCACGGAGCCGGATCCTCGCACCGGATCCTCGCATACTTGACTGCCTTCCCCGGGCGCGGCTATTGTTCGACTCCCTGTGACCGCTGGACCGTGAAGTCATCCCCGAGGAGGCCGCCATGCGCCGCACGCTCGTCAGTGGATCGGCCCTGTTCCTGCTTCTGGCTCTCGGCTGCCCGCCGGCGGCAGACGCGCAGACCAGGGACGACACGCTCGTCTACGCGCTCCAGTCGGACGTCGACACCTGGGACCCGCCCAATTCCGTGCTGCGCGAGGCGATCATCCTCGGCTACCACGTCTTCGATCACCTGGCCGTGCGCGATCTCAAGACGCGCCGGGTGGTGCCGAATCTCGCCCTGTCGTGGAAAGCGCTGAACGACACCACCTGGGAGGTCAAGCTGCGCCAGGGCGTGAAGTTCCACGATGGCAGCCCCTTCACCGCGCGCGACGTCAAGGCCACGTTCGAGCGCGTGCTCGATCCGACCAAGAAGATGACCGCGCGAGGCAACCACGCCAAGATCAAGAGCGTCGAGATCGTCGACGACCACACGGTCAAGTTCCACACGGACGGCCCCTACCCCATCTTCGTCGAGCGCCTCACCGCGCTCGTCATGGCGTCCGAGAAGGTCATCAAGGACAAGGGCCACGAGTGGATGCAGGAGCACCCGATCGGCACCGGCCCCTACAAGCTCGTCAAGTGGGACCGCAAGCACGAGCACCTGCTCGTGCGCAACGACGAGTACTGGGGCCCGAAGGCCCCCTACAAGTACGTGCGCATCCGCATCATCCCCGAGCAGGCCACCCAGATCGCCGAGCTGATCTCGGGCGGCGTGGACGTCATCAAGGCGGTGCCGCCCGATCAGATCGACGTCATCAACAAGTCGGGGCAGGCGCGGACCGCGAGCTCGCCCATTTTGCGGACGGCGTTCTTGCAGCTCGACCAGGCCGCGCGCAGCGGACCGAATCCCTTCACCGATCGGCGCGTCCGCCAGGCGGCGAACCTCGCCACCGACATGGACGGCATCATCAAGCACGTGCTCAACGGTCTGGGCGACCGCGTGGCCACCGCCGTCAACCCCATGGCCTTCGGGTTCGACGCGGGCCTCAAGCCGTACAAGCAGGACCTGGCCGCGGCCAAGAAGCTGCTCGCCGAGGCGGGCTATCCCAACGGCGTCGACATCGTGTACAACCAGGGGCCGCCGACGGTCGAGCCCGGACTGCTGCAGACCGACGAAGCGATCGTGGCCGACCTCACGAAGGCCGGCTTCCGGGTGAAGCAGAACTACGTCGGCGACAACACCGTGTTCGTCGCCCGCATCAAGGACAGCAAGGCCGGCCCCATGTTCTCGTTCTCCTGGGGCTACTACTCGGTGTTCGACGCCGACGCGATCCTGTACGACATCTTCAAGTGCAAAGAGACGTACGCCTATTACTGCAACCCCGCCATGGACGACCTCATCATCCAGGGGCGCTCGACGCTGGATCAGAAGAAGCGCGCCGAGGTCTACGCGAAGGCGCAGAAGCTGGCCTTCGACGACGCGGCCTACCTCTTCAAGTGGGGCCTTCGTGGCGTGTGGGGCATCTCCAACCGCGTGGACTACCAGGCGCCGCCCGACGAGGTCGACCGCATGTTCCTCGTGACGCCGCGAAAGAAGTAACTCGCGTGTGAAGCGCTACGCGCTGCGACAGCTGCTGCAGCTCGGGGTCGTCGTCGTCGGCATCTCGATGCTGGCGTTCGCGATCCTGCACGTGATCGGCGACCCCGTGCTGCTGCTCCTGCCGCTGAACGCGGGCAAGGAAGAGTACGAGCGGTACCACAAGCTGCTCGGCCTCGACAGGCCCGTGTACGTGCAGTACTGGAAGTTCGCGAGCCGCGCCGTCCAGGGCGACTTCGGCAAGTCCTGGTACACGGACACCCCCGCCTTCACGCTCGTGCTGGAGCGCATGCCGCCGACGCTCTATCTCACGTCGGCGGGCCTGGTCGCCGCGCTGCTCATCGCCCTGCCGCTGGGAATCCTCGCGGCGCTCAAACGACACTCCCTCGTGGACAACCTCTGTACCATGCTCGCGGTGGCCGGCCAGGCCATGCCGATCTTCTGGCTCGGCATCATGCTCATCATCGTCTTCGCCGTGCGCCTCAAGGCCCTGCCCGCCTCCGGCTACGGCACCTGGCAGCACTTCCTGATGCCCGCCTTCACCCTGGGCGCGTTCCTGGCGCCCCTCACCATGCGGCTGGTGCGCTCCGGCGTCATCGAGATCATGAACATGGACTACATCCGGACGGCGCGGGCCAAGGGTGTCGGCGAGAACACCGTGGTCGTCAAGCACGCCTTCCGCAACGCGTGCATCCCGGTTCTCACCGTGCTCGGGCTCCAGTTCGGTCAGCTCCTGGGCGGCGCCATCATCACGGAGACGGTGTTCGCCTGGCCGGGGGTCGCCACGCTCACGGTCGAGTCGATCCGCAACCAGGACT
>Ga0134074_1000816_pt1 | contig 10644 bp, 10 predicted proteins | sample 15_taG_25_FD_128868 | JGI IMG/M metagenome (GOLD analysis project Ga0134074, IMG submission 128868) | Grasslands soil microbial communities from the Angelo Coastal Reserve, California, USA - 15_D_Rain_40cm_2_09212015 | ecosystem: Environmental > Terrestrial > Soil > Grasslands ... | reverse complement strand
GCACTCGATCATCGGCTCGATGCGCTACGGCGTGCGCTGGACGGAAGAGCTGCTCATCAAGGCGCTGTTCCGCTACCACCCCTGCCTCGAGAACGCCGGGATCCTGTACGACGGCTCGGAGGAGCGGCGCAACAACTACACGCTCGAGGGCGGCGACGTGCACCCCATCCGCCCCGACCTGCTGTTGCTCGGCTTCAGCGAGCGCTCCAGCCCGGCGGCGCTGGACCACCTGTGCGATCTGGTGTTCGAGCACTGCAGCGTGACGGACGTGATCGTGGTCGTGCTGCCGAACGAGCGGACCGCGATCCACCTCGACATGATCTTCACCCAGCTCGATCGCGAGCTGTGCTGTATCTACCCGCCCCACTTCGTGGGGCCGGAGCGGCTCGCCGTGCTGCACCGGCGCAAGAAGTCGAAAGGTGTGAAGGAGATGCCGAACCTCTTCGCGGCGATGCAGGCGGTGGATCATCCGCTCGAGCCGGTGTTCTGCGGCGGCAGCGACCGCACGCTGCAGGAGCGCGAGCAATGGTCCTCGGCCTGCAACTTCTTCGCGGTGCGGCCGGGCGTCACGGTGACGTACGCCCGCAACGAGGCCACGCTGCGCGAGCTCGAGCACGCGGGCTTCGCGATCGTGTCCGCCGCGACCCTGCTGGCGGAGGAGCAGTCGCGCGACGACCAGCGGGCCGTGATCACGATGGAGGGGAGCGAGCTGGTGCGGGGCGGCGGCGGGCCGAGGTGTATGACGCTGCCGCTGCGGCGGGACGATTTGTGAGAACGCGGAACGCGGAAGTGGGAACGCGGAACAGCAATGGCAGGTCGCTCGCGACGCGACGCTTGCATTGCTGTTCCGCGTTCCGCGTTCCGCGTTCCGACTTCAGGTGAGCCACACTACTTTCCGCGTCGGGCACCTGACCTGCCACGCCCTCGAGGCAGGGGTGCAACACCTCGACGGGGGCGCGATGTTCGGTGTGGTGCCGAAGCCGCTGTGGGAACGGCGCATCACGCCCGACGAGCGCAACCGGATCCGCTTGGCGTTACGCTGCCTGCTCGTGGAGCACGACGCGGGCCTCGTCCTCATCGACACCGGCCTCGGGAACAAGGAAGGCCCCAAGTTCAAGGACATCTACGGCGTGGCGAACGAGGGTGCGGGGGAGGACGGCCGCACCCGGCTCGAGGACGCGCTGCGCGAGCTGGGACACGGGCCCGGGGACGTGCGCTGGGTCATCAACACCCATCTCCACTTCGATCACGCGGGCGGCAACACGTACCGGGACGGCGCTGGCGCGGTGCTGCCGAGCTTCCCCAATGCCCGCTACGTGGTGCAGCGGAGGGAGCTCGAGTTCGCCCGACATACGAACGAGCGTACCGCGGCGAGCTATCTGCCCCACAACTTCGAGCGCGTGGCGTTCGAGCTGCTGGACGGAGAAGCGGAGCCGCTCCCGGGTATCCGCTGCCTCCCCACCCCCGGTCACGTGCCGTTCCACCAGTCGGTGCTCGTGGCGAGCGGCGGGGAGCGGGCCTGCTTTCTCGCCGATTTGGTGCCCACGACCGCCCACCTCCCCCTCCCCTGGATCATGGGGTACGACCTCGAGCCCCTGGTGACGCTCGAGTCGAAGCGCCGGCTGTACGCGCGCGCCGAGGCGGAAGGGTGGCTGCTGGTGTTCGAGCATGACGCGGCGGTCGCGACGGGCCGGCTGGGTCGCGAGGAGAAGGGCTTCGCTCTTGTGGAGCAGGTTCTTGCGGGCTAGCTTACGGCCGACAATATGGTAAGCGGGCGCCGCGCGCGCCTCACCCGCCGCCTCTCCGGGAGTCGGAGAGTGCTCTAGGGTTCTGAGGGCGTTCTCCGTCGTCAGTCGTCCGTCATCCGTCAGTTACGGATGACGGAAAACGGATGACGGATGACGCGACGCGGGTTCCGGGGCAGCCGGAGTCCGCTTTTTTCTTGCTTGCGGAGGAGAACAGCACCTGGCGATCGAAAGCCCGAACAACAAAGCGCCGCGCGTCCGAGTCAACCGGCAGATCCGCATCAGTCCCATCCGCGTGATCGCCCCCGACGGAGCGCAACTCGGCGTGCTGACCGTAGAGGAAGCGTTGGCTGCGGCGCAGGAGCGGGGACTCGACCTCGTGGAAGTGGCGCCGCTCGCGCGACCGCCGGTCGCGAAGATCATGGATTACGGGAAGTTCAAGTTCGAGCAGGCCAAGGCGGCGCGGGCGGCCAAGAAAAAGCAGCACGTCATCCACCTGAAGGAAGTGAAGTTCCGGCCGGGGATCGACGATCATGACTTCGCGTTCAAGACGCGGCACGCGCGCGAATTCCTGCAGGACGGCAACAAGGTCAAGGTGACGATGATGTACCGGGGCCGGCAGATGGCTCACCTCGACTTGGGACGTGAGGTGCTGGACCGGGTCGCGAACGAGCTGAAGGACATCGCTAAGATCGAGCAGGACCCGAAGCTCGAAGGCCGTAACATGTCGATGGTGCTGGCGCCGAAATAGAGGAACCAATGCCGAAACAGAAATCCAAGCGGGCCCTCCGGAAGCGCGTCAAGCTGACGGGAACTGGCCGGCTGCGCCGCTATCACGCGTACAAGAGCCACATCCTGACGAAGAAGCATCCCAAGCGGAAGCGGCACCTCCGCAAGCCCGCGCTCGTGTCGCACGCCGACGAGCGCCGTTTGAAGCGCCTGCTAATGGCGTAAGGAGCGCTCCATGCCTCGCGTCAAGAGCAACGTCGCGCGCCTCAAGCGCAAGAACAAGGTCATGAAGCTCGCCAAGGGTTACTTTGGTGGCCGCTCCAAGCTGTGGAAGGCCGCCAAGGAGTCGGTCGAGCGGGCGCAGAAATACGCCTACCGCGACCGTCGCCGCCGTAAGGCGGACTTCCGGCGGCTCTGGATCACGCGCATCAACGCCGCCGCGCGGCTGCACCAGCTGTCCTACAGCCGCCTGATGAACGGCCTCAAGAAGGCCGGCGTCGAGATCAACCGCAAAGTGCTCGCCGATCTCGCCGTCCGCGACCCCGTGGCGTTCGAGCAGCTGGCGGAGGTCGCGAAGCAGGCCCTCTGACGATGCGCGACCTCCTGGCAGCCATCGCCCAGCTGCGGGAGCGTCTGGAGGAGATTCCGCAGGCGGACGAGCGCCGGCTCCCCGATCTCAAGACCGAGATCCTGGGGCGCAAGGCCGGCGCCCTCACCACGATCCTCGCCCGCGTGCCCCGGCTCGATGCCGCCTCGAAGAAACAGGTCGGCGCCGCCGCCAACGCCCTGAAGCGCGAGTTCGAAGCCGCGTTCGCCGCGCGCGAGCGCGAGCTCAGGGGGGGGCGCGCCGCCGGTGCCGTCGCAGGTCTCGACCTCACCATGCCCGGGCGCGCCCGCTGGCAGGGCGGCCTCCATCTCGTCACCCAGGTCGTGGACGAGATCTGCGACATCTTCCGCGAGCTGGGCTTCACCCGCGCCGTGGGTCCCGAGGCGGAGACCGAGCGCAACAATTTCTTCGCGCTGAACTTCCCGCGCGATCATCCCGCCCTCGACGCCCAGGACTCGTTCTACCTGGGCGAGGACCTGCTGCTCCGCACCCATACCTCGCCCGTGCAGATCCGCACGCTCGAGCGCTACCCGCCGCCCATCCGCGTCGTCATCCCGGGTCAGGTGTACCGGCGCGATCCCTTCGACGCGTCCCACTCCCCGGTGTTCGAGCAGCTCGAGGGCCTCGCGGTGGACGACGGCATCACGTTCGTGGACTTCAAGGCCACGCTCGCGACGTTCGCGCGCCGCTTCTTCACCGCGGACACGCGGGTGCGGTTCCGGCCGTCGTTCTTCCCGTTCACGGAGCCGTCGGCCGAGATGGACGTGCAGTGCCAGATCTGCGGCGGCACGGGGGAGGGCTGCGCGACCTGCAAGCAGACGGGCTGGATGGAGATCCTCGGCTCCGGCATGGTGCACCCCGCGGTGCTCGAGAACTGCGGTGTGGACAGCGAGCGCTACACCGGCTTCGCCTGGGGCATGGGCCCGGCCCGCATCGCGATGACCCGGCACGGGATTCCCGACATCCGGCTGCTGTACGAGAGCGACGTGCGGTTCCTCGCGCAATTCGCCGGGGGCACCCGATGATCGTCTCGCGCCGCTGGCTCGAGGCGCTGCTGGGCGGGGCGCCGCTCGACGCCCGCGACGCGGCCGAGCGGCTGACGGCGCACGTCGCCGCGGTCGACGCCGTCGTGCCGATCCACGGCGACCTGGGCGACATCGTGATCGCGCGCGTGATCGAGGTGAAGAAGCACCCCAACGCCGACCGCCTGTCGCTCTGTCTCGTGGACGCTGGCGGGGGAAGCGCGGTCGAGGTCGTGTGCGGCGCGCCCAACGTGCGGGCGGGCAAGAGCTATCCCTACGCCCCCGTGGGCGCCGTGCTGCCGGGAGGCGTGAAGCTCGAGCGCAAGACCATCCGCGGCGTGGAGTCGAACGGCATGCTCTGCTCGGCGAAGGAGCTCGGGCTCGGCGAGGATCACGCCGGGATCATCGAGGTCGACACGAGCGCCGCGCCGGGCACCCGCTTCACCGACGTCGTCCCGGTCGCCGACCACCAGATCGTGATCGACGTGCCGGCAAGCCGGCCAGACCTGCTGTGCCACAAGGGCGTGGCGCGCGAGCTTGGCGCGTCGCTCGCCATCCCGGTGAAGCTCCCGGCGATCCCAGGCTCGCCCGGCATCCCCCTTCCGTCGTTCCGTCGGGGAGAGCGGGAGGGAGTGGTGGATTCCGTCGCCGTTCGGTTAGAGGACCCCGAGGGCGCCCCGCGCTACATGATCGCCGTCATCCGGGGAGTCCAGGTGGGGGAGAGCCCCGCCTGGCTCTCGGGTCGGCTGACCGCCGTCGGCCAGCGGCCGATCAACAACGTGGTGGACGCGACGAACTACGTCCTGCTCGAGCTGAACCAGCCGCTGCACGCGTTCGATCTCGCAAAGCTGCGGGGGCCCGCGGTCGTGGTGCGGCGCGCCCGGCCGGCCGAGCAGATCGTGACCCTCGACGGCGTCGCGCGCACCCTGACGCCGGAGATGACGGCGATCTGCGACGCCGAGCGGCCGACGATCGTGGCGGGGGTCATGGGGAGCGCGGAGTCCGAGGTGAGCGCGGCCACGACCGACCTGGTGATCGAGTGCGCCTACTTCCAGCCGACGCGCATCCGCCGTACCCGACGGGCGCTCGAGCTGTCGAGCGAGTCGAGCTACCGCTTCGAGCGGGGCATCGACATGCTGGCCATGCCGGACGCGCTGCGGCGCGCGATCGAGCTCATCGTCGCGGTGGCGGGCGGCGAGCTGCGCGAGCCGCCGCTCGACCTCTGGCCCGAGCCGGTCCAGGAGCGCACGGTGTTCCTCCGCGCCGAGCGCGTCTCCCGGCTGCTCGGCGTGGCGGTCGCGCGCGCCGACATCGAGCGGTACCTCACGTCGGTCGGGTTCTTCGTGGCGCCCAAGGAGGAGCGGCTCGCGGTCCAGGTGCCCGGGTGGCGCCCCGACGTGACGCGCGACGTCGACCTGATCGAAGAGGTCGCGCGGCTCGCGGGCTATGACGCGTTCCCCGACGAGCTGCGGCCCTACCGGCCGGGGACCGTACCCGACGCGCCCGAGGAGCGCGCGCGCGCGCGGGCCCGCGAGCGGCTGGCGCGGTCCGGGTTGTACGAGGCGCGCACGCTTCCCCTGGGCCCCCCCGACGGGCCCGACGCCGTCGCGGTGCTGAACCCGCTGTCGGCCGAGGAGGCGCACCTCCGCAGTCGCCTGCTGCCGGGCCTGATACGACGGGTGGAGCACAACTGGGCGAACCGGAGTCGGGACGTGCGGCTCTTCGAAGTCGGCACCGTGTTCCGGTGGACGGCCGGGGAAGAGGGAAGGGGGAAGCGTGCCCTGGAAGAATGGACCTCCGTGGCCGGCGTCCTCACCGGCGGCCGGTACCCGCCCCACTGGTCCGACGGTGCGAAAGTACCTGATATGGACTTATGGGACTTGAAGCACCACTTTGAGTTAGCGGTGGACGTCGCGGCCCCCTCGTGCGTCGTGCAACCGGCAACGGGTGGGGCGGTTGGTTGGGTGGCGGCGCAACGGACTGGGGAGGTCGTGGGGGAGGCAGGTCCCCTCGAGGCCGATGCGCCGGTCTGGGCGGCGTCGCTCTTCGGGTTCGAGGTCCGGCTGCTGGTCGGAAGCGTGGAGTTGGCAACGTACCGTCCGCTGCCGCTGCAGCCACCGGTGGAGCGCGATCTCGCGCTGGTCCTGCCGGCGGGGGTGACGGCGGCGGCGGTGGCCGACGTGCTGCGGCGCGCGGCAGGGCCGCTGCTCGAACGGGTGGACGTGTTCGACGAGTATCGTGGACCGGGAGGTGGAGTCCCGGCGGGCCACCGCAGCGTCGCCTGGCACTGCACCTTCCGCGATCCCACGCGCACGCTGCGCGACCGCGACGTGGACGAGGTGGTGGCGCGCGGTCTCAAGGCGTTGGAGGACGAGCTTGGTGTACGACGGCGAGCGGGCTGATGGAGGAACAGGGGTGGCGGGGGCGGGGGGGGGTGCGCAGGTGCTCGACCAGCTCGAGACGATCCTCCGCCACGTGGCGGACGAGCTGGCCACCTGGCGCGCGCGCGCGCAAAAGGCCGAAGCCGAGCTGAAGGAAAGTGGCGCGCGCGGCGCGGGCGCCGCCCGGCCCGACCCTGAGGTCAAGGCCCGCGCCGCCGAGGTGGAGCAGGAGAACAAGCTGTTGCGCCAGCGAGTCGAAGCGGCGAAGGTCCGGGTGCAGGATCTCCTGAGCCGGCTCACGTTCCTGGAGGAGCAGGCGCGCCAGGCGGGCGATGGGGGCGGGGGGGGCACAGCAGCAGGCGCTGGCGCTACGGGGGGGGCAGGGGGAGCCGCGCCATGAGCACCAAGAAGCACGCGGTGAAGGTGATGATCGGCGGCGAGGAGTACACGGTGCGGTCCGATCTGCCGCCGGAATACACGCGCGAGGTGGCGGCGTACGTCGACCAGGCGCTAAAGAAGGTCCTGTCGCAGGGGCCGATCGTGGAGACGCACAAGGCCGCGATCCTGGCCGCGCTCGACATCACCAACGAGCTGTTCCAGACGAAGAAGGGCGAGCGGGAGGTCGCGGCGCGGCTCGCCGCGCTGGCGGACGATCTGACGCGGTTGCTCCCGCCCGCCAAGCGGAAGGCGTTGATCGGACAGGCGTGAGATAACATTCCGCTCCGCCCTCCTCGGGGAGGGGGGAGCGGTGCTGGAGATAGAGCGTATGGCGGACTGGCTGGCGATCGTCGCGAGCCTCCTCGGTGGGGGAGCAGCCGCCGGGGCGGCCTTCTATATCGTTGGCCGTCGGGTGCAGCGCGGGGCGGCCGAGGCGGCGGCGCGCGCCGCGGCGGGCGAGAGCGCGCGGCTGCTCGAAGAGGCGCGGCAGCGGATGGTGCTGGCCGCGAAGGAAGAGTTGCTCCGCGCGCGCGAGGCCTGGGACGAAGACGTGGCCCGGCGGCGGCGTGAGATCGACCGGCGCGAGCAGGGTCTGGAAGAGCGCGTGGCGGCGCTGGAAGAGCGGGAGCGCGCCCTCGCGGCCACGGAGCTGGAGGCGCGCGCCCGGCTCGAACGGATCGCCGGACTCACCGCGCAGGAGGCGAAGCAGGAGCTGTTGCGCCGGCTCGAGGACGAGGCGCGCGGCGAGGCCGCGGCCCTCGCCCGTGACTTGAAGGAGCAGGCGAAGCGGAACGCCGACAAAGAGGCGCAGAAGATCCTCGCCCTCGCGATCCAGCGTCTCGCCGCCGAGCACACCGCGGAGAGCACCGTCTCGGCGGTCGCGCTGCCCTCCGACGAGATGAAGGGCCGCATCATCGGGCGCGAGGGCCGCAACATCCGGGCGTTCGAAGCCGCCACCGGTGTGGACGTGATCATCGACGACACCCCCGACACCGTGGTGGTGTCGTGCTTCGATCCGGTGCGGCGCGAGGTGGGTCGGCTCGCGCTCGAGCGACTGATCACCGACGGGCGGATTCATCCGGGGCGCATCGAGGAAGTCGTGGACAAGGCCCGCGGCGAAGTCGATGCGTCGATCGTCGAGGCGGGCGAGCAGGCGATCTACGAGACCGGGATCAAGGGGATGCATCCCGAGCTGGTCAAGCTGGTGGGTCGCATGAAATACCGGACGTCGTACGGGCAGAACATCCTCGATCACTCGAAGGAAGTAGCCTGGCTCGCCGGGATCATGGCGGCCGAGCTGAAGCTCGACGCGCAGCTCGCGAAGCGGGGTGCGTTGCTGCACGACATCGGCAAGGTGCTGACGCACGAGCACGATGGCACCCACGTGCAGCTGGGGGTGGAGGTGGCGACCAAGTACGGCGAGCACCCCGTGGTCGTCAACTGTATCGCCGCCCACCACGACGACGTGGCGCACGAGTCGCCCGTGAGCGTCATCGTCCAGGCGGCGGACGCCGTCTCGGGCTCGCGGCCCGGCGCCCGGCGCGAGGCGTTCGAGACCTACGTCAAGCGCCTCACCCAGCTCGAGCAGCTCGCGGGCGGATTCCCCGGTGTCGAGAAGGTGTTCGCCATCCAGGCGGGCCGCGAGGTGCGCGTCGTCGTCACGCCGACCGCCATCGACGACGGCAAGGCGGGCGAGCTGTCCGAGCAGATCGCCCGGAAGATCGAGCGGGAGCTGCAATACCCCGGCCAGATCAAGGTCGTGGTGATCCGCGAGACCCGCGCGGTGGCTTTTGCCCGCTAGGATCATCGACGGCGCCGCCGTGGGCTACGCGATGCGCACCGAGCTCCAGCGCGACATTCGCGCGCTGGGCGCGCGGGGCGTCACGCCCGGCCTCGCCGCCGTGCTCGTGGGCGACGACCCCGCGTCGGCCACCTACGTCCGCATGAAGGGCAAGGCCTGCGACGAGGCGGGGCTGTACCACGAGACGATCCGGCTCGCCAAAGAGACCACGGAGGCGGAGCTCCTGGCCCTGGTCGAGCGGCTCAACGCCGATCACAAAATCCACGGCATCCTGGTGCAGCTGCCGCTTCCCAAGCAGATCAACACCCAGCGCGTGCTGCACCGCGTGTCGCCCGAGAAGGACGTGGACGGGTTCCATCCGGAGAACGTGGGCAAGGTGTCCATCGGCGACCCCACCGGCTTCCGGCCGGCGACGCCGTACGGCGTGCAACAGCTCCTGGTGCGGAGCGGCGTCGAGACGACCGGCAGCCACGTGGTGATCGTCGGCCGTTCGACCATCGTCGGGCGCCCCATGGCGGCGCTGCTGCTCCAAGACGGCCCGGGCGGGAACGCCACCGTCACCGTGTGTCACTCGCGCACCCGGGACATCAAGTCCGTCACGCGCCAGGCCGACATTCTCATCGTGGCGATCGGGAAGGCCGAGTTCGTCACCGGGGAGATGATTAAGCCGGGCGCGGTGGTGGTCGACGTCGGCGTGAACCGCATGGACGACCCGTCACTCAAGAAAGGGTACCGGCTGGTGGGCGACGTGCAGTTCGAGGAGGCCAAGAAGGTGGCCGGCGCGATCACGCCGGTCCCGGGGGGCGTGGGGCCGATGACGATCACGATGCTGCTCTACAACACGGTGCAGGCGGCACGCCAGTGGGCGCCGGCCTAGACCTGTTCGCCGCCGTCGCGCCCGAGGGCGCGTGGACCGTCAGCGACGTCACGCGCCGGGCGCGCGCCGTGCTCGAGGCCGGCCTCGCGCCGCTGTGGGTGCGGGGCGAGATCTCCGGCTTCAAGGCGTGGCAGAGCGGCCATTGGTACTTCACGCTGCGCGACAAGACCGCCCAGATCCGCTGCGTCATGTTCCAGAAGGACAACCGCCGGCTGCCGGCGGCGCCGCAGGACGGGATGCAGGTGTTCGTGTTCGCCCGCCCCACCGTGTGGGAGGAGAAGGGGGAGTTCCGGCTCACCGTCCTGGACCTGCTGTCGACGGAGGCGGGTGGACTGTGGCAGCTCGCGTTCGAGAAGGCGAAGGCCGCGCTCGCGAAGGACGGGCTGCTCGACCCCGCGCGCAAGCGGCCCCTGCCGCCCTACCCGCGCCGCATCGCCGTGATCACGAGTCCGGACGGCGCCGCGCTGCGCGACATCATCGCCGTGATGACGCGGCGCTGGCCGGTCGCCGAGCTGCTCGTGATCCCCACCCGCGTGCAGGGCGAGGGCGCGGAGCAGGAGATCTGCGCGGCGCTCGCGCTCGCGTGCCGGCTCGACGGGCTCGACCTCGCGATCATCGGGCGCGGCGGGGGCTCGCGCGAGGATCTCTGGACCTTCAATCACGAGCGCGTGGCCCGCGCCGTGGCGGCGCTGCCGGTCCCCGTCGTCTCGGCCGTGGGGCACGAGACCGACGTGACGCTGTGCGACCTGGTCGCCGATCTCCGCGCGCCCACGCCCTCCGCAGCGGCGGAGGCGGCCACGCCCGATCGCAGCGACGTCGCGACGGAGCTCGCGCACCTGGGCGCGCGGCTGGCGCGCGGGCTCGCCGCGCGCTCGGGGCGGATCGCCGAGCGACTCGACCGCACGCTCGACCGCCTCGCGGCGGCGATCGAGCGCCGCCTCGAGCGCGGCCGCCACGCCCTCGGCGCGGCCGGCGGCCGCCTCGACGCGCTCTCCCCCTTGAAAATCCTCGAGCGCGGCTACGCGCTCGCCCGCGACGCGGAAG
>Ga0134074_1000801_pt1 | contig 10753 bp, 10 predicted proteins | sample 15_taG_25_FD_128868 | JGI IMG/M metagenome (GOLD analysis project Ga0134074, IMG submission 128868) | Grasslands soil microbial communities from the Angelo Coastal Reserve, California, USA - 15_D_Rain_40cm_2_09212015 | ecosystem: Environmental > Terrestrial > Soil > Grasslands ... | reverse complement strand
CGGTGAGCACCCACGGTGCGTTGCCATTCAGGTGATAGCGCGAGCGGACGGCTTGCGTATCGATCCCCGGCCGGAATTGCTCGGGATCGGTGCCGAGCGGCACCACGTGCACCATTTCGGCGAGCGGATCGAGTCCCAGCTCGCGCAGCACTTTCTGCGCCTGCTCGCGCGTCCACTGGCTGTTGGCGACCACGGCGACCGCCGAGCCGAGCAACGCCTTCGCCGTCTTGCGGGCGAACCGCGAGTGATGGATCGCGTGCAGCTCTTTCAGGAGGTCGCCGCCGTGCACGAACACGCCGTACTTGGTGCCGACGCGCTCGTGCATCCATTTCGCGGGATAGGTGCAGGGCCGGATGGAATCGCACCAGGCAAAGCGCGGTTTGTGTTGGCGCGCGAGGCTGGCGACGCGGCGCGACCAGAACAGCAGGCCGGCGAGATTGCGCAGCGCCTTGCTCGGCACCGGCAGCCGATCCACGACGGCGCCGCTGAAGCGCACGTCGGAATCCTGGGAGTCACGGTGCTGGCCGGTGGAGACGAGCAGCTCGCCGCGCGGATAGCGGCGCGTGACCTCGCCCATCATCCGGGCGATGCCGGTCTGCATCGGCGGAAATTCGCCGGTCAGGAGAAAAGTCTTAGCCACGACGCGTTCGCTCCCACAAGAAAGCATACTTGAAGAACACCGACGCCGCACTCATCCCCGCGTGAATCACGCCGAGCCGGCCGTCGAACATGCTGCCCTGGAGCACGTAATCACGCCAAAAGCGGAAGGCCGGCCGGAGCGCGACGTCGCTAAAGGACGCCCGCCGGCCCTGTGCCGCGAGGTCGGCAGCGCTCATCCGACTGTAGGTAATGAGCTTGTCCAGGTGATGTCCCAGGTCCTTGTAGGGCGTATGGTCCAGCTCGTGGGCCAGCTCCCCCTGTTCGCTTTCAGGGATCTCGAGGCCGGGATGCGCGGTCTTGCCGCCGAACCGCCGGCCGCGGCGAAACAGCCGCACGACCCAGTCGCGACCCCAATGACCGCGGCGCAGCACCTGGCCGTGAAAAAAATTGCGCCGCTTGACGCGATACGCCTCGTGCCGCGGCGCGAGCACCACCTGCGCTAACTCCGTTGCGAGCTCCGGTCCGATCCGCTCGTCGGCGTCGAGCGCAAAGACCCATTCGTTCTGGGCGGCCGCGATGCCTGCGTTGCGTTGCGCCGCGATGCCCGGCGCGGTCCCGTCGAGGACGCGCGCTCCCGCCGCCGCCGCGGCGGCAGTCGTGCCATCCTGCGATCCCGCATCGACCACGATCACCTCACCGGCCCAGGACAAACCACGGACGCATTCGCCAATCTGACTCGCCTCGTTGAGCGTGGGGATGACGACTGTGAGCGGTGCTCGTTCAGGCATGTTCCCAATGTTAACGAGAGGCGATGGCCTCGCGGTAGACGACCTCGGTCCGGTCGGCGGTGCGCGACATCGTGAACTCGCTGCGGGCGAGGGTCTGCCCCGCGCGCGCGACCCTCGTGCGAAACGCGTCGTCGCCGAGCATCCGGTCGAGCGCCCGGGTCCACGCGGCGGGATCGAGCGGCGGAACGAGCAATCCCGTCTCTCCGGAATACACGAGCTCGGCGTTGCCGCCCGCCGCCGACGCGATCACGGGAACGCCGAGCGACATCGCCTCGAGGAGCGCCTGCGATAACCCCTCGATGCGCGAGGGCAGCGCGGCGATCGTCGCGAAGCGGTAAAACGCCAGCGGCCGCTCGGTGAACGGCACGAACACCACGCGGTGCCGTTCGGGCACGGCCGCCTGGGCGGCGGCGAGCTCGTCATCGGGCCGGATACCGACGAAGGCCACGGTCACGGGACGCTCGAGCGCGGGCAGGGCGCGGAGCAGGATTTGCTGGTCCTTGCGGCGCGCGACGACCGCGACCACCGGCCGGCCGGAATTGCCGAGCGCGGACTCCGCGAGCGCCAGCTCCTCGGGTGACGGCGGAGTCTCGACGCGCGCCAGGTCGATGCCGTTCGGCACGACGCGCAGCCGGCCGCCAGGATGCAGGCGCCGGCGCAGCGCGCGCGCCACCGCCGTGCTCACGGCGATGGTGCGGTCGGCGGTGAGTCCGACCGCAATCAGCTCCGGCGGCAGCGTGAGCGGCATCGTCCGGCGCGTGACGACGAACGGTTGTGGTAAGCGGCGGCGCCACCGCAGCCACGTGAGCGCGCGCCGGTCCCCCGTCGCGTGGCTATTGACCAACGTGACGCGCTGATCGGCAATCACGCGGGCGATGGTGTCCGCGACGTTACGCAGCTGCGAGAAGTCGAGCGGGATGTGTTCGAGCGGCGGCGTCACGGCGACGGTGCGGGCCAGCAGCGTTCCCCCGGGGCAGCCGACCAGGATGCGGTGACCGCGTTGCGCCAGCTCGCGACTCAAACTGAAAATGGATTGCGTGGAGCCGGCGCCCTCACCTTGATGCGTGAGTTGCAAAATCGTGAGACGCCCGGGACTCTCCGACATGTGCCGAAGCTAGTTATACTGGGACCTCGATGCACGTCGTGGTGGCGTCCCATCACCGGCTCCCGGTCGAGGGCTACGGCGGACCGCAGCGCGTCGTCGTCGCGCTGGTTCGCGGGCTCGCGGCGCTTGGCCACCGCGTGACGCTGCTCGCCCAACCGGGAACCAAAGTCTCCGAAGCAGCGAAGATCGTGGAGGTCGCGCCCCGCCTGCTGAAGGATTCCGGCGTCGATCTCAAGAAATTCATTCCCGATGGCGTCGACATCCTGCACGCGCACTTTCCCCTAAAGCAGGGACCGAAAGGCGTGCCCTTCGTGCAGACGCTGCACGGCAACTGGAAGCCCGACACGCCACTCCCCCCGAACACGATCTTTCTTTCGCGCGATCACGCCAAACGCCACGGCAGCACGACCTTCGTCCACAACGGGCTCGACCCCGCCGAATACATCTTCCGCCGCCGCAAAGAGAAGTGGGACCTGTTCCTCGGCAAGCTGCACAGGGATCGGGGCTATCAATGGGCCGTGGACGCGGCGCAGCGGACCGGCCGGCAGCTCATCATCGCGGGCGGGTGGCGTCCGAGCTTCACGGGCGCGGTGAAGTACGTCGGTGAGGTCGACGGCAAGCGCAAGGCGGTGCTGCTCGCACGGGCCCGCTGCCTCTGGATGCCCGCGCAATGGGACGAGCCGTTCGGCCTGCCGACGATCGAAGCGCTGTTCTCCGGCACCCCCGTGCTCGGCACGCGCCGCGGGGCGTTGCCCGAGATCGTCACGCCCGCGGTGGGCGTGTTGCGCGACACGCTCGACGAGCTGATTCTCGCGGGCGACCAGGTTACGACGCTCGATCCGCGGGCGTGCCGTGAGCGCGCCGAGCGGTACTTCACGCACATCAAGATGGCTGAGAGCTACGTGCGCACATACGAGGCCGTCGTGAAGAATGGCGCGATCTGATGCACATCGTCCAATTCCACCATATGCGGCTCCCGGTCGCCAACTATGGCGGCGCGGAGCGCATCGTGGTCTGGCTCTCGGAGGCGCTCGTCGAACTGGGGCACGAGGTCACACTGCTCGCCGGCCCCGGCAGCCGCGTCCCCGGCGTTCGCGTCGTCGAGGTCGCAGCAGAGGAGGTGCGACAGCCGGGTTTCGACGTGCACCGCTACGTCGGTCGCCCGGTCGACATGATGCACTACCACGAGCTGGTCAAGCATCCTCCCGCCGTGCCGTTCGTCGCCACGCTGCACGGCAACCTCGGCGCGGGAGGAACGGCGCCCGCGTACGTCATCTGCGTGAGCGAGAATCACGCCAGCCGCTATGGCACCGCAACGTATGTCTACAACGGCGTGCGGCTCGACGAGTACGAGTTTCGCGCGCACAAGGGGGAGTTCGACTTGTTCCTCGCGCGCCTGCACTCGGCCAAGGGATGGCGCATCGCGATTCAGGCAGCGAAGACCGCGCGCTTTCGCCTGGTCGTGGCCGGCGGATGGCGTCCGAGTCTATCGCGCTGGGTGAAGTTTGTCGGCGAAGTCGGCGGAGAGAAAAAGCGCGAGCTGCTCGCCGGTGCGCGCTGCCTGTGGATGCCCGTGCAGTGGGACGACCCGTGCCCCGTGAATGTGCTGGAGGCGCTCGCCAGCGGGACTCCCGTGTTGGCCACGCCGCGAGGTTCGTTGCCGGAGCTGGTGGGTGCAGACGGCGGCGGCATCGCCGCGACGTTCGAGGAGCTACTCGCACTGCGGGCTCGGATCAAGGATCTCGATCCGCACGCATGCCGGAGACGCGCCGAGCACTACTTCTCTCACCTGCGCATGGCTCGCGACTACGTCCATATGTACGAGCACCTGCTCCAGCACGGGCGGTTGCCGCCGGGACGGCCCTTGGAGACCGCGGTCGTCTAAACGAGAACGTAGTTGCGAAACTCGAACACGCGAGCGCCGGTGAGTCGCTCGATCCAGTCCGAGATGTAGTAGCGGAGGTGCTCGGGATTGAAATGGGCCGGCCCGATCAGTCGCTCGGGATCGTGTGCGCGCGCCGCAATCCACTCCCGCGCGGCGGTCGGGTGCGTGCCCATGAACTCGCGCAGCAGGGGGATCCATTCCAGAAACCCGCGCGCCTGCTGCTTGTCGAAGTGGGTCCCACCCCAGGGATAGATCGTCCGGGAGATCTCGAACTTCTCCTGGATGGCCCTGGCGGGCCGGGCCCACCCATAGTGAAACATCTCGGCGTCCGTGGGGCGGGCGCGGATCTTCCGAGCGTTCGGACCCACGCGAAACCCTTGTGCGTCCTGGTAGGAACGGATGTCCCTGCCGAGGCGGATGCAGCGCACTTCACGGCGATACCAGCGCCTGCTCGTCGCGATCTGGTCGAACCCGCCGTAGAAGTGGACGTACTTCACCAGCAGTCCTTCCAAGCGTGCATCGCGGTCCCACTCGCCGACCTTCTCTTTGAGAATGCGCGCGCCGCGCTCGTGCAGCACTTCATCAGCCTGGATATAAAGTCCCCATGAACCGGCGCAGGCGTCCATGGCCCGCTGCGTCTCGATGGACAGCATGGCGCTTTTCTTGGTGAAGTCCCATTCGGCGTCCAGAATACGCACGCGTGGGTCCTTCACCGACGCGACCAGATCGCGCGTCTCGTCTTCGGACTTGCCGACATTGACGACGACTTCGTCGCACACCTCGAGCACCGACCGGATCGCGGGAAGGATCGGGAAGTCGAGTTTGACGGCATTACGAACGAGGGTGAAACCCGACAACATCTCAGGTCCGAAACTGGAGATTGTACAGGCGCCGATACAGACCGTCGCCGGAGAGCAGGTCGTCGTGCGTGCCCCGCTCCACGATCCGTCCTTCCGCCAGCACGACGATGAAATCGGCATGGTGCACGGTGGCGAGCCGGTGGGCGATCACGAAGACGGTGCGATGCGCCATCAGCCGATCGATCGCTTCCTGCACGAGGCGCTCGGATTCGGTGTCGAGTGCGCTGGTGGCTTCGTCGAGGATCAGAATCGGTGGATCGCGCAGCAACGCCCGGGCAATCGCGATCCGCTGCCGCTGCCCGCCGCTGAGCCGGGTGCCGCGCTCGCCGAGCAGCGTGTCGTAGCCTTCGGGCAGCCGCATGATGAACTCGTCGGCGTTGGCGGCGCGCGCCGCGGCCCGCACCTGGTCGAGCGGCGCGTCTTTCAACCCGTACGCGATGTTGGCGACCACCGTGTCGTTCAGAAGCACGGTCTCCTGCGACACGATCCCCATCAGTTTGCGGAGTGACGTGCGGGTATAGCTGGTCAGCGGCTTGCCGTCCATCAGGATCTCACCGCGCGTCGGCTCATAGAATCGTGGGAGGAGATCGACCAGCGTGGTCTTGCCGGCCCCCGAGGGGCCGACGATCGCGACGACCTGGCCGCGCTTCACCTCGAGCTCGACGTCGCGCAACACCGCCTCGGTGGGCTCGTACTCGAACGAGACGCCCCGGAACTCGATGCGCTCGCTGAACTCCGCCGTCGTCTCGCCGGGCCGGTCCCCTTCGGCGGATGGCAAGTCGAGCACCTCGAACACCCGCTCCGCGGAGGCGACGGCTGCAGCCATGACCGCGGGATAGTTCGACACCGATTTGATCGGCGACATCAGCCGCAAGCTGACGGCGAGGAAGGTGATCAGCACCGCGGGATCCAGCGTCGCGGCGGTGCCGAGCGCGAGTCGCGTCCCGACGACGAGAATCAGGACGATCATCACGCCGCCGAACACCTCGCTCACGGGGCTCGTGAGGCTGGAGTAGCGCTGCGCCCGCAGCACCCGCTTGCGGTAGCGCTCGGCGAGCTCCTGGAACCGCCCCAGCTCGAACGCTTCGGCGACGTACGCGCGCACCAGTTTCGCGGACGCGATCATCTCGCCCACGTGACTCGTCACCTCGCCGCGCTCGGTAGCCAGCTCGCGCGAGCGGCGACGGAGGCGATTGATCATCGGACGGATGATGAGCAACAGCACCGGTGCCAGGAGGAGCGACAGCAACGCGAGCTTCACCGAGAGGCCGAAGAGAATGACGACGTAGACGGTGATGATCACGAGGTTTTGCAGCAGCGACGCGAGCGCCGCGCTCACCGCGGTCTTCACCTGATCCGTATCGCTGATGACACGCGCGATCGTCTGGCCGGCGCGCGTCCGCTGGAAGTAGCCGAGCGGCAGGGTCTGCAGATGCCGGAACAGACGAATCCGCAGATCGCGGACGACGCCCTCCTGAATCGCGACGCTCCCGAGAGCCGCGAGATATGACGTGACATTCTTGAGCAGCAGCGCCACCAGCAGCACGATGACGACGTTGCGGAGCGCAAGCTCGGGCGTGCCTGCCTTCAGGAAGGGGCCCGCGATCGTGTTGAGTACGGTCTCGACCTGCGAGCCGCCCTGCGCCGGCAGCGCCGCATTGCCGAACAGCGTGCGCAGGAACGGAATCAGCAGGACGAAGGTGAAGCCGTCGAGCACCGACGAGATGACCGTCGCGGTGATCGTGGCGGCGAACCGGAGCGAGTAGGGTCGGAGCAGCGACAGCAGCCGCGCGCCGCCTTTGGCGCTGCTCATTAGCGCGCGCGGCGCGGCGTGAGCAGCGCGACGGGGAGAATCATCTCTTCGGGTGTGGCGCCGCCGTGCAGGAACGCGCCGCGGTAGCGAGCCTGATACTCGCGCAGTTTGGTCGGATAGACGAAGAAGCGGTCACCCGTGGCGAGCAGCAGCCGGACGCCGAGGCCTTTGGCGGGAAGCCCGTAAGACTTCAGGTCTTCGACCATGATGGCGGCTTCCGGGTCCTCGGCGCGCAGGTCCTCGCCGAACTTGTAGCGCAGGTTGGCGGTCGCGTCGCGCTTGGCGAAGACCGTCGCCGGCGTCTCGCAGTGAATCGCGCCGTGGTCGGTCGTGAGCAGGACCGGCACGTTGCGGCGCTCGGCCTCTTGGAGCGCGGCGAGCACGGGCGAGCGCTCGAACCACGTCTTCGTCAGGCCCCGCAGCGCGTCAGCGTCGCGTGCCACCTCGTAGAGGATCGCGTTCTCCGAGCGGCCGTGCGTCAGCTGATCGATGAAGTTGAAGACGAGTGCCGTCACGCCGGGCTGTGCCAAATGCGCCGGCAGGCGGCGCAAGAGATCCGCGCCGTCGGCCGCGGTGAACAGCTTCTCGTAGCGGACCGGCACCTCTTCGCCCACCAGCTCCCGCAGCTGCTCGCTCAAGAGCTCGGCCTCGTGAGCGTTCAGGCTCTCTTCGTCGGTCGGCGCGCCCCACCACTCCGGATGCCGGGCCGCGATCTCCATTGGAAAGAGCCCGCTGAAAATCGCATTCCGGGAAAACGGCGTCGCCGTCGGAAGAATGCTGTAGTAGTGCGATTCCTCGACGTCGAACAACGGCGTGATCAGATCGCGCAGCACTTCCCACTGATCCAGCCGCAGGCAGTCGATCAGGATGAACACCACCCGGCCCGTGCGCTTGAGCGCGGGCACGAGGAACTCGGCGCCGACGTCCACCGACAGCGGCGGCCGATCGCGCTCCGGGTCGGAGAGCCAGCGCGGATAATGCCTGGTGATGAATCCCTGAAAGTCTTTGCGCAGGCTTTCCTGCAGCGCCCGCAGCGCTTCGGAGAGTCCCGGCTCGTTGCCCGCGGCGAGCCGCACCTCCCAGCGCGCCAACTCGGCCACCAGCTCACTCCACTCGCGCCAGGCGAGCGCCGCGCCGCGGCGGCCCTCGAGCTCGCGGAAGCGCGTGACGAAGTCGCGCGCCAACCGCTGCTGGCGGATGCGGTCACCCTCGAGCAGGCGCGTGACGACGGAAAGCACCTGGCGCGGATGGACAGGCTTCACGAGATAGTCGTCGACTTCGGTACCGATGGCGTCGCGCAGCAGCGCGTCGTCTTCGCTCTGCGTCACCATCACCACGGCCATGGCGGGATCGATGGCGCGGATTTCGGGCAACAGATCGAGCCCGCGGCGGCCGGGCATCTGCTCGTCGAGCAGCACGACGCTGTACGGCTGCCGCCGCAACATCGCGAGGGCGTCGTCGCCGTGCGCCGCCTGCGCCACCGCAAACCCCTGCTCCTCGAGAAAGCGCCGGTGCGCGGCGAGGCCATCCACTTCGTCATCGACCCAGAGAATGCTCTTTGGACGCGGCATCGTGCGAGACAAGGTAGTCCCGCTGGCGAAGCCGGGCAACGCGCGACTACATTGGCCGCGTGTTGCGCGTCCTGTGCGTCCGGTTCAGCTCCATCGGCGACGTCCTCCTCACCACTCCCCTCGTGCGCGCATTGCACCGGCGCCATCCCGACGCCGAGCTGTACTTCGTGACCAAGCGCGCGATGGCGCCGCTGGTCCTCGAGAATCCCAAGCTGGACAAGGTGATCGAGCTGGAGCCGAACGCGCGGATCACCGACCTCGCGGGCCGGCTCCGCGCACTCCGGCCGACGCACGGACTCGATTTGCACGGCAGCCTGCGCAGTGCGGCGCTGCGCCTGCTCGTCCCCTGCCAATGGTCGGGGTACTCGAAGCGCAAACTCGCCCGCACGGCGTTGATCGCGGCGAAGATCAACATGTACGGAAAGCACGTGCCGGTCCCGGAGCGCTACTTCGAGGCGGCGCGCGCGCTGGACGTGCAACCCGACGGCGGCCCGCCCGAGTTTTTCCTGGCACCCGCGGCGCGCGAGCGTGTCGCTCGCTGGCTCGGCGAGCGGGGGCTCGACGGACACCCCCTCGCGGCGCTTGCGCCGGGCGCCGCACACGCGACCAAGCGCTGGCCGCTCCGCCACTGGAGGGCGCTCGCGGAGCAGCTGCGCGGCATGGGATACGGACTCGTCGCCGTCGGTGGCGCGGGCGATCGGCAATTGGCCGGCGAGCTCGGTCCCGGCGTGCCCAACGCGGCAGGAGAGTTCACGCTGCAGGAGACGGGCGCGTGTCTCGCCCGCGCCACGGTGCTCGTCTCGGGCGACACGGGCGTGATGCACATGGCCACTGGCGTCGGCACGAGGGTGGTCGCGCTGTTTGGGCCGACGGTCGAGCCGTTCGGCTTCTTTCCGTACGCGAGCCGCGCGGAGGTACTCGAGCGCGACCTGAGCTGCCGGCCCTGCTCGGCCATGGGTACGGAGCGCTGCCCGCTCGGGCACCACCGCTGCCTCGAGGAAATCTTCCCCGATCAGGTGGCTGCCGCCGTGCAACGGCTCGTCGCGTGAGTACGGCCGAAGCGAAGCTCATCACGTTGATCGCGGAATCGGCGCGCGGCCCCCAACGCGAAGGCTTGTTCGCGCTGTGGCTGATCGTCCGCGCAGCGGAGGCCCTGCTGCCGCCGGCCCCGGTGAGCGCAAAGAACCACCGCCGCCGCCTGCAGGCGCTCGAGACGCGGATCGGCAGCCTGGCGCTGCCCGGCCCGCTCAAGCGGGCGCTCGCCGCCGCGCGGCAACACCTCGAGACGGCGACGCCCAATGCCGCTGCCCTGGTGCTCAGCCAGCTCACCGCACCGGCGCGTGAGGTGCTCGGCGTCGAGGCTGGGGACGCCGTGACCGTTGCAGCACGCACGGCCAGATTGCATCTATAGACCATGCCGTCCCCCGCGCGCCGGTTCGAAAAGAGTCCGTCCCTCGACAACCTCGTCGAGCGGGTGGACGCCCAACGTCCCGGGGAGATCACGGGGGACACGATTCCCACAGGATTTGGCTCGCTCGACAAGCTGCTGGGTGGTGGCCTGCGGCGGCGCGATCTCATCCTCCTGGGCGGCGACATCGGCAGCGGCAAGTCGGCGCTCGCCCTCGGCATCGCGCTGCGCGTGGCACAGCAGTCGGTGGGCGTGGCGTATCTCTCCGGCGAGATGAATGAAGAGCGGTTGATGGAGCGCGCGCTCGCGATCGAGGGCAGAGTCGCCGTGGACGAGCTGCGCGCCGCAAAGCTCACCGACCAGACGCGCGCCGGGGTCGGCGCGGCCGCGGTGCGGCTGCGAGGCCTTCCCCTTTCCTTACTACCGTTGGCCGGAGAGGACTTCGAGACCGCCTTCGACCGGCTCGACCCGCTGCGGCAGATCGGGCTGGTCGTCGTCGACCACGAGCAACGCGACCTGACGCGCCAGCGCGAGCGCCTTGAGGTGCCGCAGCACGAGCGCCGTGTCCTCGTCCTGCGTCGTGCGCGCCTTCGGTGGCGGCACGAGCTGCAGGTAGTCCACGATGACGAGCCCGACCTGGCGTAACGGATCGAGCCGCTCGAACACCGTCTCGAAGTCTTCGCCGGCCAACGGTAATAGTGAAAGCGGAAGGCCGCGCAGCCG
>Ga0134074_1000787_pt1 | contig 10877 bp, 7 predicted proteins | sample 15_taG_25_FD_128868 | JGI IMG/M metagenome (GOLD analysis project Ga0134074, IMG submission 128868) | Grasslands soil microbial communities from the Angelo Coastal Reserve, California, USA - 15_D_Rain_40cm_2_09212015 | ecosystem: Environmental > Terrestrial > Soil > Grasslands ... | reverse complement strand
GAAGTTGGCCCACGAGCTCATCCGGCATGGAGCCGAGGTCCACGCGGTATTCACGCGATCCGCGACGGAAATCCTCCATCCCAACGCGCTCCAGTATGCGACCGGCCATCCCGTGGTGACGCAAATTACGGGCTCGATGGAGTACCTCGAGATGTGCGGTCGCGACGGGAAGGCGGACCTCCTCCTGATCGCACCGTGCACCTCGAACACGATTGGCAAGATCGCGCAGGGAATCGACGACTCCACCGTCACGACCTACGCCGCGAACGCACTCGGTTCCGGCATCCCGATCCTGATCGCCCCTGCGGCCCACGAATCGATGATGGACAACCCCGCCGTCGCCGCGAACGTCAGGCGCCTCCAGGAACTTCGCGTCGAGCTGGTCGAACCAAAGCGTGAGGAGGACAAAGCGAAGATGGCGGATATCGAGACGATCGTGGCGCGCGTCATCCGCCGCCTTGGACCGAAGGACCTCCTCGACATGCGGGTCTTGGTCGTGGCCGGGTCGACCGTCGAGCCGATCGACGACGTCCGCGTCGTTACGAACCGTTCGACAGGCGGCACCGGAATCGAACTCGCCAAAGTCGCCTTCGAGCACGGGGCGAATGTGGAGCTCTGGCTCGGGCGTCACGAGACGCCGGTCCCGCCGTGGCTCCCATTCAAGACCTTCGAGACGACCGGGGACCTCGTGTCCATGGCCGAGAAGGCAGACGCCGACGTCTGCGTCGTCCCGGCCGCGGTTTCGGACTTTACGCCCTCACATCGACAGACCGGCAAGATCCCGAGTCGGGACGGCGTCCTGACCCTCGATCTGCAGCCCACTCCGAAGGTCCTCAATCGCTTCCGCAAAGGCGCCAAGAAGGCCCTCGTGGGCTTCAAGGCCGAGGCGGGCGTGAGCGAAGCCGACCTGAAGGCCCGTGCCATGTCCCTCGTCAAGGAAGCGGACGTCGACTTCGTCGTGGCGAACGATATCTCAAAGATCAAGGGGGACACGACGTCCATCACGATCTTCGACCGCAAGGGTCGCTCGGAGACGTTCGAAGGATCGAAGGCGCTCGCGGCCGAGCGGGTGTGGCGGGCCATCCTCCATGGTGTCCGAGGGTGAGGCGTTCTGCCCCGGGCATGTCACCGCGTTCTTCGAGGTCCGTGAGGATCCGGATCCCCGGAAGAAAGGCTCGCGGGGCGCCGGGCTGTGCCTGAGCCTCGGCGTCCGCACGGTGGCGCGGGTCCGGGACGACTCCCGCGCATCCATCGACGTGATTGTCAACGGCCGCCGCCAGCGGGCGGACGTCACCCGGAGGGTCGCGGAGAAGATCCTCGGTGACCGGTCCTGCGAAGTCAAGATCCTGAGCGAGACAAGCTTGCCCGTGTCGCAGGGATTCGGAGTGAGTGCGGCCGCGGCCGTGAGCACGGCCCTCGCGCTCGACGATGCGCTCGGCGCGAAGATCCCCCGAGACGAACTGGTGGCCGTCGCTCACGAGACGGAGGTCGAGTGCGGCACGGGTCTTGGCGACGTCGTCCCGGCGTCGATCGGCGGAATGGACTTGCGGCTCAAGCCGGGCGCGCCGGGCTACGCGGAGGTACGAACCTTCCCCGTCGAAGCGGAGCTCCTGCTCGCCGTGATCGGCGCGGAAATGCCCACCAAAACGGTCCTTCGGGATTCGAAAAAAGTCGCCGCGATCAACCGGATTGGCGGTGCGCTCGTCGACGAGTTTTCCGAGAATCCCACTCTGGAGCGACTCTTCGAACTCGGGGTGCGTTTCGCCGAAGGAACCGGCCTCGCGGACAAACGGGTCCTCGAAGTGATTCGCGCCAGCCGGATGTTCGGGAGGGCGACAATGGCCATGCTCGGACATTCCGTGGTCGCCACCGGGAACCGACAGCAATTGGCGACATTGTACCTCAAGTTCGGGACGCTCCAACGATGCGAAGTCGACAACAGGGGCGCGAGGGTCCTCTAATCACTCACTGAGGGTGAAGAGTTGGTCGTCGCCGCCAACATCGAGGAGCCCGAGCCTCGCGCCGGCATCCAGCCAACCGTGGGCGTAATTCACGGTGGCGAGGGCCTTGTCCAGCTCGCCCTTTTCACGGAAGTGCTTCGCATCCGAGTAGTATGCGCGCGCCATCGTCACGAAATCCTCGGCGACCTTGTGGAGGTGGGAGCGCGGCGGGGCGGCAATCGCCGCCTTTTCGAGTGCACGCTCCGTGAGCCTAATGTCCCGATCGACGATCGACTGCAGGTCCATCGACCCGGTATCATGACAGGACGCGAAAACGCTTCCGCTCGAGCTCACGCCGGAGAACGAGCCCCGGGCCCACGAAGTCACTCGCCAGTCTCATGGAGACGGCGACTTCATCGGACCTTTCGGGGCGCGGCTGTCGCCTCAACAGAGCTCGAGGCCATCGGGCCACCAGACGGGTTGCTGAGCTGGGTGGGAGCGTCTGGAGGAGGCGAAGCCGGACCCGAATCGGAATCCGAAATCGAGAACCGATCGGCGAAAACGCGGAAGCGGTCAGCGGTGCAGTGACCGTCCGGTCCGACCGACCCGGTCGGACAGAAATCGGTTTTCGCCGTGACGGAGTCTGCGGTCACCGTGTAGAACACGGATCCGAATCCCGGGAGTTCGCCCTTCGTGTTCGCATTGCGACCCATCGCTTGCGCGAAGTACCCGATCTGGGGGTTGCTGCCGTCCACGGTAATGTTGGTGAGGTCCTCTCCTCCGACGCCCTGCACGACGACGACCGTCCCGTTCCCCTTCGGATAGATGTCTTGCGACCCCCCGTCCGCGACGCAGGACGGGTCCGCCGGCCCAGTGGAGTTCACAGACTCGCAGCTATCGGATTGTCGGAGTTGCTTGCTGCGTTCGTACGCATGGTCGCCGCCCGCCAGGATCAGGTCGACCTTGGCCTCGACGAGCTCATCGAAGAGGCCCTGGCCCATCGTGCAGCGCTCCCTTACACCGATCGTGATGCATTGCGCGTGAGCTCCCGCGACGACCCATGGGATTCCTTGATCCCGTGCGTTGTCGACGGCGTCCTCGAGCCATTCCGTGTGCGGCGACTCCTCGCTGTAGTTGTAGCTCAGCCCTCCGCCGAGCCCCGGTGAAATCATGATGAAGCGTGCGAGCGGCGTCTCGGCGGGGTAGTCAAAGTAGTATTCGTACCCGTAACCCGGTGTGCCCACGCCCGGGACGGCGGGCGAGGTCAACGGGTATGGGCAATTCTCCACGTAATCCGAGATGCCCTCGCCGCCACCCTGGCTCACGTCGTGACTCCCCGGGACGATGAGCACCTCCGGCACATAGTGCTTCATTTGACTGCACCACCCTGCCTCGTTCGTCGTGTTTCCGAGATCCCCAAGAGCGAGGAGGAACGACATGCCCGCCGCTCGAGCGCGGAGCGCAAGCGCCGTCGAGTCGGTGTCGCCGAGCCCCCCGAAGTCCGCGGAGGCGGCGAACGTGAAGTGCGTGGCGGACTCGTCCTTCCACCGCGGTGGAGAGACATCGACAGGCTTCCCCGGCATTCCCCCTATATGGAACAAGGCCCATCCTGCCGCGATGGCGATTAGGATGCAGAGAGCGAGAGCGGCGACGGCGGTTCGACCTCTGATGGCAGCGGGCTGCCGCATCCGTCGGATTCGTCGCGGCGCTTCCATGACGGTGCGGCGTGTCGATGCTTGGTTTGGAATCCTCGCCCCGTTCTCCTTCAACCCTTCAAGGGCTTTCACTCGCCTCAACGACTTCCGCAGCTCCTCCAACAGCTCTTCGTCGGAATCGGATTTGAGGCGCATGGCCCAAGGCCGCAGATCGATTCGGTCCCCCCGCTGCGGGTGAGAATTCACGGCGAGGCCAACGCGGGCAGTCCCGGACTTTCGAGAATTCCTCGCCGCGCCGATCAGTGCGCTGGCCATGCCGCGAAAGTCGGGCTTTTTCGCGCGGGGTCCCTCGCAAACCGCGGCCTTCCCCTTCATCCGCTCCGGGTCGTAGGAGATCAGTCCTATGAAGGGTTGGTCGCCAACTCCAACTCAGTTGGCCTTGAGTGCAATCAGGTGAGCCACACTTGGGCCACTTGCATCACGAACGTGTTTGACACCCGTCGAATCCAATCGCAGAGACGGGCGAATCGTTGATATTCGACGCGAATGACGAGGCGGTCGCGCATCGGCGTTTGTCTCGTCTCGCAACCCGGTGCTTCCGCAACCGCACGAGCCAGGATTGTACGGTGTTACACTGCGTCGAGTTGGTTGTGTGGCGCCTCCCTGGGTGTTATTCCTCGCTCGATCTGAGCCTCATAGAGCCGGGCGTAGACCCCTCCTTTCCCCAGTAGATCTTGGTGGGTCCCGACCTCAGCGATGCCTCCATCTTCAAGGACGACAATCCGGTCCGCATCAATGATCGAAGAAAGCCGATGCCCGATGACAATCATCGTCCTCTTCTGAGCGAGGCGGTGCAAGGCTTCTTGAATGAGTGATTCCGACTCGGAGTCGATGTTCGACGTGGCTTCATCAAGGATGAGGATGCTTGGGTTCTTCAGGAGGACGCGAGCGATCGCTATCCGCTGCCGCTGGCCTACGGAAAGCGTAACCCCGCGCTCGCCAATCTGTGTGTCGTATCCCTTCGGCAGGCCGACGATGAATTCGTGGGCGTTTGCCGATTGTGCGGCACGCACGACGTCGTCTTCGCGCGCGTGAACGTCGCCATACATGATATTCTCTCGAATCGTCCCCGAGAAGAGGACCGGTTCTTGCATGACGAGGCCGATTTTCTTCCGCAAGAAACCCAGATTCAACCGATCGAGAGGGTAGCCGTCGATCAAAATCCGACCCGCGCTAGGCTCGTAGAACCGGAGGAGCAAATTGACAATTGTAGACTTGCCCACCCCGCTGGATCCGACTACCGCGACCGTCTCGCCCGGCTCGATGGTCAAGGAGAATTCCGCGAGGACGTTTCGATTCGGCCGATATCCGAATGTCACCGCATCGAATTCGATGCGTCCCTCGATCGCTGGCGGGACAAGGCTGCCGGGCGCATCCAGGATCTCCACCTTGGCGTCCATGAACTCGAAGATGCGGTCCCCGGCCGCGACTGCTTTCTGGACCGTGAAATTGACTTTGCTCAAGACGACGAGCGGATTGAAAACTTTGCCCATGTATCCGAGGAAGGCCACGAGCGCCTCGACCGTCAGGGTCCCAGAGACGACCGCGGGGGCTGAGAACCAGATGAGCGCCGCGAGGGAGCCGAAGGTGAGGAGATCCACCGCCGAGGAATAGGCGCCGGAAAGGCGGGCGAGTCGCACCTTGGCCTTGGCAATCGCCAGAGACCGGTCTCGGAAGGCGCTCGCCTCGTGGTGCTCCATCCGGAAACTCTTCACGATGCGCAGACCCGACACGACCTCGAAGGCTTTTGCGGTGAGATCCGCCACTGCTTCACGAATTTTCTTCGATACTTGCTTGATCGCCTTCTTGAACCGGTTCACGACGACGACCATGAAGAGGGCCGCTGGCGTGACAAGGAGGGCGAACTTGACGTTCACAAGGAACAGCAGGCCGAGTGCCCCTGCGACCATGACCGCGTTCGTGACGAAATCCGCGACGTTGTCCGTGAGGACCTTTTCCACTTCGTTCGTGTCGCTGACGACGCGGGAGACCAGTTCGCCGGAGCGCGACCCATCGAGGAAATTCATGGGCATTCGCTCGATGTTCTCGTAGAGATCGGACCGAAGCCTGTGCACCGTTTTCTGAGCCAGGATTTCCGACAAGTAGTCTTTGAGGAACGTGGCGACTTCTTTGAACGCAAAGGTCGCGCCTAGAAGGAGCAGGACGGTGGGAAGCAGTTCTGCATGACCGAGACGGGCCACCTGCCCGATGAAAAGAAACGACAGGATCCAGACCTGTGTCAAATCCATGGAGGCGGCGGTAACAATCGCCGCGAAGACAGCGGCTGCGTAGGGCCAGTGCGGCCTCACATAGGAGAGGAGGCGTCCGAGAGTTCGTGTGCGACCGGGTCCGGAATCGGTGCGAACCGGGGACGGGCCCGGCGCCGGGACCCGCTGGGGAGAGGTTCCCGACGAAAGTTGCTTCGGCGCTTCGACACCTGGAGTCCGCTCCCATCGTCGCCGCTCACGAATGACGATGACGCCCCAGATCGCCCAAGCGAAAAACGGCGCGATAACCAGCAGGAGTGCAAGCTGGGAGTCGGAGAGGAACGAGCGGCCGAATTCATATGGGAGGGCGAGCAGCGCCACCTGCACGTTGTAGGCGGAGGCAATATAGTTGAGTAGCCACGCAACGACAGGGAGGCCGGTGAGGATCACCGCCACGGATTTGGCGATCCGGCGGCGACGCGACTTTGGGACGTCCGTTCGACGATCGCGCCCGAATTCCGAAATCAGAAGGGGGGCTCCATCTGTCCCGTCGGCCACAGACCCTTCGGAGGGCGGTTTCCGCTCGTCTAACAGCCTCAGCTCATCCAGCAGCTCCGCGAAGAGTTCGTTCGCGGCGCGAATTGGGTCGAAAAGCTCTGCGTACGGTTGTTTGGCGTCAGGCCGATCCTCCTCTTCATCGCTCTCAAAGCGCCTCCGTGGCGGCCGCCTTTCCGGATCTTCCGGCCCCTCGCCTGGTCCGGTCAATCCTGGACCTCCTCGCAAGCTCGTTGCGCCTCTTCGACAATCCGAGCGGTCGTCTCGGGCCAACCGGGCTCTTGAGACCGGAAGATGCAGCCTGCCACCTCGAGGAAGGCGCCGGCGCTGTGCAGCCCGAAGCGTGCTCGCCACGAACTAGGTGCGTGACGAAAGTACTCGTCGACGAATGCCGCCGCCATCTCACGCGCCCGATCCGCCGGCATCGAAGGCGACCCGGTCTTGCAAGTAAGATGGGCGAACAGAGATGCCACGTCACGAACCGGATCGCCGAACGCGACCGAATCGAGATCGATGAAGACCACCCGCTCGTCTGATACGAAGACGTGATCCGACTTGAGGTCCCCGTGAATCGGGGCGGGAGACGCCTCTTCCAAGCCATTCGTGACGGCGGCGATAATTGCTTGGACGGTATCCCGCGTCCCGGGGCATGCCCATTGGATGAGAAGCCCCGCCTTTCGGACGGCCTCTAACCGGTCCGCGAGCGATTCGTGCCGGGTAGCCGGAATCTCATCTTGATGGAAGGCCGCTAGGGCCCTTGCGACGGATCGTACTGCCTGAGCGGCATGTCCGGATTGAGGCGACAATTGACTCAGCGGGCGGCCGGGGGCCTCTTCGATCACGAGGGTGCGGAGATCACTCAAGTAAGCGATGGGGCGAATCGTTTCGTATGGCCGTGTACCCTCAGCGGTCAATCGTTGGCTCGCCAGAAGGAATCGCCACGTCTCCGCGCCATCGTCATTGCGGTAGACTTTCAAGTAACAGGTCACTGTCCCCCGCCGGGCAGATCGCGCCTCGCGGGCCTGTATCGCGTAGCGGAGGGCGGCCCCGCGCTCGGTGCGGTATCGCGTCGGTTCGATGGTCCGATTCTCGACCTCCCATTCGCCTGGATCGAGGCGGGCCAGGAGCAATGGATCAACGGTTCGCCCAGCGCCTCCCATTATCGGACCGAGATTCCGAAGTCTCCGATCAAAGGGGAATATCTGAACCAGCATTCCGAGGCCAGAAATGATGCTAACGGGTTCGAAGGCGAGCCATTCCTTAGGAATGCCTCGGCGGGGATCTGTAGCCTGCATCTCGTGCCACCGCCGCTCCGCCTTGCGTTTGTCGGCATACAGCAGGCCGGTGACCGACTGGTCCCACCGGCGACCTGTCGATGGATCAGCAATGCGGAGCGTGTATTGCAGCACGCAACGAGACTTCGACTGGCGGCACCGGAAACGGAACGGTCTACATTCTTGGATTTCGTAGCGCTTCTCTGCGACCGGCTTCAGCTCGGTCCGGAAAATATCGAGCATTAGCCGTGGGTTCGATGCAATCGGAAGCTGTGGAAAGTCGGGGTCGAACGGGAAGCCCTCCGTCCCATCCTCCGCGAGCTGCCCGCCGTGCACAGGATTTGCGTTGCTCGCCGCTTCCACGGGCGGACCGCAGGTCGCTGGCTGAAACCATGGTCCCGGTCGCTCGTGCACGGCTATCCCATCCTCATCAACTGGACCGCCTCGGCCTGGCGCTGCCGAACCGCCTCGGGATGTTGGTCTCGGCTCTTGCTAAAAAGCAATCCATGAATCTTCCGTAACAGGGTTGCACGCTCGTACCATGCGACCCGGGAATCCAGCCTCGAATCGGCCGGTGACCAGCGTGAATAGGATTCGAGGACCGTCGCGCGCGCGGAAGCGAAGTCCCGCAGGATTTCCGGCCTTTTGATTGTCGTCCGGAACAGCTGGGCGAACAGATTGCCGAGGTCCGCCGCCGGATCGCCCAACGCGCACTTGTCGAAATCCAAGACGACGACGTGACCCTTTCTCCAGAGGAGGTTTGCTGGGCCGAAGTCGCCGTGGACGAAGGCCGGCGCCGAAGGGAGAAACGGCATATCCCGCTCAAGGGCCGCAAAGGCGCTCCCGAGAGACTCGGCTTCGCTGGGGAACCTGTCGCAAAGATCTCGAACCCTGGGCCGAAGGTCTTCGAGGACGGCGTCCGGAGACAGAATCCGGGTCGGGGCGATGGGGAGCGAGTGCAAGGTGGCCAAGGCTCGCCCGATCGCCGCGAGGATCGCTTCGGTGTCCTGCGCCATCGCGGTCGTCATGGACTCGCCGGATTCATACGTCAACAATAGGAGGCGACGGGGGGCGTGATAGGCGAGGACGCTCGGAAATGCCAGACCCGATTGAGCGTGGCCGTCGAACGAGGCCAGCTCGCGAAGGACGCTTGCGACGCGGCGGGCGTCTTCGTCCCGATCATAGAATTTCCCCAGCCAGTGGTATCGACGGACGTTGGGAGCAGCGGCCAACCGGGCTTCGAGATCATACCGAACCACGAGTCGCTTCCCGAACTGGGTGAAGTGGTCGTCCGCGGTCCACGTCTCGAGCCGGGTGTCGATCCCCTCCAATTCGCGCAGCGCCCCGGTCAGGATGGCCTGGGTTTCCTCCGGCTGGGGGAGGTCCGGCAGACTCATGCGCGCCGCTCCATCGCCGATCGCCCCGCGGATGTCCATTCGGTCGCTCATTCAATTGTCCTCCAGCCAGCGAGCGAGATACCGGGCCAGATTAGGGGCTCCGTCAAAGGATGGGATGATCTTTCGAATGAGCTCGGCGTGGTCCCGTGGATTCTTGGATAACGCCCACTCGATGGCCTGTGCGAGCCCTTCGCCGCCGTTCAGATCTCGGGGGTGAACCCATCGGGCGAGGCCATACGCCGCGAGGGTCTCGGCCCGGATCTGCTGTTCGATCTTGTGTGTCGACCGCGGCACGATCACCAGTGGGCGCCCGACGGAGAGCGCTTCGCACACGCTGTTGTATCCACCCATGCTCACGACCGCATCGGCCGCCGCCATGAGTTGGAAGTTGTCCGCCCGGGAGAAGACGCGGCAGGTCGACGTGGCCCGCTCGCGAAGCTTCTCCTGCTGGTCGATTGGCATGAGCGGTCCCGTGACGAGGATTGCGGTGAGATCCGGATGCTGGGTGCGCAACCCCTGAACGGCCGCATGAGCGGCCTCCAACACCGGATATCCGTCGCTCCCTCCGCCGACCGTCGCCACGACTAGGGGTGCCTTCGGCGGCACGCGGTACTGCTCGCGGATCGAGTCCGCATCGATGCGGCCGGCCTCCCGGACGATGTACCCGCAATAGTGCAATTTGGAACGCACGGACGGTGGGATCGCATACGCTTCCGCGACGTCGTACAGATGGCGCGAGCCATAGACCGCGATGCCGTCGTACAGATTCTCAAGGGCCTCGTACACACCCAAGTCCTGCCACTGGGCCCGAATCCGGGCGACATCGTCCATGATGTCCCGCAGACCGAAAACGAACTTCGTCGTGGGGGACTGCTCCTTCAACGCGAACAGACCCTCCCGGAACTCGCCTTTCCGACCAAGCGGTTCATGATCAACCAGTACGAGGTCGGGAGCCAGGGCGAGGGAGGCCTCACGGAGAATTCGGGATCGGACGTGAATCCGGAAGCGTTCGATCGCCGCCTCGTGCTCCGCCTCGGTCTCGACGACCGTCGGTGGGCTCAGCCGCCTCGGCAACTTGAGGTAGTCGCACCGATCCGGCAACGGGAACTCCCCGATGACCGGGGACTCCGTCGTAATGTAGACGACCAAATCAGGATTGACCGCGAGAAGATGCCGGGCAATCGTTGTCGTCCGAGCAATGTGCCCCATCCCCTTGCCGTCTTGAGCGTACATGAGGAGGGTGCGGACCTCTTTGCACCGCCGTTTCATCGGAGTCATCGTGGCTTCGTTCCTCCAATTCCTCGAGCCTTGTCCGGGTCCGGTTGCGTGGTCGCGGCGGGCCCGACGGGGTGGACGAGACTCGGAGTCCCCGGTCGAATTGTAAAGGCCGAACGAATCCGTGCGAAGGGGCGGGGCGTTTCGGGGAATACGAACGCCGGTGCGGCGCCTGCGGGGGCGGCGCGTCGAGCCGCCTCGGCGACGAGCGCGTGGGCTTCGGGAGGGACGAACCGCTTCAGTCCGGTCTTGAGTCCGCTGGCGGCTAGGTGGAGCAGGCCCGCGGCTCGGTACCAGTCCAGAGCCAGCGGATCGACGAGGCCTCGCGTCCTCGACACGAACGTCTCCTCGGCGCGTGCCGCGGCGCCCGCGGCGTCCGAGTGTCGCAAGCCGAGACGCGAGATCGTGGCCAGGAACATCCCGGCGTCGACTTCGACTGGCCCTTGGCCGAACTGCTGCCAGTCGATCACGCCGGGGCCGTCGCCGAGGTCGAGGATGTGGCGGGCGTACAGGG
>Ga0134074_1000782_pt1 | contig 10903 bp, 8 predicted proteins | sample 15_taG_25_FD_128868 | JGI IMG/M metagenome (GOLD analysis project Ga0134074, IMG submission 128868) | Grasslands soil microbial communities from the Angelo Coastal Reserve, California, USA - 15_D_Rain_40cm_2_09212015 | ecosystem: Environmental > Terrestrial > Soil > Grasslands ... | reverse complement strand
GACGCACGCTGATTCCAGATCCGCTCCCGGCTCGTCGCCGGCCAGAGAGCCTTACTTCAAGATGTCACTTGCGTCTGCCGCGCCGATCAGGCGGTCGGCGTCGCCTTGGAGGAGCAGGCGTTGCTTGACCAACGTCTGTGTGGCCTTGCGAACCGCGTCAACGTACCCGGCGTGGGTACCATATCGCTCTTCGAGCGACAGGCGCGGATCGCCCGTACTCATCCGTTCCTGCAGCGTCCGCGCGAACGGGATGTAACTCCCCGAGAGGGTGCAGAAATCATCCGGGAACACCCCGCTGTAGAGATTCCATCCGGTGTAGGTCGCGGTCGGGGCCAACACCGCGGTCGACCGAATGCCCCCGATGTCATTTCCGTCCGCGTCCACCTGCGGGACCAGGATCGTGTACTGCCGGGTACCGACCGCCGGAGGCTCGACGGTGAGAATGCCGGTTTCATCGAGCCCCTTGAACAGCGGCCCATAGCTCAGGACGCTCAGCGGATTCGCGAGCGCGAGGAATTTGACCGCCGGTCGGCTGACCCCGCCGTAGTCGTTGGCAGGAATGTGGGGGAAGTTCACCCTTGCGGGTGGTACGAGCGTTCCGTCACGAAGGCGTGGCGCATGGCTCGGCGGCGGTTCCATCCCGCGCTTGAGCCAATCGGTCAGAGCGACCCACAGCGCGCGCTGGGTTTCGAGATAGCTGTTGGGGTTCAACTGCTGCTGGCACCGGCCCAGCGATGCTGTGAACCCTGGTGGGAATGCGGCCGGCCCGTGTTGCGTGCTCGTCTGAAGGTAGGTCCTCACGAAGTCCGGGTCATGGACGTCACGAATGCCCAACGGGTCCGTCAAGCCGAGGGATTGTCGACCTTCCCAGATCTCCAGTGAGGTCGCGAAATGAAAGATCTTTGGGCAGGTGTCCGTCTTGAGGCACCGTCTGAGGATCCCTCCCTTCTGTCCACTGATGGGATCGTGCAGCTCGCCATAGGTAAATGGAAATTGATACGCGGGGTAGACGTGATCCGCGACGTGGCCCCACGCCCGGCCGGGCTGGCCGAAGCGAATGTTGAAGGCCGCGCGACCCCCGCCGATCAGCGGGAAGGCGCCGTCGAAGACGATCCGTCCGCGCTCGTCCTGGTTGAATCCCAGGTGGATGAACGTACGCATGTTACGACCGCTTTGCGAGGCGCCAGAAAACACAGCGAGGGTTCCGTGATCGTCTCGCCGATCGTCGTCGCGATCGGACTTTCGACCTCGCTCGTCTGCGACCCAGAGCGGATTTGCCGTACCGGCATCGTCATGACGCTCGTGCTTGAAGAAGGCGATCAGATCTCGCATGCCAGCGTAGCCCAGGCCGATGACGATGGGATCCTTGCCGCGGTACAGCAATTCGTAGATCTTGCCCGGCTGAAAGCCGGGGCCGAACATGCAGATCTGAGTCGCGCTCGGGGTCAGAGTCACGCCGTCAGGGCACGACCCGAACGCCCAGGCATTGTTCGACATGGGCACTCGCGGGTCCTTCTCGTGCGAGCGCACGGTCAGCGTCGGAAGGAAGCCGTCGGCGAGCGCGACCTTATTATCGGTACTGACCGTCGGATAACTTGCGTGCGTGAGCCCCGTGAAGGTCCCGCTGCTGAGATTGAGGGTCGTGGTGGCGGTGGCCACGATGAATTCCGCGCGCACCGTCCCGGTGATCGCTGAGCCATCGCGGTTTTGCGCGATCGGCACCTGCATGGTCATCCGGCTATTGCCTGGTAGGACGTCCGGCTGCCATCCGCTCTTGATGAGGGTGTAGCCCATGTTCTGGATGAAGCCGTCGCCGGCCGTAGTGGGATTGTTACCCCCGAGCACGCCGATGTTGAACGGAATGCCGCCGTTGCCACGGTTGACGACATGGTAAAAGAGCATCCGATTGCCCTTCGCCATATCGATCGGTTTCAGTATGTAGAGGTCGGTCGAATACTCGACCATCCCGTGCGCATTCCGGGGAGCCAGATCGATGTCCTGGATGATCGCGTTCGAGGGGTGGTGAGGATCCACCTCACCGTAGGCGGTGCCGGTAAGCTTTTCGAATTGCCCGACGCTCCCGAACGACGCCCCGGCGAACGTCGGTGATTCAGTGTTCGTGATCTGGATGCGGGTGATCCGTGCCTCAACGGTGGATGCCATACCGAGCAGCGAGAGAAGAGCGACCGCAGTCAGGAGCCTTGCGCCCTGACGCCGCTCGCGCCGCAGCATCTGGTAGAGCGATTTCATCGTCGTTCCCCCTATTCGTGAAAGCCGCACGCCCGTGGAATGACCGGGACCGTACCCGCCGAGGTCGCGGAGGCGGTATTGGACCTTGGTCCAAGGGGCGTCGAGGGACGTGCGTTCTCGCTAGCGGACCAGCCGCGCGCACCGGTCGAGCACGGGCAGCACTTCGTCGGCCTTCGCCGGCGGCAGGTTGAAGACGAGACGGGCGACGCCGGCGGCGCGATAGCGCTCGATGAGGTCGCGGTCTTCAGGCACGCCGAAGATCGTGATCGGCAGCGCGGCCGGGTCGCGCCCGGCCTCCACGGCCAGCTTGCGAAACTCCGGCAGCAGGCCCAGCACGTCGCCGTAGGTCGGGCGGCGCGCGTGCGGCACCCAGCCGTCGCCGAAGGCGATCGCCCGCCGCGCGCCATACGGGAAGGCGCCGCCCACGAGCACCGGCGGGTGCGGCTTCTGCACGGGCTTCGGCCACGTCATCATCGGCGGAAACTTGACGAACTTGCCATCGTACTCCGGCTTCGACCTGGTCCAGATCGCCTTCATCGCCTCGACGCGTTCCCGCATCACCTCGAAGCGCGACCCGAACTCCGTGCCGTGGTCGGCCATCTCCTCGGCGTTCCAGCCGGCGCCGATGCCGAAGAGGAACCGCCCGCCCGAGATCTGATCCAGGCTCGCGACCTGCTTGGCGGTCTGGATGGGATCGCGTTGGACGACGAGGCACACGCCGGTGGCCACGCGCAGGCGCGTGGTCGCGGCGGCGGCGGCCGCCAGCGTCACGAAGGGGTCCATCACGTCGTAATACTTCTTCGGCAGCTCGCCGCCCTGCGGAAACGGCGTGCGGCGTGAGAGCGGGATGTGCGAATGCTCCGGCGCCCACAGCGATCCGAACCCGCGCTCCTCCAGCGCCCGGCCGAGCTCGGCCGGCCCCATCGAGTAGTCCGTGAAGAAGATCGCCGCGCCGACGTCCATGCTCGCGTCCGCTCGCCTACGTGTCCGTGAGGGGCACGATCGCGTACAGCCGTGGCCGGTCGCCGATCACGCGTGTGACGTGGCCGCGTCCGGTGAGGTCTTCGGCCAGCACCACGTCGCCCGCCTCGACGCGCGCGATGGTGCCGTCGCCGACCTCGATCTCCGCGGTTCCCGACAACGAGATCGAGTACTGCCGCCGGGGCGCGCAGTGCCAGTCGAGCACGTAGCCCGGCGGCGCCGCGCGAAACGCGATGCCGGTGGCCGCCTGCATCGGCGTGCCCTCGCCGTGGGCGCCCTCGGCGTCCCTGAACGGCTTCATCGCCAGCGGCACCTCCGCGAGGTGCGACTGGCCGTCCGCGCCGCTGTACACGCGCCACATCTTCGGCATGCTCGCCGTCCTCTCAGCCGATCTTGACGCCGTACTTCTGCAGCGTGTCGTCGCGCAGCTCGAGCCCCAGCCCCGGCGCGTCCGGCAGCGCCATGAAGCCGTCGACGATCGACGGACGCTCGCGAAACAGCTCGAACCAGAGGGGATCGCGGGTCGGGTCCGCGAACGATTCCAGGATGAACCCCGTCGGACTGGCCGCGATGGCGTGGACGTGGATCTGCGGATCGTGGTGCGCGGCGAGCGGGATCTGGTAGAGCTCGGCCATGACGGCCGCCTTGCGCCACGTCGTGAGCCCGCCGGCCCACGTCGAGTCGATGATCAGGTAGTCGACCAGGCCCTCGGCCAGCATCGTGCGCAGCCCGAACGGGCTGTATTCCGTCTCGCCGGCCGCGATCGGGATGTCGACCTCGGCCTTCAGCCGCTCCAGTGTGCGCCGCTCGTCGTACCAGGGCATCGGGTCCTCGAGCCAGAAGATGTCGTGCGGCGCGCACAGCGTCGCCGCGCGCACCGCGGTCGGCAGGTTCCAGCCCTGATTGGCGTCGAGCATGATCGCGACGTCCTTGCCCACGGCCTTGCGGATCACGCCCACGCGCTCGGCGTCCGCCTCGGGCGTGAGGCCGCCGACTTTCACCTTCAGCGTGCGATACCCCTGCGCCACGTACATCGCCGCCTCGCGCACGAGATCGTCCGGCCGCTCGCCGGCCCGGTAGTAGAAGCCCGTCACGTAGGCGGGCACGCGCCGGCGAAGAGCGCCGCCGAGCAGCGCCCACACCGGCCGGCCGATCGCCTTGCCCTTGAGGTCCCACAGCGCGATGTCGATCGCGCTCATCGCCGTCACGAGCGGACGCTGCTGCCGCGCCAGCGTGGGAATGCCGCGCACGCTGGTGTAGGTCAGCGCGAACAGGTCCTGCCAGATCCGCTCGGCGTCGAACGGATCCTGGCCGACCACGAGCGGCGTGATCGCCGTGATGATGTCGCTCACGGTGCGCAGGCCGTCCGGTCCCTGCTGGAACAGGAACGGGCCGTGGGCCTCGCCGATGCCCACGGGCCCGGCATCGGTCGTGAGCTTGACGACGACCTCGCTGACGCTGGTGATCCGATGGGTCGAGGTGCTGACCGGCTGTGGCGGCGGCGCGGAGAGGAAGTAGGTGTCGAGCCGGGTCACCTTCACGGGGGTGGATCATACAACGGGCGGCGGAGACGCCGGACACCCGGCGGCGGCGTGTCAGACGCCGCCGTGGTGAACAGCCCGGTGCATGGCCGGTGCCGTCCGTCACGGCGCGGGGATCGTGACAATTACAGCGGGCGGGTGCCAACTCACCCGGCGGCTGCGACAATGTCGGCTCGATGGCGCGCCTGAACGTCGGGGTCCTCGGGCTGAGCCACGATCACGTGTGGGGCAACCTCGCCGCGCTGGCGGCCGGCCATCACGGCCGCCTCGTGGCGGCCGCCGATCCCGACGCGGGCCTGCGCGACCGGCTCCGTGCGCTGCACGGCGCCGTGGCCACTCACGACACGTTCGACGCCGTGCTCGAGCGCCGCGACCTCGACGCCGTCCTCGTCTTCTCCGACAACCGGACGTCGGCCGAGCTCGGCGTGCGCGCGCTGGGCCGCCGGCTCCCGGTGATGCTCGAAAAGCCGATGGCCGCCGACCTGGCCGGCGCGCGTGCGCTGCTCGCGGCGGCCCGGACCGCCGGCGTCCCGCTCATGGTGAACTGGCCGACGGCGTGGCGGCCCGCGCTCCGTCATGGCCTGACGCTGGCGCTCGAGGGCGCCGTCGGCGCGCCGGTCCAGCTGAGCCACCGCGGCGGCCACGCGGGGCCGCGTGAGTTCGGCTGCTCGCCGCAGTTCTGCGACTGGCTCTACGACCCGCGGCGAAACGGCGGCGGCGCGCTCGTCGACTACTGCGGGTACGGCGCGGTGCTCTGTCGCCTCGTGCTCGGCCGGCCGCAGGCGGTCACCGCGGTGACGCCACCGCCGCGCAAGGCGGGCCTCGTCGCCGAAGACAACGCGGTGGTCGTCCTCTCCTACCCCGGCGCGCTGGGGCTGCTCGAAGCGAGCTGGACCCAGATCGGCGGCGAGCCGGCCTTCGCGATGATCGTCTACGGCGAGCGCGGGACGCTGCTCGTCCACCAGCCGCGCCCGACGCGCGAGGGCGAGCGCGCCGGGGCCGGGCGCGTGCAGGTCGTCTCGCCGGAGGGCAGCCGCTTCCTCGATCCGCCGCCGCTCGGTCCCGACGAGCGCGACGGCCCCACGCATTTCCTCGCCTGCGTGAGCGCAGGCCGCGACGTGACCGGCTTCTGCGCCGCCGACGTCGGGTGCGACGTCCAGGAGGTCATCGCCGCCGGGCAGCGCTCGAGCGCGACGGGCCGGCGGGTGGAGCTGCCGCTACAGCAGCGTCCCGCGTAGCACCAGGTAGGCGACGCTGAAGTAGATCACCAGCCCGGTGACGTCGACCAGCGTGGCGACGAACGGCGCCGAGGCGCTGGCGGGATCGAACCCGAGGCGGCGCAGGACGAACGGCAGCATCGACCCCGCCAGCGAGCCGAACGTCACGACGCCGACCAGCGCGAAGCCGACGGCGAGCGCCACCAGGACCCAGTGCGGGCCATAGTCGTAGAAACCGAAGAGCTGCCACGAGACGATGCGCGCGATGCCGATGGCGCCGAGGATCACGCCGAGCGTGACGCCCGTCGGGAGCTCGCGCATGGCGACCCACCACCAGTCGCGCACCCGCACCTCGCGCAGCGCAAGCGCGCGGATGATGAGCGAGGTCGCCTGCGATCCGGAGTTGCCGCCGGAGCTCATGATGAGCGGGATGAAGAGCGTCAGCACGATGGCGCGGCTCAGCTGGCCCTCGAAGTGCTGCATGGCCGTCGCCGTGAGCATCTCGCTGACGAACAGCGCGCACAGCCAGCCGCCGCGCTTGCGGATCATGGTCCCGAAGCCGACTTTCGTGTACGGCTCGTCGAGCTCCTGCATGCCGCCGAGCTTGTGGACGTCCTCCGTCTGCTCCTTGATCAGCGCGTCGATGACGTCGTCCACGGTGACGATGCCGAGCAGGTGGCCGCCTTCGTCGATGACCGGCACCGCCAGGAGATCGTACTTGGCGATGAGCCGCGCCGTCTCCTCGCGATCCGTCCACACGTGCACGGTGACGGGCGGGTGCCGGTCGCCGACCTCGAGCAGCGTGCGCGTCGGATCCGCGAGCACCAGCTCGCGCAGCGTCACCGTGTGGACGAGGCGGCGATCCACGGGGTCGAGGACGTACACCGCATAGACGGGGCGGCGCGGATGGCCGCCGCTGCGAATCTGGACGAGCGTACGCTCCACCGTCCACGTCGCCGGCGCCTCGACGTGCTCCGTGGTCATGATGCCGCCCGCCGTGGTGGGCGGGTAGTTCAGGAGCGAGCGCAGCGATTCCTGGGTGCTCGTGTCGACGGCGGCGAGCAGCCGCGCCGCGGTGCGCTGGGGCAGGTCGCGGAAGACCTCCGCGCGCTGGTCGGCCGACATCGCCCCCATCAGCGCGACCGCTCTCTCGATGGGCAGGTGCTCGAACAGACGCGCCCGGTGATCGAGCTCCGGCTGGTTGAGCGCGCGCACCGCCAGATCGAACGGCAGCGCGGCCAGCACGCGGGCCGCGGCCGGAGGGTCGATGGCGTTGAGCGCTTCCGCGACGTCGGCGTCGTGGACGCGCTCCAGCGTGCTCGCGAGACGTGCGGGGTCGGAAGTCGCCAGCCGCTGATCGTCCATGCTCTCTCCCTGGTTCACCGAGCGGGCGCGCCGCCGCTCGCGCGGTAGTGGGTCGCGTACGCGTGCCGGCAGCGCTCGCGCAACGCGGCCTCGTCGATGGGCCCCGCGAAGCGCGCGGGGGAGATGTCGGAGCAGTCGAGGGCCGGCGCGCCGTCCACGATCCACTCGGCGATCGCCTCGCCGAGCGCGGGCGACACGCTGAGGCCGCCCACGCAGCAGCCGCTCATCACCCACGCGCCGGCCACGCCGGGCAGCGGTCCCACGAGGTAGCGGTCGTCCATCGTGAGCGTGGGCAGCCCGCCGCGGTGCTCGGCGACGCGGATCGTCGGCTCCTGAAAGATCGGAAACTGCTCGCGCACGCTGCGGGCCAGGCGCCACAGCACCTCGAGGTCGAGCGGGAGGTCGGCGACGTCGAAGGCCGGCGGCAGCGTGGCCGCGTCGACCTGCACGGGATCGGGCTCGTAGCCACCGAGCATCAGCCCGCCGCGCTCGTGGCGCACGTAGACGTTGACGTCGATCACGCGCGCGATCGGGAACTCGGGTCCGACGCCGGGGATCGGCTCGGTGATCAGCAGCTGATGGCGCGTCGGCACCACCGGCAGCGGCGCGCCCAGCCCCGCAGCGACGAGGCGCGCCCACGCGCCGGCGGCGTCCACCACCGCGCGCGTCGCGATGGTGCCGCGCGGCGTCCGCACGCCCTCCACGCCCCGCGGGCCGATCTCGAAGCCCGTGGCCGGCGTGTGCGGGAGCAGCACGGCGCCGAGCTTTTCCGCCGCCCGGCAGTAGCCGAGCGGCAGCTCGGACGGCTCGACGTTGCAGTCGGTCGGGCTCCACGTGATCGCGACGATGCCGCGCTCGCCGAGGATCGGCAGCCGCCGCCGCGCCTCCGCCACCGAGACGAAGTCGATCGGGATGCCCGCGGCGACGCCGCGCGTCACCTCGAGAGCGAGCTGCTCGGCGTCGCGCTCGGTGCGCGCGATCTTCAGCGCGCCGCTCTGGGTGAAGCGCAGCGGCTGGCCGGTCTCGTCGCTGAAGGCGGCGAGCTTCGTGACCGCGCGCCGGGCGAGCGTCGTGAGCGCCGGCGTGGCCCGCACCTGGCTGGTCAGCCCGGCCGCGCGCGGAGAGGTCTGCGACGCGAGCGCGGCGCGCTCGAGCACCGCCACGCGGAGGCCGCGCCGCACGAGGTGATAGGCCGCGCTCGCCCCGAAGGCGCCCGAGCCGACGACGACGACGTCGGCGGAGACGATCACCTGCCGCCGAGGGTCCGGTACGCCTGCGCGGCGGCGTCGCGAATCGACGCCTGCTCGGTGGGAGACTGCATGAGGACCTGCAGCGTCGCCACGGATTGCCGATCGCCCTGCGCGGTCAGGTACTGGATCGCGCGCAGCCGATACGACGGCTCGGCCTCCGACGCCACGACCTGGCGCATGAACGGGAGCGAGCGCTCGTCGTTCAGCGAGACGAGCGCGCGGAACGCCATCTCGCGCCCGCGCCCGTCGGCGCTCGATTCCTGGAAGATCTGCGCCAACCCGGTGACGCCGCCCGGTCGGCCCGACTCGGCCAGGCCGTACGCGGCGCTCAGGCGGACGAAGCGATCGTCGCCGCCGTTGGCCAGGATGCTCTCCAGCACGGGCAGCGACTCGGGTGTCTGCAGCTGGCGCAGCCCGACGGCGGCGGCGCGGCGCAGGAGCACGTCGCTGTCCTTCTCGACGATGTCCTTCAGCAGCGGCAGCGATTGCGGCACTTGCAGCGTGCCCAGGAGCCGCGCCGCCGCGCGCCGCTCGTCGCTGTCGTTGCCGGCGCTGAGCACTTTCATCAGCGCCACGCCGGCGACGTCGCCCATGCCCCGCAGCTCTTCGACCAGCTCGCGCGCCCGCTGCCAGCGCTCGCGCCCCTCCGTGCCCTTCGTCGCCTCCAGATACCGGTAGAAGCGGTCGAGCGCGGCCTCGATGCTCGGCGACGATCCGGACGATCCGGGGCGGGACGCCGCGCGATCGGCCGGCCCGCCGCCGCGCGCGCGCAGATCGCGAAGGACGCGGTCTTCCGTGACGGCCGCCGCGAGGCCGCGCTCACCCGGCGTCGAGGCACGGGACGCCGATGGCGTCCCCGGCCGACCGCCCGCGTCGGACGACCGCGCGGCGGCGATCTCCTCTCGCGCGTGGAGCCGGGCCTGCAGCGTCGACACCTGCTGCTTCAGCTGCCCGGTTTCGCGCGCAGCGGACGTCTTGCCGGCGACGCCGGCGGCCGCCCAGCCGATGGCGAGCGCGGCCACGACGGCGAGGGGCCACAGGAAGCGTCCCATGACCCGGCATGATACCCTGCCCCGTCGAAAAGGAGGACCCACCATGACCACGCGCAGGGAATTCCTCGGGACGACCACAGGCGCGCTGGCCGGCCTCGCGTTCGTCGGCTGCGATCTCCTGGCCGCCGCGCCCGTCCGCGCGCAGACGCGCCGCCGCGAGGTCGTGGTGAGCGGCCGGCGCGTCAAGACCGTCGACGTCCACGCGCACTGCGCGGTGGCCGAGGCGATGGCCCTGGTGGGGATGACGCTCGGCGCGCCGGCGCCGCCGACGCGGCCGGAGCTCAGCATGGTGACGCACGTGTCCGAGCGGCTTCGCGCGATGGACGAGCAGGGCATCGACGTCGAGGCGCTCAGCATCAACCCGTACTGGTACAAGACCGAGCGCGATCTCGCCAGGCAGATCTGTCAGATCCAGAATTCGAAGCTCGGCGAGGCCTGCGCCGCCCATCCCGACCGCTTCGTCGCCTTCGCGACGGTGGCGCTGCAGTATCCCGATCTGGCCGCCGAGCAGCTCGAGGACGGCGTGAAGAAGTACGGGCTGCGCGGCGCCGGCATCGGCGGCAGCGTCAACGGCGAGGAGATCAGCGATCCGAAGTTCGATCCGTTCTGGGCCAAGGCCGAGCAGCTCGGCGTGCTCGTCTTCATCCATCCGCAGGGCTCGGGCGTCGCCTCCGAGATCCCGAAGCGGCTCAAGGGCAACGGGCTGCTGGGCAACATCATCGGCAACCCGCTGGAGACGACCATCGCGCTCTCGCACCTGATCTTCGACGGCACCCTCGACAAATTCCCCGGCCTGAAGATCTGCGGGGCCCACGGGGGCGGCTATCTGCCGTCCTACGCGGCGCGCTCCGATCTGGGCTGCTCGACCCAGCCCACGCAATGCCCGGGCGGACCGCATGGGCCGATCAAGAAGAAGCCGACGGAGTATCTCAAGCAGATGTACTACGACACGATGGTCTTCACGCCCGAAGGCCTGCGCCACCTCGCGGCCGAGGTCGGCGTCAGTCGGCTCATGATCGGCACCGACTTCCCGTATCCGTGGACGAAGACTGCCGTCGACCACGTCCTCGGCACGCCGGGCCTGAGCGACGCCGATCGCGTCGCCATCCTCGGCGGCAACGCGTTGAAGCTGCTCGGGATCAAGACGTAGCGGTCACCTGCGCCACCGTCGGCGTGCCGACGAGCGTGGTGCGGCGCATGTCGCGCGGCTCGTGCACGGGGAACGGCCGCGCCCGATGCATGGTGCG
>Ga0134074_1000766_pt1 | contig 11098 bp, 10 predicted proteins | sample 15_taG_25_FD_128868 | JGI IMG/M metagenome (GOLD analysis project Ga0134074, IMG submission 128868) | Grasslands soil microbial communities from the Angelo Coastal Reserve, California, USA - 15_D_Rain_40cm_2_09212015 | ecosystem: Environmental > Terrestrial > Soil > Grasslands ... | reverse complement strand
CACCGCGGGCAGGGGGACGCCGGTCGGCGCCGTGCTCACCGGGCGCGGCTGCGACGCCTCCCGCAATTTCGGCGTGCCGCGCGATCCGATCGCCGCCGTGCGTGCCCTCGCCGACGGCCGCGACCGGCAGTTCGACCTCGGCCGCGCCGAGTGGGGCGACGGCCGCCGGCGCTGGTTCACGATCTCGGCCGGGGCGGGATTCGACGCCGCCGTGGCGCGCCGCGCGCAGTCGGTGCGCATGCGCGGGACGCTGCCGTACCTGGCCGCGGTGATCGCGAGCGTGCACCTGCATCGTCCGACCCCGGCCGTGCTCGAGCTGGACGGCGTCGCCGAGCCGGCGGTGCCGATCACCGCGGTGGTCGCCGCCAACGGGCGCTGGTTCGGCGGCGGCATGAAGATCGCGCCCGACGCCGATCCCGCCGACGGCGTGTTCGACGTCGTCGTGCTCGGCGCGCTCGGTCGCGTCGAGCTGCTTTGCTGGCTGCCGACGATCTATCCGGGCACGCACCTGCGCAACCCGCGCGTGACGGTCCGCCGCGCGCGGCAGGTGAGGGTCAGCGCGCCGACGCCGCTCCCGACCCACGTCGACGGCGAGCCCGTCGGGGCCACGCCCGTCGTGTTCACGCTCGAGCCCGGCGCCCTGCGCCTGCGGGTGCCGCGCGGCGCTTGACAGGCGCGGGCCCCGGGCGGATATTACCCCCCGGGGGTATCAGCACCCAGGGGGTATAACGCATGCTCAACGAGGAGACCAAAGCCAAGGCGCGCGGCCGGCTGCGGCGCATCGAGGGGCAGGTGCAGGGGCTGCAGCGGATGCTCGAGAACGACGCCTACTGCGTGGACATCCTGCTCCAGATCTCCGCCGTGCAGGGCGCGCTCGAGCAGTGCCAGAAGCTCCTGCTCGGCCGGCACATCGAGTCCTGCGTCGCCGACGCGATGCGCTCGGGCAGCCGCAACGACCGCCAGCAGAAGGTCGAGGAGCTGCTGGACGTGTTCGCGCGGTTCGGCGGACGCTGATGGACAAGGAGAAGCGCACCTTCGCCGTCCGCGGCATGCACTGCGCGGCGTGCGTGGGCAAGGTGGAGCGCGCGCTGCGCGGGGTGCCGGGGGTCGGCGCGGCGTCGGTGAACCTCGCCACCGAGCGCGCGACCGTGGAATGGGACCCGGCGCGCGCCGACGCGCCCGCGCTCGCCTCGGCGGTGGCGGCGGCGGGCTACGAGTTGGCGGAGGCGTCCGCGCCGGCGATGCCGGGCGACGCGACCCAGGACCGCGAGCAGATCGCGCGCGCCGAGGAGCAGGGGCGCCTGCGCCGGCGCGTGCTGGTCGGCATCGCGCTCTCGATTCCGATCGTGCTCGGCAGCATGACCGAGGTCTTCCCGTGGGCGCCGGCGTGGCTGCGCGACCCGTGGACGCTGCTGCTGCTCGCCACGCCCGTGCAGTTCTGGGTCGGCGCCGACTTCCACCGCGGCTTCCTCCATGACGTGCGCTACCGCAGCGCGAGCATGTCGACGCTCGTCTCCCTCGGCACCAACGCGGCCTACTTCTTCAGCCTGGCCGTGACGCTCTGGCCGCACGTGTTCATGGATCTCGGCGCGATGCCGTACTACGAGACGGCCGCCGTCGTGATCACGCTCGTCGCTCTCGGCCGCTGGCTGGAGGCCCGTGCGCGCGGCCGAACGTCGGAGGCGATTCGCCGACTCGTCTCGCTGGCGCCGCGCACCACGCGCGCGCTCCGCAACGGCGTCGAGGTCGACGTGCCGACGTCCGAGGTGGTCGTCGGCGACCTCGTGAGGATCCGGCCCGGGGAGCGCGTGCCCGTCGACGGCGAGGTGGTCGAGGGCGCGTCGACGATCGACGAATCGATGCTCACGGGCGAGAGCCTGCCGGTGGAGAAAGCGCCGGGCGCGTCCGTCTTCGGCGGCACGGTCAACCGCACCGGCTCGTTCGTCTTCCGCGCCACGCGCGTTGGCGGCGAGACGACGCTCGCGCGGATCGTGAAGCTGGTCGAGGAGGCTCAGGGCTCCCGTGCCCCGATTCAACGCCTCGCGGATCAGGTGGCAGCAGTGTTCGTGCCGGTCGTTCTGGCGATCGCCGCGGCGACGTTGGTCGGCTGGTGGCTGCTCGGCCCCTCGCCCTCCATTCTTTATGCGCTGACCAACGCCGTGGCCGTGCTGGTGATCGCGTGCCCGTGCGCGATGGGGCTGGCGACGCCGACCGCCATCATGGTCGCCACCGGCCGTGGCGCCGAGGTGGGCGTCCTCGTCAAGAGCGCGACGGCGCTCGAGACGCTCGCGAACGTGGATACGGTCGTGTTCGACAAGACGGGCACGCTGACGGTCGGTCGGCCCACGGTGACCGACGTGATCGCCGCGCCGGGCGTGGCGGAGGAGGACCTTCTCGCCTTCGCCGCCGCCGCCGAGCAGGGCTCGGAGCACCCGATCGGCGAGGCCATCGTCGCGCGTGCGAAGGAGCGCGGCCTGGCGCTGCCGCCGGTCACTGAGTTCGTGACGGTGCCGGGGCAGGGGATCGACGCGCTGGCGCCGGAGGGCCGCCTGCTGCTCGGTAATCGCGCGCTGATCGAGGCCCGCGGCGTGGATGTCAGCGCGCTGGCGCCGCGCGCGGAGGCGCTCGCGCAGGCGGGCAAGACCGTGGTCTACCTCGCCGTCGCGTTCCGCCCGCTCGGCCTCGTGGCCGTCGCCGACACGCTCAAGCCGGAGGCGCGGGCGGTGGTGGGCGCGCTGCGGCAGCGCGGGATCGAGGTCACAATGCTCACCGGTGACGACCGGCGTACGGCGGCGGCGATCGCGCGCGAGGCCGACATCGACCGGGTGCTGGCCGAGATTCTTCCCCAGGACAAGGCGCGCGAGATCGCGCGGCTGCGCGAGCACGGCCGGCGCGTGGCGATGGTGGGCGACGGGATCAACGATGCGCCGGCGCTGGCGCAGGCCGACGTCGGCATCGCGATGGGCTCGGGCACCGACGTCGCCATCGAGGCGGCCGACGTGACGCTGATGCGCGGCGACCTGCGCGGTGTCGTGGCCGCGGTGGATCTCTCGCGGCGCACGATCCGGATCGTGAAGGAGAACCTCGGGTGGGCGTTCGGCTACAACGTCGTGCTGATCCCGGTGGCAGCAGGGCTGCTCTATCCGTTCTGGGGCGTGCTGCTCTCGCCGATTCTCGCGGGCGCGGCGATGGCCTTCTCGTCGGTATCCGTGGTGACGAATAGCCTGCGGCTGAAGCGCTGGCGACCCTCGAGCCAGTGAAGGAGTCCGGTGGTGGCGACTGATCCCGTCTGCAAGATGACCGTGGAGCCCACGAAGGCGGCAGCCCAGTCTGCCTACAAGGGCCAGACCTATTACTTCTGCGCGGTGGGCTGCAAGCAGAAGTTCGATCGCGAGCCGGAGAAGTACCTCGCCGGCGGCTCGAGTCGGATGAGCGGACCCCGGTGATCGAGCCGGCGCTGCTACGTGGCCGCGACCGCTATGAGCGCGTGACGACCGGCCGGGTGGACAACACTCACGACGACGCCTTCACGCACACGGTGCGGCTCGAGGATCCCGACCGCGCCCTCGAGGTGGCGATCGTCGCGACGCCCTCGCCGGATTACGCCATCCGCGCCGCGCGCTGTCGCGTCGAGCGCGGCGAGGTGGCGGCGTCCGTCGCCGACGGCGTGGCGCGGCTCGCCGGTGTGGCGATGGTCGGCGGCCTCACCCGGCGCGTGATGGAGGCGGCCGGCGGCGGCGCCGGCGCCGCGCTCGCGGTGGACGCGGTGGTCGAGGCGGCCCGGCTGGCGCGCCAGGTGGCGAAGTTTCCGCGCGAGCGCGCGGAGCGCGCGGCGGGCGGCGATCCCTGGGAGTGCTGGCAGCTCGACACCACCGGCTGGGTGGACCTGCCCGACTCGTGCTTCACCTACAGCGACGCCGGGCGCGCGCTCTTCGGCACGCGGACCATCGCGACGCCGATGCAGCCGGATCTCTACAGCCCGCGCCCCGGTCAGCGCGGGGTCTTCGAGCGCCGCAAGGTCGCGCGGCTCGAGCGGCGCGACGGGCGGCTGGCGCTCTTCCACTCGATGCACGACAACTGCCACGGCTTCGAGATCACCTACGAGATCGACGCCGCCGGCCGCATCGTGAAGGCCGAGCACCTCACGCCCCGCCTGCCGTACATGGGCATCTGCTCGGAGCCGCAGCGGAAGATCGGCGCGCTCCTCGGCGAGATGGTCGACGACGGGCTGCGCCGGCGCATCCAGCTGCATCTCGGTGGGCCGACGGGCTGCGCGCAGCTCTACGATCTCACCGCCGACCTCCTGAAGCTGCTCGCCGCGCGCGCCTGACGCTCAGCGCTCGGGCCGCTCGGTGCTCGCGTGGCGGCCCGGCCCCGGCAGCGGCGCCTTGGCGCCGCCGCGCGCCTCACCCTCGCCCATGATCCACGCGCGGTTGTGCCGCGTATCGAAGAACGCGACCTCCTCGGCCCACCACGCGGCGTCCTTGGTCCCGAGGGCGGCGAGCCGGTCGCCCGAGTCGTCGGCGTAGCGGCGGATGAACGCCAGCCGCTTGTCCTCCGTCGGCCGTGGCGGCGCGCCGACGTCGATCCCAACATCCCGACGAACCACCGCGGGTGCGGACGCACGTTCAGATCCTCGTCCGCGAACATGCTCCACACGCTGAGCGTCTTCAGGCGCTCCGACGCGTACGTCTCGACCAGGAACGCGTGGTCCATGCGGTCTCCTTATCCGGCGGCGTGAGCGTCGGCGGCGCGGGCGAGGTGCGTGTCGAGCAGCTGGTCCTTCGTGAGGCCGACCAGGCCCACCGACGCCGGCGCGCGCCCGGCGAAGGCCGCGTGCGGCGCCAGCCCCACCAGCTCGCCGCGCTCGATGGCGATCCCGTGTCGCGCCGCCAGCTGCGCCACCCGGTCGAAGGCGGCGGGGATCGGCGTGAGGCGGTGATCGAGCAGGTTCATCGAGACCTGCACACGCCCGCGGCTGGCCAGCGGCAGGCCGAGCGCCTGCACGGCCGGCAGCCCGCCGCCGCTGGCCCGCACCTCGCGCGCGATCGCGCGGGCGGCGACGAGGTCGTCGCTCGCGAGCCAGACGTTGTAGGCGATCAGCACATCGCGCGCGCCGACCAGAATGGCGCCGCGGCGCGCGTCGAAGCGCGCCGGGCCGTCGTCGGGCCGGCCGTCGTCCACGCCGAGCCGCACGGCCAGCCCCTCGTACTCGCCGTGCCGCAGCTCGCGCAGCACACGGCGCTCGGGACGCCGCGCGGCCTCGCCGTAGTAATAGACGGGCAGCGCGTGGCGGTCCGCCAACGCGCGGCCGGTGTCGCGGGCGAGCGCGACGGCCTCGGGCATGCTCACGCCGGCCAGCGGCACGAACGGCAGCACGTCGAGGGCGCCGATGCGCGGATGGATGCCGCGATGCTGTCGCATGTCGATCTCGGCGAACACGGCGTCGCCCAGCGCGAGCGCGGCGGCGGCGACGGCGGCGGGCTCGCCGAGGAACGTGAAGACCGAGCGATGGTGATCCGGGTCGGCGTGGAGGTCGGCGAGCGTGACGCCCGGCGTGGCGCGCACGGCGGCCGCGAAGCGCGCCAGGCGCGCCGGGTCTCGGCCCTCGCTGACGTTCGGCACGCACTCGACGATGGGGCGCCGCGTCACCACGGTATACTACGAGGCGCGATGCCGTTCCTGCCACTCGGGAAGCTTCCGGGCGACCTGTTGCAGGCGCTTCTCGACAAGCACGCGCCCCGCGATCCACGGGTGGTGGTGGGTCCGCGCGTCGGCGAGGACGCCGCCGTCATCGACCTCGGCGATCGCTACCTGGTGGCCACGGCCGATCCGATCACGTTCGCGACCGACGAGATCGGCTGGTACGCGCTGCACGTCAACGCCAACGACATCGTCGTGCGCGGCGCCACGCCACGCTGGTTCCTCGCCACGCTGCTGTTGCCCGCCGGCGCCACCGACGAGGTCGGCGTACGCGCGCTATTCGGCCAGCTCGCCGAGGCCTGCGAGGACCTCGAGGTCGCGCTGGTCGGCGGCCACACCGAGGTCACGCACGGCCTCGACCGGCCCATCGTGGCCGGCACCATGCTCGGCGAGGTCGCGAAGGACAAGCTGGTGACGACCGGCGGCGCGCGCGTCGGCGACGCGATCGTGCTGACCAAGGGCGTGCCCCTCGAAGGCGCGGCCATCATCGCGCGCGAGAAGGAGGCCGAGCTGCGGGCGCGCGGCGTGCCGGCGGCGACCATTCGACGCGCCCGGGGATTGCTGAGGGTGCCGGGCATCAGCGTCCGTCCCGAGGCCGAGCTGGCCTGCGAGCTGGCGAGCGTCCACGCGATGCACGATCCGACGGAGGGCGGCATCGCGACGGCGCTCCACGAGCTCGCCGACGCCGCCGGCGTCGGGCTGCGCATCGACCGCGACCGCATCATGGTGCTGCCGGAGGGCAAGCTCCTGTGCGAGGCGTTCGGTCTCGACCCGCTCGGCACCATCGCCTCCGGCGCGCTCCTCATGACGCTCGATCCCGCCGACGCGGGCGTGGTCATCCACGCGCTCGCGCGCGAGGCGATCGACTGCCACTTCATCGGCCAGGTGGTGGAGCGCGCCCAAGGCGTCACGCTCGTGGAGGGCACGAAGTCGTGGCCGATGCCCACCTTCGCTCGAGACGAGATCACGCGGCTCTTCAAGGAGGCGTGAGGGTGCCCCAGATCGGTTACGCGCATCGCCCGGTGGCGCTCGGCCGCGAGGGGATGGTGGCCTCCGCGCATCCCTACGCGACGGTGGCGGGCCTGGACGTGCTGCGCGCGGGCGGCACCGCCGCCGACGCGGCGATCGCCACCAACGCCGTGCTCGCGGTGACGCAGCCCAACATGTGCGGCGTGGGCGGCGACCTCTTCGTCCTCTACTACGAAGCGGCCACGCGGCGCGTGCACTTCCTGAACGGCGCCGGCCGCTCCGGCTCGCGCGCCTCGCTCGAGGAGCTGAAGCGCCGCGGCGCCGCGGCGCTGCCCGTGGTCGGCGCCATGACCGTGAGCGTGCCCGGCTGCGTGCGTGGCTGGGGGATGCTGCTCGAGCGCTTCGGAACGCGGCCGCTCGCCTCGCTGCTCGGGCCGGCCATCCACTACGCAGAAGGGTTTCCGACGTCGTGGCTGACGAGCCAGGCCATCGACGAGTTCGCGAGCCTCACCCCGGATCCCGAGTGGCACCGCGTGTTCCGTGCGGCCGGGCGCGCCCCCAGGCTTGGCGAGCCGCTCGTGCAGAGCGACCTGGCGCGCACGCTGCGCGACCTCGGCGCCGAGGGCCCCGACCTCTTCTACACGGGCCGCGTCGGCCGCGCCATCGCCGACCGGATGGCCGCGGACGGCTTCCTGAGGCCCGAGGACCTCGCCGAGCACACGGGCGAGTGGGGCGAGCCGATCGCGACGACGTACCGCGGCTTCCGCGTCTACGAGACGCCGCCGCCGACGCAGGGTCTCGCCGCGCTCATCGCCCTCAACATTCTGGAGCGGTTTCCCCTCGCCCGGCGCCCGCTGCACTCCGTGCAGCACCTGCACCTGCTGCTGGAGGTCGTGAAGCTGGCCTACGCGGACCGGGACCGCTGGATCGGCGATCCCGCGCACGCGCGCGTGCCCCTGGCCGAGCTGCTCGACAAGAAGTACGCCGCACGCCGCCGCAAGGCGTTCGACGCGCGCAAGGCGCAGGCGTACGCCGCGGGCGATCCCGAGGGCGACACGACGGGGTTCGTCGCCGCCGACGGCCACGGCAACGTGGCGAGCGTCATCCAGAGCCTCTTCAACCCCTTCGGCTCCGGCATCGTCGTCCCCGGCTGCGGCGTCCTCCTCCAGAATCGCGGCCGCCACTTCCAGCTCGACGCGAACCATCCCAGCGCGCTGGCCCCGCGCAAGCGGCCGTTCCACACGCTGATGGCCTCGATCGTCACGCGCGACGAGCGCCCGGCCCACGCGCTGTCGACGATGGGCGGCAACGGCCAGGCGATGTTCCACGTGCAGGTCCTCACCAACCTGATCGACTACGGCTTCGACCCGCAAGAGGCGATCGAGCGGCCGCGCTTCCTGATCGGCGCCTTCCTGCCGGGCGAGCCGGCCGACACCATCCACCTCGAGAGCCGCGTGCCCCGCCCGGTCGCCTCGGCGCTCGTGCGCAAGGGCCACCCGATCAAGCGGGCGCCCGAGTTCTTCACGCGCACCGGCCACGCCCATGCGATCAGCTTCCGCGATGGCACCATGCTCGGCGGCGCCGACCCGCGCGGTGACGGCGCCGCGCTGGGGTTCTGACGTGCGGCTCGTCCTCGCCGCCGCGCTGCTCGCCGCGCTCGCCGCCGTGCCCGCGGCCGCGGCGGACTGGGGGGCGATCAGTCCCGCCACGAGCACGATGGAGGGCGTGCGCGCGCAGTACGGCGGGCCGACGCGCACGGAGGGGCAGAAGGTCGAGGGCTACGACACGACGAGCTGGATCTACGAGGGCGCGCAGGCCCCAGCGGGCATGACCCGCATGGTCGTAGACTTCGGCCTGCTCCAGGCCGGCGGGTTCAAGCGCGACGTCGTTCGCTCGTTCCGGCTCGAGCCGCATCACGGCGTCTTCACGCGCGACACGATCCTCACCGGTTGGGGGCGCCCCAGCGGCTACAGCAAGGAGGGCGGGAGCGACTCCTTCTATTACGAGGAGGGGCTGGTCGTCATCTTCGACAAGGAGGCGTGGTCGGCGGTGAGCATGGTGTTCACGCCGCCCCAGCCGAGCGGCCGAGCGACGCCGTCGCGCTGACGAAGCCCGCGAGCGGGATCTCCACCCAGTCTGGCCGGTTGTTCGCCTCGTAGACGATCTCGTAGGCGGCCTTTTCGACCTCCAGCACCGCGACGGCGCGCGCGAACGCGTCGTCCGATTCCGGCACGAAGCGCGCGCCGGCCGTCGCCGCGCGATACGCCGTCAGGTAGGCCGCGCGCGCGTCCGTCTCCCACCGCCGCCGCTCGGACGCCGCGAGCCGGGCGCTCGCCGCCGCGTAGCCAATCGAGCGCAGCATCCCCGCCACGTCGCGCAGCGGCGTGTGCTTGCGGCGCCGCTCCTCGAGCGGGCGCAGCGGCTCGCCCTCGAAGTCGATGATCGCGAAGTCGCGACCGTCGGCGACGGCCAGCGTCTGGCCCAGGTGGAAGTCGCCGTGGTGGCGGGTCTTCACGCGTCCGACGAGCGCGCCGAGCCCGGCCGGGCCGCCCACGTCGGGGACGTCGGGCAGCACGCGTTCGCGCGCCGCCTCTCGCGCCGCGGCGATCTGGCGCCGCACGCCCTCGGCCCAGCCCGCCACGTCGGCCGGCGTGATCGGCTCGGCGCCGAACGCCGGATCGGCGCTGGGCGTGGCGAGCGCCATGTGCAGCTCGCCCGTGCGCTCGCCGAGCCGCGTCAGGGCGTCGAGCGCGCGCTCGCCGCCGGCGAGCCGCTCGAGCATCCAGGTCCAGCCGTCCCGCCCGCCCGCGACGAACTCCTGGAGCACGGCGAGCGTGGCGGACCCGCCGTCGCCCGGGTGGTATTCGAGCGCGCCGGCCAGCCGCGGGGTGCCGTCGAACGACGTGTGCTCGGTGAGGAAGCGCGCAATCTCGAGGCCGGGGTTGAGGCCGTCGGCCAGGCGCCGGAAGAGCTTCATGATCAGCGCCTCGCCGAAGACGACCGAGGTGTTGCTCTGCTCGCCGGCGAGCCGTCGCACAGCCGGTACCGCGCCGAGCGCGTCCACGAACGCTCGGCCGCGGCGGCCGGTCAGCGTTCCGCGCTCGCCGCGCAGCGCGCCGCCGCGCGCGACGAGGCTGAGCAGGGCACGGCAGAACTCCGCGTCGTCGAGCGCGTCCACGATGTCCGGCCCGGGACCGAGCGCCACCACGTAGCGGTCGTCAGAGTCGTCGTCGAGGCCCACGCGCACCACGCAGAGCGTGGCGCCGCCGACACGCACCCGATCGTCGACCGCCGTGGCCACGATCCGCCGCGTCTTGGCCGCGAACCAGCGCCGGGTCGATAGCCAGTCGGCCAGACGCGTATCGAGGGGCGCCCCGGGTTCCCCGGGCTGCCCCGAGCGTTGGGGGGTATGGGGGGCCATGTCGGGGCGCATGTCAGACAGCGGCATCGAGGGGCGCCCCGGGTTCTCCGCGGTGCCCCGAACGCGGCGGGGTATGGGGGGCCATGTCGGGGCGCATGTCAGACAGCGGCATCGAGGGGCGCCCGGGTTCCCCGGGACGCCCCGAGCGTTGGGGGGTATGGGGGGCCATGTCGGGGCGCATGTCAGACAGCGGCATCGAGGGGTGCCCCGGGTCCCCCGGGGCGCCCCGAGCGTTGGGGGGTATGGGGGGCCATTTCGGGGCCCCCCATGTCGCTAGATCGCGGTGTCTTCGATTCCATAGCGGACGGGCCGGCGGTCGCGCCGCTCGAGCCGGAACCAGTAGTAGCCGTGCGGGCCGAGGCTCAGGAAGTAGGGCGCACGCGCCACGGCGGGAAAGCGATTGCGGCTGAGCATCTCGACGGGCTGGGCTCCCTCGTGGGCGGCGAGATCGAGCTCGACGGGCTGCGTGCGCGCCGAGAGGTTGGCGACGACCAGCAGCGTCTCGTCGCGCCACGCGCGCAGGTAAGCGAGCACCGCCTGGTTGCGGGGCCGGAGGAACTCGATGGTGCCGCGCCCGAAGACCGGCGACTGCTTCCGCACGGCGATCAGCCGCCGCATGGTGTTGAGCGGCGACGCCGGATCCTTCTCCTGCGCGGCCACGTTCACCGCCTGGTAATGGTAGGCGGGATCGGTGACCACGGGCAGGTAGAGGGCGCCGGGCTCGGCCGACGAGAAGCCCGCGTTGCGATCGTCCGACCACTGCATCGGCGTGCGCACGCCGTTACGGTCGCCGAGATAGACGTTGTCACCCATGCCGATCTCGTCGCCGTAGTAGACGATCGGGCTGCCGGGCAGCGTGAGCAGCAGGCAGTTCAGCAGCTCGATGCGCCGGCGGTCGTTGTCCATCAGCGGCGCCAGCCGCCGGCGGATCCCGAGGTTCAGCTTCATCGACGGGTCCGAGGCGTACGCGTAGTACATGTAGTCGCGCTCTTCGTTCGTCACCAT
>Ga0134074_1000752_pt1 | contig 11168 bp, 7 predicted proteins | sample 15_taG_25_FD_128868 | JGI IMG/M metagenome (GOLD analysis project Ga0134074, IMG submission 128868) | Grasslands soil microbial communities from the Angelo Coastal Reserve, California, USA - 15_D_Rain_40cm_2_09212015 | ecosystem: Environmental > Terrestrial > Soil > Grasslands ... | reverse complement strand
GGCTCCGTCGTAGCGGGGTCCCCGGGGCCGGCGCCGACCGTAGGTGGCCTGCTGGAGGTGCGGTGTGGCTCCGTCGTAGCGGGGTCCCCGGGGCCGGGGCCGACCGTGGGTGGCCTGCTGGAGGTGCGGTGTGGCTCCGTTCCGCCAAATTCTTTCATCGTGTCTTTCATCAGGCGCTCGTGCTCGGCGCCGCCCTTGTGGGTCTGCCAGTGCATGCCGAGGGTCCGATCGTCGAAGACCTGAAGCCGGTACATCCCGACGTTGCGCGTGCCGGTGCGCGGGTCCCGGGTGAACACGCACGGCAGCGTGATGTAGCGGCCGCCGTCCTTGGGCCAGCAGCGCAGCACCGGCAGGCTCGCGAGCGACGGGCGCTCGGTCTCGACCACCTCCTGGCACGGCGCGTCGGTCACCCGCCGGGGCCCCGCCTTCACGAGGTCGAAGAGCGTGCCGAGCTTCCGGAGCCGCTCGGCGAACGTGCCGGGCAGCTTCACGTCGAGGAGCTTGGCGACGCGCTCGCCGAGCTCGTCCAGGGTCCCGACGCCGAGCGCCAGCGCCAGCCGGTCGGCCGCGCCGAAGGCGTTGACGAGTACAGGCATGTCGGAGCCCTCGACGCGCTCGAAGAGGAGCGCCACGTTCCGCTCGCTCGGCCCCTTCGAGACGCGATCGGTGATCTCCGTGATCTCGAGGTCGCGCGAGACGGGGACGGACACCCGGCGGAGGCGCCCGGCCTGCTCGAGGCGGGCGACGAGCTCCCGGAGGTCGCGGAGCGGGCTCACTCGCGGTAGAACACGGCGACGAGCCAGCCCGCCACGATCGGGAAGGCGAGGCTCGGGATGACGCGTACGACGACGAAGTGCCAACCCATCAGCGGCGCCTCCCAGGCGATGATCCGCTGGACGCCGAAGAGGGACCACGACGTCATATAGGCCACGAGCGACGGGAGGGCGGCGCCCGAGTTGGCGAGCGCGACCATGAACGGCACGCTGACCATCGGGCCGCCGGGCGTGAGCACGCCCGCGAGCGTCGCGATGAGGATCGCGCGCAGCCCGCCCTCGCGGCCGAAGTGGCGCGAGACCACCTGTTCGGGGATGAGCACCTGCATGAGGCCGGCGAGCATCAGCGCGGGCACGAGGCGCGGCAAGATGAACTTGAGCATCGAGAAGCCGTTCTTCGCCCCGAGGAGCGGCAGCCCCGGGTCCTTCACGTACGCGACCCCCGCGAGCGCCAGCGCCAGCACGACGAGGACGATCGTGGAGAGGTCGACGAGTGGGCGCATCGCGGCTCCTTTCGCGCGTTCGGCCGCCACTCATTATGGCACACGGGCGTTATATACTCGCGAAGATGGGGCCGCGCCCCCGCAAATCCCGCGTGGACGAGTTCAGTCTGAGCGTCATCGAGGGCGTCGAGGACGCCCTGCTCGTCACTGACGCGCGGCTCGGCGTCATCGCGTGGAACGGGGCGATGGAGCGCCTCACGGGCGTCGCGCGCGCCGACGCCCTCGGCCGGAACGCCGAGGCGGTCCTGCCGTTCTTCCGCGAGACGGCACTCACGACCCACCTGCGGCGCGCGCTCGCTGGCCACGTCGTCTCCACCGACGAATTTTCGTACGCGCTCCCGAGCCTCGGCCGCAAGGGCTGGATGCGAGCGCGCTGCGTTCCCTGGCGGGACGCGGCCGGGGCCGTCGTCGGCGTCGTCGGCTTCCTGGTGGACGTCACCGACCGACGGCGCAGCGCGCTGTTCGTCCAGGCGATCGAGGCGATCGGCCAGTCGCTCACGTCCTCGCTCGACCTCGACCAGGTGCTCGACACGATCGTCGGGAAGGCGCTCGAGGTCATGGGCGCCGAGGCCGCGCTGGTGGTCTCCTGGGACGGCATGGCGCCCGAGTTCCGCGTGATGCGCGCGACGGGCCGGCTCTCCCGCGAGTACGCGAAGCGCGGCGTGATTCCCGTCGGGAGCGGCCCGATGAGCCGCGCGATCCTCGAGGCGCGTCCCGTGACGACACGCAACATCCTCACCGACTCGGACGTGCGGATCTCGCCCGAACGCCGGGCCCAGGTCGAGCGCGAGGGCTACAAGGCCGCGGCCGCCGCGCCGCTCGCCTCCAAGGGCCGCGTTCACGGCGCGCTCGCCGTTCATTACTGGACCGAGCGGATCTTCGACGACGACGAGGTCGCCGCGCTCAAGCTTCTCGCCGAGTCGGCGTCGCTCGCCATCGACAACGCGCGTCTCTACGCCGAGGCCCTCCAGCGCGCCGCGCACCTGCGGGACCTCGTGGACGTGAGCCAGGCGATCACCGCGCTCGAGACGACCGACGCCATGCAGCGCATCGCCGACGCCGCCGCGGGCCTGGCGCCCGGCGCGCTCGCGGCGGTGCACGTCCTCGACGCCGACCGGCGGGTGCTGCGCTACGCCGCGAACTCCGGTCCCGGCTGGGAGGGGCTGCCGGAGGAGTTCCCGGCGACCGCGGGGCTGCCGGGCCTCGTGGTCGAGACGCGGCGGCCCGTGCTCGTCATCGACCCGGTGAGCGACCAGCACACCCTCGCGCCCGAGTGGTGGCGCCAACGGCCGGACGCCACGTACTACGGTGTGCCGGTGGCGACCGGCGAGGCGTTCGCCGGCGTGCTCGGCTACGTCTCACCCCACGGCCCGCCGTCGCTCGAGGTGCAGGAGGTGCTGCGCCTCCTCGCCGCGCAGGCGGCCGTCGCGGTCAGCAACGCCGCGCTCTATGGGGCCGAGCGCCGCCAGGCGGCCCGCATCCGCGCCCTCGCGGCGGTCAACCGCCGCATCTCGAGCGCCCTCGAGCTCGACGACCTCCTGCGCCAGATCTCGGTGCTCGCCGCGGAGCTGACGGGCACGCGCTTCGCGTCGTTCTGGATCGCCGACGAGGAGCGGCGCACGCTCACGCTCACGAGCGCCTCGGCGTCCGAGATGCTGGAGGACTTCGCGCCGCGCGTGCTCACCTACGAGGTCGGGGGCGTCGGCTGGGTCGCGCGCCACCGCGTGCCCCTCGTCGTGGACGACACGTCGGCCGACGACCGGGTCGCCAACCCGACGTGGGCGTCGCGCTGGGGGCTGCACGCCTCCGCGGCGTATCCGGTGCTCGCGGGCTCGGAGCTGCTCGCGGTCATGGCGCTGGGCCACTCGGAGCCGCTCAGCTTCGGCGTTGAGACGCGCGACATCATCGATATGTTCCTCGCGCAGGCGGCCGTGGCCATCCAGAACGCGCGTCTCTACCGCGAGGCGCAGCGGCGGCGCGACGTCGCCGAGGTGCTGGCGCGGCTCGCGCGCGAGCTGACGGCGAGCCTCGAGGTGGAGCGGATCGCGGCACTGCTCGCCCGCGGGATCCTCGAGCTGGTGAAGGTGCAGCGCGCGGCCGTCCTGCGGTACGAGCCCGACGACAGCACCCTGCGCGTGATCGCCGTAGCCGGCGTGGCCGCGGAGCCCGCCACGGACTTCGTCCTCCGTGCGGGCGAGGGCGTCGCCGGACGCGCGATCGCCGAGCGGAAGATCGTCATGACCCCCGACATCCTGGCCGATCCGGCCATCGAGCTCTCGGCGGAGCTCCGCGAGCGCACCGCCGCCCACGGCTTCCGCGGCGCCGCCGGGATTCCCCTGCTCACCCACGAGCGCCTGATCGGCGCTCTGACGCTCTGGCTCGAGCCCGGCCGCCTCCTCTCGCCCGACGAGCTCCAGGCGCTCGAGGCCCTCGCCGACCAGGCCGCGCTCGCCTTCGAAAACGCGCGCCTGTACGCGAGCGCCCGCGACAGCTTCGCGCGCCTCCGGGACACCCAGATGCAGCTCGTGCACGCCGCGAAGATGTCGGCGCTCGGCCAGCTCGTCGCAGGCGTCGCCCACGAGCTGAACAACCCGCTGAGCGTCATCGTCGGCTACGGCCAGCTGCTGCTCGCGCGCGAGCTCCCGGCCGCGATGAAACGACCGATCGAGATGGTCGTGTCGCAGGCGGACCGGATGGCGAAGATCGTCCGGAACCTTCTCTTCTTCTCGCGCCAGCGCCCGCCCGAGCGCGCGGCCCTCGACCTCAACGAGGTGATCGAGCGAACCCTGTCGCTCCGGCTGAACCAGCTCACACTCTCGGGCATCAGCGTCGAGCGCGACCTCGCCTCGGGACTCCCGGCGATCGTGGGCGACCCGAACCAGCTCGAGCAGGTGTTCTTGAACCTCCTGCTCAACTCCGAGCAGGCCATCCACGACGGCAAGCGCGGCGCCCGCATCGTGGTGAGAACGAGCACCAGCGAAGGTGGCCGCGCGGTCAAGGCGCAGGTCATCGACGACGGGCCCGGCATCCCCGGGGAGGTGCTGGCGCACGTGTTCGAGCCGTTCTTCACGACCAAGGAGGTTGGCACCGGGGCCGGGCTCGGTCTGTCCGTCTCGTACGGCATCGTGCAGGAGCACGGCGGGCGGCTCGTGGTCGAGAGCCGGCCGGGCGCGACGGTCTTCACCCTCGAGCTGCCGGTCGCCCCCCCGGCCGAGCTGCCGACCGCGGAGCTCGCCGTCGAGCCCCCGGCGATCCAGGGCGCGGGGCGGCTCGCACTCGTCGTCGAGGACGAGCCGAGCGTGCGCGAGCTCATCGTGACTCTGCTCGGGCAGACCGGCTGGCGCGTCGAGGTCGCGTCGGGCGGGCGCGCGGGCCTCGAGAGCGTGCGGCGTCGCCGCTACGACCTCGTCGTCTCCGACGTCCGCATGCCCGAGGGCGGCGGCGAGGAGTTCTACCGGAGCGCGGTCGCGCTCGACGGGACGCTTCGCGGGCGCTTCGTCTTCATCACGGCCGACACGGCGAACCGCGAGGCGTTCTTCTTCCTCAAGGAAGCGCAGGTGCCCGTGATCGACAAGCCGTTCCAGCCGGCCCTCTTCCTCGACGCCGTGCGGCGCGTGACGATCTCATTGACACCGTCCACCTCGCGCGGTTAGAAGGAGGGGTGACCAAGGCGGACCTCGTGGTGATCGTGGCGAAGAGCTCGGGGGGCTCGAAGATCGCCGCGGAGCGCGCCATCGAGGCCATGGTGTGCGGGATCGTCGAGTCGCTCCGGCGCGGCCGTCGTGTCACGCTTTCGGGATTCGGCACATTTGTGGTCACCAAGCGCGCCGCCCGCAACGGGCGTGACCCGCGCACGGGCAGGGAGATCAAGATCCCGCCGGCGCGCGTGCCCCGCTTTCGCCCGAGCCGCACGCTGAAGACCGCTATCCGCTGAGGCGACTGTGCTCGTCGTGCCGGCAGACGCGCCGCCTGTGCTGGCGAGTCCGGTGTGGTAAGGTTGTAGCGCGTCGTGGGCTGGTGGGGGATCGTCTAGTGGTAGGACGCGTGGCTCTGGACCACGTAGCGGGGGTTCGAATCCTCCTCCCCCAGCCATCCACTCGCTCGGTGCTGGCGCATTGTTCGCGCGGCCCCATCGTCTAGAGGCCCAGGACACGGCCCTCTCAAGGCTGAAACACGGGTTCGAATCCCGTTGGGGCCACCACGCACAACTTCTCCGAAGCTTCTGCAACTTCTGGGAGTTCACGCGCGGTTCTGGCTTCTGCCCTGGGCTCCGTGGAATGGACAGAAACGAACCGAAAAGCCCACAAACGGACACGCGCGTGGCACCGGAAATGGCGCCGAGACCTTACCGCCTAAGTGGTCACGTAGGACATTGTTCGAGTAGATAGACTTCTTTGACCGAGATAGGCCTCGGACGCGCGGATCGGCGACGACCGCATCCGGCCGCGCTTCGGCGATCTTCTCGCTGAGGTGGAGCGCGACGAGCCGGTCCGACAGCCCCACGAGGGGCTTCGGCGGCGTGCCGCAGCGGTCCACGAGGCTGGCTTCCACTGGCGCTCTTGCCAACGCTCTTGAAGAGGACGCCGACTCGGCGGAGGCGGCGGCGGGCGTCTCAGCTCACCGCGAGCGGTACCCGGGTGCCATCCGGCCGCCGCCATGTCGTCCGGAATTCGTGGTCATAGGTCCACACCCGCGATCCTCCCTCTCGTCCGGAGACAGCCGCGAGATAACCATCGGCCCAGTCAGGATCGTGCTCCTCGTAGCGAATCAGCCAATCAAAGACCTCGAGCCAAAGCTGGGATTCATCCTCACTCTGGTAGGCCGAGATCGAGAACTCGGCGAGGAACCGGCGCAACCGCCCGCACTGTGCACGGTGGGGCAGCAGGAACCGCGACCGAGGCACGAGCGCGTCCGTGCCGGTCAACGACTTCGCGGCCCTGGTGCTCGCCCGACACATTGCCGCAGTAGATGCGGATGAGGCGAAAAGCCCAGGCCGAGCGTCTCCGCGCGACGGCCCAGACGCACTCAACGCCAAGGTCCTGCAATCGCCCGCCGCGGAGGTGCTTGGACGTGATCGCCGGGCCGGGACGCAGGCGGGCTACACGGCTCGCGCCGGCCACACCGGCTCGTGGTAGCCGAGTGGCACCGAGGGCCGGGCCCAGCGCGGCGGCGTTTCCGAAAGGCGCACCACCGGTCCGAGATGACGCAGCCGACCGACCGGCGTGTCCGTCGTCACCGACCAGCGCTCCAGCTCTGCTGACGTGAATTCCTTCGGCACGTCCTTGAGGTCGCCCTTCGGCACCTCGCCCCATCCGACGAGCCAGCGGCCGGTCTGCGCGAGCGAGATCCGCACCAGCCAGCTTCCGCCCTCGCGCACGCGGCGCGCGAGTGCGACCATGGCGCCGAAAGCCATCAGATAGCCGGTCAGGTAGTCGATCGCCGACACCGGATAGAACTGCGGACCCGGCGCCGCGCCCGGGAACAGTTCGCCCTGACGAGCGGTGATGCCGCTGACCGTCTGCACCACCGTATCGAAGCCGCGGCGCAACGCCCACGGCCCGACGTGGCTGAACGCGCACAGAGAGACGAACACGATGCCGGGCCGCACGTTCGCCAGCGCCTCGGGCGAGAAGCCGCGAGTGCCGAGCGTGCCAGGCCGATACCCTTGCGAGAACACGTCGGCATCGCGGACGAGCCCACGGAGCGTCTCGACGTCCTCCGGCTCGCGCAGATCCAGATGGGCGGAGAGCTTGCCGTGACCCGTGTCGTATTCCTGGTAGCCGAGATTCGGCAAGTGCGCGGCGCTGATCTTCAAGACGTCGGCGCCGTGCTCCGCGAGCGTGCGAGCACACGTCGGCCCGGCGAGGACGCGCGTCAGATCGAGCACTCTGATGCCTGACAAGGGCCGATCACCGTCGGGGAGCTTTTCGGGCTGGCTGCCGCCGATCTTGACGATTTCCATCAGCGGCAGCGATGCGATCGCGGCGGCTTGCGGGTGCTTGGCCCATTCGTCCATGGTTCGCCCCATACCGCCGGCGCCCTTCGCGGCGATGATCGCCTCCTCGAGCTCGAGCGCGTCCCACTTCGCCACTGCCTCGCGCACCGCCTCGCGATCTTCCGGCACGCCGAGCACACCGAGGGCGGCCGCACGATGGTTCGGGAAATTGCAGTGGAGATAGCTCCAGCGGCCGTTCTTCGCAGGATAGACGCCCATTACGGCGTTGCGCTCGGTCGACACCGGCGCGCCGTTCAGCTTCATGTAATGCCCGCTGCGGAGTGAGGCTGTCGCCTGGCGTCTATCGACCGCGACCTTCTGACGCAGTCCCGTGCGCAGTTGCCACAAGTCGGAGACGGCGAGGCCGGTCGCCGCGAGCGCGGCCGCGCTGGTCTCGGCGATCCGGAACGACGTCGGGAATATCGGATCTGTGCCGCCGGTGATCTCGACCGCGCGGGCGCGCTCCTCGCCCCAGCCGGCGATCGGGAAAATCGTGCGCAGGGCAGCGTTGGTCATGGCGACTCTCCTTGGGGATGACCCGTCGCGCGAGTATACTCACCCACCATGCGTGAGAATACCCTCAAGCAACGGCATTTCGGCGTCCTGATTCCTTCCACGAATACGACGGTCGAGATGGAGTGTCGACTCTTGCCGACGACGTACCAGGCGCACTTCGGAGGCCTCATGTCCAGTGGCGCCGGGAGTTTCTCGCCCAGCCGAGACGAGGACATCGACTATCAGTCGCGCTTGCTGGGAACGGCCAGGGTCGAGATGGTGATCCTGGCTCAGACGTCGGCAAGTCTCTTTGCCGAGGACTACGACGACGTCGTCACGAAGCGGATGGGTGTCGGTGCCGGCGTTCCGGCAATCACGTCAGCGCAGGCGGTCGGCCGCGCCGTTCGGGCCCTCGGAGCGCGCCGTGTCGCCATCGTGTCTCCCTATTCGGATGCGGTCAACGAGCGTGCCGCCCGCTATTTCAAGACGAAGTACGGGCTCGACACGATCGTGCTCGAGGGATTTCGCGCGACCGACGCGTATGCGATCGGCCAGCTCGGCCCACAGCACGCACGCGATGCATTCGCCCGGATCGATCGGCCGGAGATCGAGGTCTTCGTGGTGCCCGGTGGCAATTTCCCGACGATGTCCTCGGTGGCCTCCTGGGAGCGAGAATTCAAGAAGCCCGTGGTGACCACGAATCAGGCGTCGATCTGGGCGATGCTGCGCGCGTTCAACAGCGGCGACCGCCTGCCGGCCTTCGGCCGTCTGCTCGCTGAAGTACCGGCCGACGCATCCTAGACGTTGCGCGACTCGTGGCGCGAAGACCGCACGCAGCGATCGTCTTCACCTTTTTCAGGCGCTGGGCGCCGCACATGGCGCGCTCGGAAAGCGCGGGGGCCTCGGCGACGCTCAGGCGGACACGTTCGGTAGTACGTAGAGCATCAGTCGTCGTGGTCGGCTATGCTACGTCACGAATTCGTGGGAGGAATCTCCATGTCCGACTACATCCCCAGCCCCAGGCAGTGGGTGCGCGATCAGGTCGACCTCTACGAGCGGAGCGGTGGGAAGCAAGGCACCACGCTCCGCGACACCGGGCTGCCGGTGATCATCGTGACGCATACCGGCAACAAGACCGGCGCGATTCGCAAGACACCGCTGATGCGCGTCAAGGACGGCGCCAACTACGTCCTCGTCGGCTCGTTAGGAGGAATGCCGAAGAACCCTGTTTGGGTGTACAACCTGCGCGCCAACCCCGCGGTCGAGCTGCGCGACCACACCGCCGTCCACGCGATGCGGGTCCGCGAGGTCACCGACGAGGCCGAGCGGGCGCGACTGTGGAAGCTCGCCGTGGCGGCGTATCCGCCGTACGAGGAATACCAGGCGAAGACCACACGACAGATCCCGGTCTTCCTCGCGGAGCCGAGAGGCTAAAGGAGCGCGAAGCGTGAGAGTCGTCGATGCCATCGCCCGCATTCTCAAGATCGAGGGCGCCGAGTTCCTGAGCGCGTATCCAACCACGTCACTGATCGACGCCGCAGCCAAGGCCGACATTCGGCCTGTGCTCTGCCGCCAGGAACGGGTGGGCGTAGGCATTGCCGACGGCTATGCGCGGGTGAAGAACGGCAAAACGCTCGCCGTCTTCTGCATGCAGTACGGCCCCGGGGCCGAGAACGCCTTCCCAGGCGTCGCCACCGCGTATTCCGATTCCACGCCCATGCTGCTCTTGCCGCTCGGGCACCCGCGCGATCGTGCCCAGGTCTTCCCACTGTTCAGCTCGGCGCGCACCTACGCGTCCGTGACCAAGTCCGTCGAGACCATAACTGTGGGTACTCAGGTCGCGGACGTCATGCGCCGGGCCATCAGCCTGATGCGCATGGGCCGCCCGGGCCCGGCGATGGTCGAGATTCCGGCCGATATCCTGAACGAGGACGTGCCCGACGCGCTGATCGAGGCGTACCGCCCGATCAAGGTGACGTCGGCCGGCGCCAATGCCCGTGATGTCGAGACTGCCGCCCGGGTGCTTCGCGAGGCGCGGCGGCCGGTGATTCACGCCGGCCAGGGCGTGCTCTACGCGGAGGCATCGGATGATCTGCTCGAGCTTGCCGACCTGCTCGCGGCTCCGGTGATGACCACGATGGAAGCCAAGAGCGCGTTCCCCGAGGATCACCCGCTCGCGCTCGGCACCGGTGGCCCGGCCGTCAGCGGACCCACCTTGCAATATCTTCGCGAGGCCGACGTGGTCTTCGGCATCGGATGTAGCTTCACCCGCCACGGGATGGCGGCGAGTATCCCGGCCGGCAAGACGCTCATCCACGCCACCAACGACGAGCGCGACCTCAACAAGAACTACGCGGCTGACTACCCGCTCTTGGGCGACGCGCGACTCGTGCTGCGCCAGTTCATCGAGGCCATCAAGGTCCAGGGCGGCCGCCCCGCCGGACGAGAACGCGTACGCGCCGAGCTCGAGTGCGTCCGCGCGGCATGGCTTGCCGAGTGGACGCCCACGCTCGGCTCGGCCGAAGTCCCGATCAACCCGTACCGGGTCATCGCCGAGTTCATGCGCACGGTGGACCCGCGCGACGCCATCGTCACGCACGACTCGGGGAGCCCCCGCGACCAGCTCCTGCCCTTCTACCGCGCCGTCCCGCCTCGCAGCTATCTCGGCTGGGGCAAGTCACATGCGCTCGGCACCGGGCTCGGCCTCATCATCGGCGCCAAGCTGGCCGCCCCGGAAAAGCTCTGCGTCAATTTCATGGGCGACGCCGCGTTCGGCATGACGGGCCTCGATTTCGAGACGGCCGTGCGCTGCGGGATTCCCATCCTCACCGTCGTGCTCAACAACTCGGCCATGGCCATCGAGATTCCGCACCTCGTCGTGTCGCACGACAAGTACGGCGCACGCAACATCGGCGGGCGCTACGCGGATCTCGGGCGCGCCATGGGCGGCTGGAGCGAGCGGGTCGAGCGGCCCGAGGACATCGCCGGCGCTTTCGCGCGAGCGCGAGAGGCCACCGAGAGCGGGCAGGCGGCGCTGCTCGAGTTCATCACCAGCCAGGAGACGCGCTTCTCCCATCGCGGCGCGTTGCGGTAGTGCGACGGGTGATCTTTCTCGACATCGACGGGGTGCTCGCCCCCATCCACCGGTGGGATCGGTACGGGGGTCTGGACTCTGCGTGCATTCAGGTGCTGAACGAGATCGTGGCGCGCGGCGGAGCCGATGTCGTCATCTCGTCCACCTGGCGGTACGGCAAGACAGCCGCCGAGCTGCAGCTTCTCTTGGAATCGCAGGGGTTCACTGGCTGCGTGCTGGACACGACCCCGACTGGGACGCGGGGCGCCGACCGTGGAGAGGAGATCGCCGCCTGGCTCGCGGAGCATGCCGTGAGCGGCTATGTGATC
>Ga0134074_1000728_pt1 | contig 11323 bp, 9 predicted proteins | sample 15_taG_25_FD_128868 | JGI IMG/M metagenome (GOLD analysis project Ga0134074, IMG submission 128868) | Grasslands soil microbial communities from the Angelo Coastal Reserve, California, USA - 15_D_Rain_40cm_2_09212015 | ecosystem: Environmental > Terrestrial > Soil > Grasslands ... | reverse complement strand
CGGCAACCAATCGTAGCTCTGCTTGGGAATGTCCAGCACCAACGACGTCTCGGTATGGCTCAACCCGGGCACGCGGGCCAGATCAGACATGAGAAAGTGCAGCAGGGCCTGCATCGACGGCAGCACCACTTCGATGATGTAGTCGAACGTGCCGGTGGTGATCCCGATGTACCGCACGGGTTCCAACCGCTGCAGGTGCGCGCGAGAGCGGGCCATCTGCTGCCGGGCCACATTCAGCCCGATGATAGCGACGACGTCCATCCCAACTTTGAACGGGCTGGCCACCCCTACGATGCGGAAGTACCCTTCGGACATCAGCCGCGTCACGCGCTTGCGGACCGTACCCTCGGCGATGTCGAACCGCTCGGCGATCGCGCTGTAGGGCAGCCGGCCGTCTTTCTGCAGCAGGCGGATGATCTCGATGTCCAGCGGATCCAGCGTGCCGGGTTGTCGCATCAATGCGCCTCCCTGGTACCGGCGGGATACAGATGACAGGCGACATGCACGCCAGCGGCCTCCGGCAACAGCGCGGGACGGACCCGGCGGCAGACCTCCATCACCTGCGGGCAGCGGTCGGCAAACGGGCACCCCACAGGCAGCTGAAACGGCGTCGGCACGGTGTCGGCGATCTCCACCGGCCGGCGCGGCTGCGCCGGATCAGGATCCGGCACCGCGGAGACCAGCGCCTGGGTGTAGGGATGACGCGGGTGCTCGATGACCTCCGCCGTGGGCCCGATCTCGCAAATCGTGCCCAGATACATCACCGCGGCGACGCTGCACATGTACCGGATCAGGGCGAGATCATGGGAGATGTAGATCGTGGTGAGTTTGCGCTCGCGGCTGAGGTCGCGCATCAGGTTGAGCACGCCGGCGCGGATGCTGACGTCCAGCATCGAGACGGGCTCGTCGGCCACCAGCAGCAGGGGGTCCACCAGCAGCGCCCGCGCGATGACCACCCGTTGCAACTGCCCGCCGCTGAGCTGGTGCGGATACTTCGGGAAGAATGTCTCCACTGGAGTGAGGTGAACGCGGTCCAGCGCCATGGCCACGCGTTCCACGCGTTCGGTGAGAGAGCGGCCGATGTCGTGGATGATCAGCGGCTCCAGCAGCGACCGTAGGATCGTAAACCGTGGGTTCAGCGCCTCGTACGGATTCTGGAACACAAATTGCACCTGCCGCCGGTACGCCAGCAGGTCCAGTCCCTCCAAGCCGGCCACGTCGCGCCCGGCGAAGCGGATGCTGCCGCCACTCGGCCGCAGCAATCTGAGGATCAGCTTCGCGGTCGTGGTTTTGCCGCACCCGCTCTCCCCGGCCAGCCCCAGGCTGCCGCCTTCCTCCAGGGCGAAGGAGACGCCGTTGACCGCGTGCACGACACGCCTGGCCCCCATCACCGCGCTCAACATGCCGGACTGCAGCGGGTACTCTTTCCGCAGGTCGGTGACTTCGAGCAACTGACTCACGGGATCCCTCCGCCGGGCGCCCCGCCCTCGACCGCCTGGGATCCTGTGGCCTCGAGGCGGGCAAACGCCTGCGGGGCCTGGATCCGCAGCACATCCGCCTCCATGGCCCGGTGGCAGGCGGCAAGACGACCGCCGCCGGTGGGCATCAGCACCGGATCGTCGCCCCAGCACCGCTGCACGGCAAACGGGCACCTGGGAGCAAACGCGCATCCGTTGGGGGGCGAGGCCAGGTCCGGTGGATACCCCTCGATCGGCACCAGGCGCGCGGAGCTCGCCCGCAGGCTGGGGAACGCGTTGCGCAGGCCCATCGTGTAGGGATGCTGCGGGGCCGCAAAGACCTCCCGCACGCTCCCGGTCTCCACGATCCGCCCGGCGTACATCACGGCGACATCGTCGCAGAGGTCCGCCACGACCGAGATGTCGTGGGTGATGAGCAGCAGGCTGAGCGACAGGGTCTCCTGCAGTTCGCGCATCGTGCGGAGCACCTGATGCTGCACGATGACGTCCAGCGCGGTCACCGGTTCGTCGGCGATCACCAGCTTCGGCTGGAGCGCCAGGGCCATCGCGATGACCACGCGCTGCTTCATCCCGCCGGACAGCTCGTGCGGGTAGAGACGCAGGCGCGTGGGCTCCAGCCCAACCAGCGCAAACAGGCGCGCGGCGCGCTCCCGCGCCTCCGCAGGCGTGAGGCCGCCCCGCAGGCGCATCGTTTCAACCAGCTGGTCGCCAACCCGGTACACCGGATCGAGGCTGTCCATCGCCGCCTGCGGGACCAGACCGATGCGCCGCCAGCGGTAGTCGTTCAGCGCTTCGCCGGACAACTGCAGGAGGTCGACGCCATCGAAACGCACCGCGCCGCCGGTGATCGCGGCGTTGCGAGACAGCACATTGATCAGCGCCCGCGCCAGCGTGGTCTTCCCGCAGCCGCTCTCGCCGACCAGCCCCAGGGCCCGGCCCCGTTCGATCGACAGCGTCACGCCCCGCACGGCCTGCACCGCACCGTGCAGCGTATGGTACTGAACCGTCAGGTTCTCAATCTCTAGCAGCGGCATCGACGCTATCGCCGCCGCAGCCGCGGGAACAACAGTTCCTCGTAGCCGCGGCCGATGAAGAATCCGGCCATCACCGCCAGCATGATGCACAGGCCGGGGGGCACGAACCAGTAAAACGCATGCCGGGCCATGGCCTGCGAGTTATAGGCATCCTGCAGCATGAATCCCCACGAGATGACGTTGGGATCGCCGAATCCCAGAAAGCTGATGCTGGCCTCGGTCAGAATCGCCCACCCGACGGCCAGTGAGCCATACAGGAAAGACAATGGAAGCACGTTGGGCGCGATGTGCACGAACATCGTGCGGACGTGGCTGGCGCCCAGCACCCGGGCGGCTTCCACGTACGACCGGGTGCGCAGCGACAGGACCTGCGCGCGGATCACCCGCCCGGTGTCACGCCACAGCAGCAAGGTCATCACCAGGACGGTGTTCCAGATGCTGGGGCCCAGAAACGCTACCAGCACGATGGCCATCGGCAGAAATGGAATCCCGAAGGCCACGTCGGCCAGGCGCATCAAGATCGTATCCACCCATCCGCTGTAGTAGCCTGCGACCAGGCCCACCAGCGTGCCGAGGACCACGACGCCGAACGCCGCCACGAACCCGACGACCAGCGCGACCCGCGTCCCGAACAGCACCTGCGAAAAGACATCCCGGCCCAGATTTGTGGTGCCCAGCCAGTGGGAGAGTGACGGGGCCTCGTTGGCCGCGACATCGCCGTCAGGCCGATAGTTGAGATCCAGCGGGTTGTAGGGCGCCAGGGCCGGCGCGGCCAGGGCCACCGCCAGGAGCACCGCGTAGATGATGAGCCCGGCCAGCGCAAACCGGTCACGGCGGGCCACCGCCCAGGTGACCAGCAGCGCGTCGCGCCATGTCGCTGCAGCGCGGGTCCACTGCGGAAGGGCGGCGGCACGCTCACTGCCGCTCATGGCTCACCCGCGGGTCCAGCAGCGAGTACAGCAGATCGGCCACAAAGTTCATGACGATCATGACGACGGCGATGAGGAAGAACGCCGCCTGGGCCACAGGGTAGTCTTTGGCCGCTACCGCGCGCACCAGCGTCCGGCCCAGCCCAGGCCAGCTGAAGACGGTCTCAATGATGACGTTGCCGCCGATCGAATACCCGATCCCCAGCGCAAACGCGGTCACCACCGGCAGCAGCGCGTTGCGGGCCGCGTGACGCAGCAGGATGGTGCGCTCCGGCAACCCCCGCATCCGGCAGAAGGTGATGAAATCTTCGTCCATCACCTCCAGCATCGTGCTCCGCATCAGCAGCGTGGGCAGTCCCTGCAGGTACAGGGCGAGCGTCAACGCGGGGAGCGTGAGGTGGCGCAGGAAATCCCACGAGGCCACCTGGGCCCACCAGGTAGAGTACGCACTGCCCGGGCTCGTCGCGCCGGACGAGGGAAACCAGTTCAGCGTGAAGCTGAACAGCGCCAGCGCCAGCATGCCGACCCAGAATTCCGGGGCCGCGCGCGTGGCCAGCACGGCCGGGATGCCCCACGCTTCCGCCCACGTTCCCCGCCGCGCCGCCAGGAGCGCGCCGCCCACGACCCCCACCGCGTACGCCAGCAGGAGCGCGGACAGCGTGAGGACGAGGGTGTTCGGCAACACCTGCCACATCACCTGACTCACCGGCTCGCGGCTGAAGAAGGAGCGGCCGAACTCTCCACGCACCAGATTTGACAGGAAGACGGCGTACTGCACGTGCAGCGGCTGGTCCAGGCCAAACTGGCGCAGGAGTGCCTGCTGCACCTCCGCGGTGAAGTTCGGATCGATGTAGGCGACCAGGGGGTTGCCCGGCATCAGCCGGAAAATGAGGAACAGCAGGGTCGCGACGACCCACAGCACAAGCACCGTCTGGCTCAAGCGGCTCGCCAGAAACGAGAAGCGGGTGGGCATGAGTCAGTGACGCAAGAGCAGGCGGGAGGAGGTCCCTCCCGCCTGCACGCGTATCCCTTACTTTCCGACGAGCGTTTCGACCTTGCCCTTAGGGTACAGCAGCCGGCCGTCGGCGTCCCATTCATAGCCGGCCTTGGCCAGCACGTCGCGCGCCGCTTTGATGTTGTAGTTCAGCTTCGGCACTTCGGCGTTGTGCCAGTACTCGAGCGCCGGTGAGACAAACGAATCGGCGACGGTGGCGTACCCCTTAAAGACCACCGAGCGGATGGCCTTCTTGTTGGCCGCCATGTTCAGCGCCTGCCGTACGGCCAGGTCATCATACGGCGGGCGGCGCAGGTTGAAGGCCAGGAAGCGCATCCCGATGTCCATCGTGGAGACGACGGTGATGGAGGGGGTCTGCTTGGCCATCTGGTCGAGGATCTGCGGATCCCCCCCGTAGACCGACAGGAAGTTCAACTCGCCGTTGCGCAGCCCACCCAGCGCGGCTTCGACGTTGGGGATGATCCGCAGCACCCACCGCCGGGCTTTCGGGGCCGCAAAGTGATCGGGGTTGGCCTCCAGGACCACCTCTTCAGCCTTCTTCCACTGCACGAACTTGTACGGTCCCGAGCCGACCGGCACCTGTTCCTGGTAGGATTCCGCATTCTCCGGCTTCTTCGCCAGATCCGCGAGCACCGGCTCCCAGATGTGCTTGGGAATGATATTCACCTTCGCCAGGCTGCTCGTCAGAAACGGCGCGTACGGATCCTTCAGGGTGAAGCGAATCACCGTGTCGGAGCGCTTCTCGATCTTGTCGATGACTCTCACGAACGGCTTGTACATCGGCACTTCATCGCCCATCGGGGCCGTGAACGAGAAGATGACGTCGTCCGCCGTCACCGGGTGGCCGTCGTGAAACTTCATGCCCCGCCGCAACGTGACGTCCAGCGTCACGCTATCCACCCACTCCACCTTTTCCGCCGCCCATGGCCGGGGCAGACCGTCGGGCCCCACACGGAGCAGCCGGTCCCAGATCAGCTCAGTGATCCAGGAGTCGGTCGACCCGCTGATGAACAGCGGGTTGATCGCCTGCACCGGATCGGCGGTGTTGAGGACGAAGTCCTTCTGGGTGCCCCTGGGCGTGGCCGCATCGAATGTCCAGAAGTTTTTCAGGCCGATGCCCTTCTGCTCCACGACGCTCTTGGGATCCCAGACGGTGTTGTTGTAGGCGTAGCTGCTCTGCGGGAATACCAGGAACACATAGGGAACGTCGCGGGCGATGATCTTCTGCGCTTCGAAGATCAACTGCCGGCGCACCTTCAGGTCGGTCTTGATGCGCTGCGCTTCGGCAATTCCGTTATACGTGGAATTGATGTAGCCAACGAAGTTGTACCCTTTCTCAGCCGTCGACGCGTGGAAGAGGTTGAAGGTGAACTCGTCCGGATCCGACCGTTCCGCCCGGCCCACCATCTGCCACATCGTCATATCCCACTTGTCACGGCTGTACCAGACGTAGTCGGCCAGCTGCTCCCACGGCATGACCCGCACCGTGACTTTGAGCCCCAGCTTCTCAAACTCCGGGGCCAGCAGCCTGGCCATCTCAAACTCCTGCGGATCCACGGCCTGCGGTCTGGTCAGCAGGATCAACTCCCGGACGCGGCGGTCTTGCGTCTGCCCCACCGCGACAGCGCCCGCTGTCAACGTCAGGACGACGACGGCCACAGCAATCCGGACTAAGATGCGTATCATCTGTCCCCTCCCCCTCGTAACGTCCGCGCGGAGCCTTATCCTGCGCGTCGCGCCTGCAATTATCTCGATGCCACCTGAAATGCAGCCATTTTGGGCGGGATTGGGTATGCGCGTTTGCTGTGCGCCAGGCCCGCGCCGATCAGCGCCTCGAGCATCTTCAGCGCGGCGTACACCGGGTTGACGACCGGCACGCCCACCTCCGCGGCAATCGTCTGGTGCGCCTCCAGAAAACCCATGCTCATGCATCCCAGCGCCAGCGTGTCCGCGCCATCTTCGCCGACCGCGCGCCGGCCCAGCTCGATCATGCGCGAGATGCTGCGCTCGCGATTTTTCGCCAGCTCCAGTACGGGGATGTCGACCGCGCGCACCGAGGCAAGTTTTTCGCTGACGCCGACGCGGTGTGCCAGGTGGCGCATGGACGGCACGACCGACTCCAGCACGGTGATCACCGAGAATCGGTGGCCCAGCGTACACGCCATCAGCATCGACGCTTCGGCGGGGCCCACCACGGGCATCTCCACCAGCTCGCGCGCGGCATCCAGTCCGGGATCGCCGAAGCAGCCGATGATGGCTCCGGCGTAGCCGGCCCGGGCGGCCGCTTGCACGTGGACGAGCGTCCCCGGAACCGACAGATACTCCTCGTAGGCGGATTCGATAGAACTGGGGCCGTCGGGCACATCCACAATGTCCACCTCGGTGCCCGGCGCGGCCAGGCGCTGCAGAACGGCACGGCGCCGGTCGATCTCTCTCGTACCCAGATCAGTGCGAGACAGGCTACCCGGCAGGATGTAGAGGACCTTCACGGGTGCACCTCCAGGTGCGAAATTCGTACGCCAAGGCCCGTCAAGTTACGGTTGATTGCGAGATTGAGCGCCAGGGATGAGGTTTTTCGCAAGGAATGTTTGGTCCCATTATAGGTAGCCGTTCACAGGGGAGCAAGAGGCCCCGGGTCACATGCCCCGGGGCCCCGCCTGCGCTTGCCAATCGATATGGGTGCAGCTCGAACTAACGCTTGCCTCCCATCGCCGGCGCCGGCACCCGTTCCCCCCACATGGTCCGCGTGTGCGTCTGTGGCATGAGGAACAGCGAAATCACGAACGCCACCGCGGGGACGACGATCGGGTACACCAGCGCCGAGGAGAGGCTGTGCGTGGACGCGTAGGCCGCCGAGGTGATGAACGGCACCAGCCCGCCGCCCCAGCCATTGCCGATGTGGTACGGTACCGACACCGACGTGTAGCGGATCCGCGCCGGGAAGAACTCGGCCAGAAACGCGGCGATCGGCCCGTACACCATGGCCACGTAGAGGACGAGGATCCAGACCAGGAACACCGCCAGCGGGTAGTTGATGTTCCCCGGCTGCGCGGCCCGGCCCAGTTCAGTGTAGATCGGCAGATAGGTGATCGCGGCCAGCGCCATGCCACCCAGAATGATGGGCTTGCGGCCGATCCGGTCGGAGAGCCCGCCGAGGATCACGAAAAACGGGGTGGCCAGCAGCAGCGCGATGCCCACGATGATGCTGGAAGTGACGACGTCCAGTTTCTGGACGGTCTGCAGGAAGAACAGCGCCCAGAACTGGCTACTGTACCAGACCACTCCCTGCCCAATCACCACCACGGCCGCGATCAGCACGTACTTGACGTTCTGACTGAGGAACGCCTCGCGCCAGGGGTTGACCGCAGTCTGGCGCTTGGCTTTCATCTCGGTAAAGATCGGTGTTTCCTGCAGCTTCAGCCGGATGTAGAACGAGATCACAACCAGGACCAGCGAGAGCACAAACGGGATTCGCCAGCCCCACGCGCTAAAGGCCTGGTCGCCCAGCGCCAGGCGCGTGCCGACGACGACAATCAAGGAGAGCATCAGACCGATCGTCGGCGAGGTTTGCAGATATCCGGTGTAGTATCCGCGGCGACTGTCGGGGGTATGCTCGGCGACATAGGTGATCGCGCCGCCGTACTCGCCGCCCAGGGTGAGCCCCTGGATCAGCCGGAGGACGAACAGGATCACCGCAGCGAGCACACCGATCTGCGCATACGTGGGAATGAACCCGATCAAGGCCGTGGAGAGACCCATACCCGTGAGGGTTATCAAGAAGGTGTACTTCCGGCCGATTTTGTCGCCGATCCGGCCAAAGATTAACGCCCCCAGCGGTCTGATCAGGAAGCCGATGGTAAACAGGGCGACGGTTTCGAGGAATGCAGACACAGGATTGGCTTTGGAGAAAAACTGCTGCGACAGAACCCTGGCCAGACTGCCGAATATATAGAAGTCGTACCACTCAATGACTGTTCCGACCGCTGAGGCAACGAGGACCAGACGTAGGTACCGTGGGGACACTGCCTGCGTTACCATACTCGTCCTCCCTCATGGAGTCTCGTGCATTTCCGTGCGGACCAACCACCTCCTCATTCAGGAGATTTCCCCCCGGTAGGCGCAACCTAACCCCACCACACGGTTGGGAATCTTGCCGGCTACGGCCGGCGGGCGAGGGCGCGCCGGCGCATCCACGGAGGATTCCCGCCAAACGGCGCCGACGGGCAAAGGCGGTTCAGGGGGCAACTGAGGCACATCGGGCGCTTCGCCGTGCAGATTTCGCGGCCGAAGTAGATCAGCCGCAGCGAGAAGGCATCCCACTCCTTGCGCGGGACGAGCTCCATGAGTTGCTGCTCGATCTTCTCAGGATCATCCGTGGACGCCAGCCCCAGCCGCTGGCTGACGCGCCGCACGTGGGTGTCCACGACAATCCCCAACCCGTCGGCGGGGTCCTGGCGGCCCCCCCATGGCTCCAGGCGTTTTGCCGACAGGATGACGTTGGCGGTCTTGCGGCCCACGCCTTCCAGCGTCAGCAGCTCATCCATGGTCAGCGGCACGCGCCCGGAAAAGCGCTCGCCTAATGAGCGGCTCATGCTGGTGATCGCCCTCGTCTTTTGCCTGAAGAATCCGGTGGGCTTGACGATCTTCTCCACGTCCCGTATCCGGGCGGCCGCCAGCGCCTGTGGCGTCGGATAGCGGCGGAAGAGCTCGGGCGTGACGCGGTTGACCATGGCGTCGGTGCATTGCGCCGAGAGGATGGTGGCCACAAGCAGCTGGAAAGGATCGCGGTGCACTAACGGCAGGCGGACCTGCGGATAGCGTTCTTGGAGGTGCGCGATGATCCTCCGCGTCCGACGTCTGCGCTGCGCGGGGAGTTCGGCCGGGGGGGAGGCCGTCTTCTTGGAGGCAACTCGGGCGGGCATGGGACGCTAGAATATTCACCGCGCCCCATGCCCGTTCCTTACCGGATCATTTCACCGCGTTATAGTAGTTGACGCGTCCCCACTGCCAGTAACTGCCGGTGCCGGTGATCTGATCGGCGGTGCTCTCAATCTGGCTTCGCACGCAGCTGTTCGTAGCGCACTTTCCGGTGGCCCAGACCAGAGCCGCCAGACCGGCCACGTGCGGCGCCGCCATCGAGGTCCCGGACAGAGCATCATACCCCGGGTTGTAGCCGTACCAGTAGCACAGGAAGCACCAGTTAAAGTCGTCTTGAACGGTGGAGAGAATGGCCACGCCGGGCGCGGCCACGTCGACCCAGTCCGCCCCGTAGCTTGAGAACGACGCCTTGGTATCGGTGGCGTCAGTCGCGGCGACGGCAATACAGTTCGTGTAAGCTGCCGGGTAGGTCCGCGCGGTCGAGCCATCGTTTCCAGCCGCGCAGGCCAGGACCGCTCCCTTGTTCCAGGCGTAGTTGACGGCTCGCTCCAGCGTCTTGTATGGCGTGGAGGTACCCAGGCTAAGGTTGATGACCTTCGCGCCGTTGTCGGCGGCCCAGCGGATGCCAGAGGCCACCGCTGACAGAGTGCCAGAACCCGAGTAGTCCAGGACCTTTACCCCCATCAGCTGCACCGACCAGTTAGCCCCGGCCACGCCTCTGCTGTTGTTGGCGCACGCGCCGATGATCCCGGCGACGTGCGTCCCGTGGCCGTTGTCGTCGTCTCCCGACTCACCGGACACGAAGCTCTTGATGATGGGCGACTGGCAGGACACGATGTCCTCATGTCCCGTGAGATCTGGGAAGTACGGGTAGTTGGGATCGCCCACGTCGATGCCAGTATCGACCACGGCAACGCGCACCGACGCGCTGCCGGTGGTCACGTCCCACGCCCCATACGCATTCACCGTCGCCCAGGACCACTGGATTACGCATCCGTCGTGCGAGGTCGTGTAGCACGAGCTGAGGTACGGATCGTCTGGGGTGACGAAGGCGTGCAGGTAACCGTTGGGTTCCGCATACTCCACCATCGGGTTGTGGGTCAGAGCCCGCACGGTCCCCTCCACCGAGCCGGCCGGGACTTTCAGAACGTAGACGCCGAGGCCCTCCAGCACTCGACCCACCCTGGCCCCGACCGCCCGGGCGACAGCGTGGGCATGATCCTTATCGCGGAACGCGACCAGAACCTCGTCGGCAACGTGGCCGCCTTTGTCTTCCGGGGGCCGAACCTTCTGTGCCGGCTGCGCACCTACCCCAGCAGCAGCGACAACGACGACGAGCGAAGCGCACAGAATGAACCCGACGCGTTTCATGGCGATGCTCCTATCGTTACAAAGACTCCCCGCGGAGCTCGATACGCGCACGCAACAGGAACAACCCGGTGCAGCCGTCATCGACCCGGGGGGCTGGTGGATGCGGACCTGCACTGTCTTTTTTGCCCGAGGGGGCCGCACGTCAGTCAAAGTGAACAAATTCCACAGGGGAACCGGTGAACTACGCGCGAACTTTCATGGAGAGTCTGACACAGGCATGGACTACGCGCGGCGGCTGCGACAATCCAGAACGACGATGGCCAGGGAGGGCATCGACCTGCTGGCCATTCCACCAGGCGACGACCTGCGGTATCTCGTGGGTTTCTCCACGGTTGCCGACGAGCGGCCGAGTTACCTCTTCATCACAGCTGATGCCGCGCTGTTCCTGGTGCCTGAACTCAACGCGCAGCAGGCCAGCGCGCACATCCACGATCCGATGCTGACGTACGGCGACAGCGAAGGGCCGGCGAAAGCGCTGACCGCGGGCCGGCAGCGGCTCGGAGCCAGACGCCGCATCGGCGTCGGTGACACGATGCGCGCGGACGCGCTGCTGCTGTTACAACATCAATGGCGGGATGCCCAGTTTGTCCCGGCATCGATCGTGCTCGCCCCGCTGCG
>Ga0134074_1000724_pt1 | contig 11345 bp, 16 predicted proteins | sample 15_taG_25_FD_128868 | JGI IMG/M metagenome (GOLD analysis project Ga0134074, IMG submission 128868) | Grasslands soil microbial communities from the Angelo Coastal Reserve, California, USA - 15_D_Rain_40cm_2_09212015 | ecosystem: Environmental > Terrestrial > Soil > Grasslands ... | reverse complement strand
CTCCATCGAGCCTCGTCCGCCGGCGACCGTATCGGGTCGACCTCGTCGGTGTGAGGCTTGACTAGGGAACAGGGCAACGATCGGGCCAAGATACCGGAAGAGGCAAGTGACTGATTTCACGGCACTTGTCAGGCGGATGGCTGCGGGCGCAGCTGATCAAAAAATTACCTGGGGGGTCGATTTCTCTCCGGCGCCCTGGTCGAGGAGGACTCCCCTCGCGCACGCCGCTCATGATGCCCTCACTCTGCGAACAGGCCTAGCGCTGGCCACGCTCTCGGGATGACGCAGGGCCCGGTCCCGCGTGTTGACCTCCCGCCGATCCCGGTTCCTGGCGAGGTCCCGCTTCAGCCCGACCAGGAAAGAGCCGGTTCGCGGGCTCACCCGGGAGCGGACGCATCGAGGGTCGCGGCGCCTCCGAGCGCCCGGCCGCGGGCGCCGACGCATTGCCGTCGCTCCGCGGCTGGGCCACCGATGATGCGGGCCCACGCTGCTCCACGGGCGGCGTTGGTTGAGGCCGCTCTACACGCTCACGCTGGGCTGGCGGCTGGGCCTCGGGACGCTCCGCGCTCCCGCGCACGGCCGCGGTGGCCTCAGGACGTTGCGTCGTCTCGAGGCGAGGCGGCAGCGGCCGGCGTGGACGCTCCACCTGACTGCTACCAAATGGCGGCCGCGACAGGACGGGCGTCGTCCGGGCCGGGTTGGGCGCCGATACGATCCGTGGCGCCGGGGTGCTGACGACCGGCGCAGTTCGCTGGACCTCTCGACGCTGCTCGAGCGGCCGTCCGGCCAGTGGCCGCGTGGCCACGACGGGGCGGGCCGCCATGGCTTCGGGCGGGCGCGCCGCGTGGGCGCTCGCGGCGACGAAGCTCGAGGCGGAGGGCGCCACACGCAGCGGCCCGCGCACGGGCTCCAACCGGTGCACGTCCACCTGATTGATCCGCGCCTCCTGAATGGGACGCGCCCCGAAGTGTTCCTGCCGGACGGCGACCACCGCGTTCTGGACAGTCACGTTCCTGTAGACGGTGATGTTGTTCACGTTGACGACCGTCGTTCGGTTGATGACGACGTTGTTCACGACGCGCGGGCCGCCCCAGCCGCCCCACCACGGTCTCCCGATGAAACCGGCTCGTCCCCACCAGGGCACCACAGGCTCTCCCCAACCGAGTGCTACCCAGCTGACCACCGGGGCGCCGACGGTCGCTCGGATCCCGGGGGCGCCGAAGAACCCCACGAGAGCCGGCGCGTACGCAGGCCGAACCACCACAGGTCCCGGCGCCCACGCCCAAAAGCCGTCGACGAAAACCCAGCGGCCGTAGTGATAGGGCGCCCAGCCCCAGGGCGCGACGTCGACCCACGTCCAGCCGTAGTACGGATCCCAGATCCACCGGCCGGTGCTGTACGGCACCCATCCGGCCGGGATCGTTTCTGGTACCCAGACAGGCCCATAGGCTTGCACGACGCGCCAGCTGCCGTGCTGATCGAGGTCGTCGACGCCGTACACGTCCGAGGGCACGTAGCGGGCGCTCACGGCCTCGAGAAGGTGATCGGTCCGTGCATAGTTCCACTGATCCCACGTGTCGAGTTCGGGGGCCACGTAGCTCTGCACGGTCGGCGTCGGTGTGCCTTGGAGCACTACCTCTTCGGTCGGTGCGATGGCGACCGCTTGGCCAACAGCGGACGTCATGGTGGCCTGCCCGGCCCGCCTGGTGATGAAGGACGTCCGCTCCTGCGTCACGTCTGCGCGGTAGTACCCAGGGTGATCGATCGTGAAGGCGGCGTGGGGCGTGTCCAGTTCCACAGTGCGACCCGGATCCAGGCTACGCAGATCGAGAGAGACGTGCCCGTTCGTGACCCTGAATTGCAGAAAATCGGGCTCCTGGTTCGCGAGCCCAAGCTGCGTGTCGCCCCAGGCCCGCACGAAGGCCCGCGTGCCCACCTGCATCTCGAGGTCGCCCTGGGTGCTCGTGTAGAGCTCGTCGCCGGGCGCCAGGGGGGTGTTGGCTTGGGCGGGTGACCAGTCCTGTGCGCCCGGTCGAAGGAGTGACACCTCGCCGTTGATGTAGCTCAAACGCGGAGGAGTGCGCCCGATTGCCTGGGCCTGGCCTTCGCTCGGGGAAGTCGCGGCACGCGCGCGCGGCGCGGTGCCGAGGAGGAGCACGAGGGCCAGCAGCGTTGCCATCAGCGGTCTCGCATGGGTCATCATGTCGGTGATGCCTCCATTCGCTGCCCGAGGACTCATCTCGTCAGACGAGCGCTGGCCCGGTGAAATTCTCCCTGGTGCTCGTAAACGGGCTCGGGGCGAGCAGCGTCTGAAACTCGGCACAGCCCTAGGGTGTTCCCATCATCGCGGCGTGCCCCACACGGGCGCGGTGACATCGAACACGGAGCCCACGCTTCGTCCGCCTGCCGGAGGGTCTCCTGAGGGGGAGCGTCACGTGCCGAAAACGAAGGTCGCGATCACCCTCGATGCTCAGCTACTTGATCGCGTCGATGAACTCGTTGCCCGGCGAGAGTTCCGTAACAGGAGTCAGGCGATTGAGACCGCACTCGCCGAGAAGCTGGCGCGGGCGCGGCGCACGCGCTTGGCGCGGGAGTGCGCAAAGCTCGACCCCGAGGACGAGAAGGCCCTGGCTGAGGTAGGTCTGGCGGGAAGCTCGGACTCTTGGCCCGAATACTGAGGGGAGAGATCCGTTGGGCCGACCTCAATCCGGTCCGGGGCCGGGAACAGGCCGGGCTCCGGCCGGTCCTGGTCCTGAGCCACGATGTGTTCAATGAGCGCTCAGGCACGGTCATTGCCGTCGCCCTGACCAGTCAAGAACCCCGCGCTAGTTTCCCGCTCACGCTCGAGAGTAACGCCCCGCGCTTGCCGAAGCGATCCTGGGTCAGGATCAGACAAGTCCGGACGCTCTCCGTGGACCGAATTGGGCGGCGGCTGGCGCGCGCCTCCGAAGAGGAGGTCGATCGTGTCGTTGAGGGCCTTAACGAGATAATTGGCTGAGATTCATTCTTTGTGCCGATCGACGACGTCTGGCGGGTGTGGATCGACCTCTACTCCGAGGCGACGCAACTGCCGCCGTTTCGGACGCTCAGAGAAATTCAGAGACAGATTCTGCCGCGCGTGTTGCGACAGTTTGACGTTGGCGCCGATGCGGCCCCTTACGTTGATCTTTTCTTTCGCGTGACGACGACGGTGGAGCTCTACCCGGAAACGCTCAAGGTGTTGAACGCGCTCGGGCACGTGCGCTCCGCCATCGTTTCCAATGCCGATCATGAGCACCTCGCTGCCTGGAACGTCACATTGCCCGTTGAGTTCATCCTCATCTCCGAAGCCGTGCGAGCCTACAAACCGAATCGGCTTGTGTTCCAGAAAGCACTGGAGCGCCTGGGGCTTCAACCGCATGACGTTCTGCACGTCGGCGACAGCGACGTGGACGATGTCAAGGGCGCAAAGGCGGCAGGTTTGCGAGTCGCGTGGGTCAACCGCGATGGTCGGTCACGCCACTCCGATGTGCCAGAGCCTGATTTTGAAATTCCTGACCTGACGGGGTTGCTGACGCTCCTGTAGCCGCAATCAACTCCCCTTCGACGTTTCGCCGGACCAGACCCAGGGCACTGGAAACCGGCCTCAGTCCTGAGTCGCTGCGTAGCAGCCCTTCCAGGGTCAGGCTTGGCGCGGTAGGATGTTCGGGCCATGGAGGCCGAATCGACCGCGAGAATCCCGCGAGCCGATGTCGAGCGTTACCATGCCGCTGCGGTCGAGATGGCGGACGAGGCACGCCGGATCGTCGAGCCCGCGATCGAGCGCGGCTTCGAGGTCGAGACGAAGCCCGACGCGTCGCTGGTCACGGACATCGACCACGCGGTCGAGCGTCGTTTCCGCGAGCTCATCGGACGCTGGTTCCCCGACCACGGCGTCATCGGCGAGGAGTACCCTCCGACACACCCCGAGAGCGCGTTCCAGTGGATCCTGGATCCGATCGACGGGACCGAGGAGTTCGTCCATGGTGTCCCGACGTTCGGGACCATGCTCGGCCTCCACTACCGAGGGGTGCCGCTGGTTGGCGTCATCGATCACCCGGCGCTTGCCATCAGGGTGCACGCGGGAGTGGGCCTGGGCACGTACCGGAACGGCCAGCGAATCCGTCTCACCGACGCGCCGGCGAGCGTGCGTCCCGAAGGCGTGCGACTCGTCCTGAGCGCGCGGCTCAACTTCACGCGCCACGTTGATGAGGGGCACCTCTTCGAGGCCCTGACCCGCGCATACCCAAACCACCGGATCTATAGAGCAGCCTACGCCCACACCGTCGTCGTGACCGGAGCCGCCGACGCCATGGTGGACATGCACAACCGGGTCTGGGATCTGGCGCCGAGCCAGGTCTTGATTGAAGAGGCGCGCGGCCGCTACGCGGTCGTCCGAGACTTCCCGGGGCCCGACGGCGGTCGACTCCTCAGTGCCGTTTTCGGCAAACCAGCGATCGTGGATCGCCTGCTCGCCCTGTTCCGGGATGGAGGGCACGGGAGCCGGGAGCGCGCGCGATGACGCAGTCCACTGACCAGTTCCGTCTCGAGACGCTGGTGGTCATTGACGCGGTGAAGCGAGCGGTCACTATCGCTCGGCGTGGCGTCGGCGCGGAAGACATCACCACGAAAGGCGGGCGCGATTTGGTGACGGTGACAGATGTCGCCGTTGAGGATGCGGTTCGAGGCATTGTGGCCGAAGCGCTGGGCACAGAATGCGCTCCTTCCGATCACCCGGGGCGGCGCTCCACCAGACACGTCTGGAGCGAAACGCCGAGGGGGCCATGGCCGTCCCAGAGGCGCGCCCGGGTGAGGCCGATCCCGTGAGCCTCGGCCACCGTGGCGGCATCGAGGCACACCCACTCGCCTTCGAGGGGCCGATGGACGGCGACCGTGAGGTCGGCGTTGACGAAGGTGTAGCGGGTATGGTCGAGCACCACGGCGAGGCCGCTCGCCGAGTCGGCGGCGACGAGCAGGCGCTGCAACGGCGACGGAACCTCGCCGGCCACGAGCGGGACGCGCAGGCGCATCCACGCCGCCACCGGCCCCTTGCCCCACGTGCCGCGCGCGATCCGCACCTCGACCGCCGAGTGGTAGCCGACGGGGTCCACGAAGAATGGGAACTCGAAGGGCGCTGAGGCCTCGGGCGGCGAGGGCGCCGGCTCGAGGTCGCCGAGGGCCTCCGGCAGGGCGGGCGTGGTGCGCAGGGCGACGGCAGACGCCTGCACGCACGGGGTGCCGTCGAGGGCCACGAGGGCAGCCTGGAGCCGCAGGACCTTCGCGCCCGCCCGCGTCACCTCCGCGCGCAGGGCCAGGGGCGCGATGGGTACGGGGCGCAGGAAGTCGAAGGTCAGCCGGGCCAGCGCTGTTCCCTCACCAGCCAGCCCCTCCATCGCGCGGGCCAGCAGCGCCGCCGGCGGCCCGCCGTGCTGATGATGACGGCTCCAGGGACCGCGGGTGGACTCGGTGGCGACGACCCTCTCGCCATCGAGGATGAAGAAGGGCGGCAGGGTGCTCACCACCGCATCATAGCGGTCTTCCCCGCTTCAATGCCCCGAGACGCCAGTTCGGACGGCGGGTACGGGAAGACGGGCGCGCCGCAGCCGAGTGCGCCGGCGTCCTCGATGGTGAGCGCCGCTTGCAGCTCTGCGAGGAAGGCGCCGACGTCCTCTGCGCAGCGCGCCTGCCGCGTGGCAGGCCACATCCGCCATGACTCGCGTCCATATCAGACGCCGGGCTGCAGGTACTTTGCAAACCAGTCGAGAATGATCCGGAAGCGCTCCACCCGCTGGCGCGGGCGACCCAGAGCGCCGAATCCATGGCCCGCGTCGGGCACGCGGACGAACACGACCTCGCGGCCAAGCCGCTTCAGCGCCACGAAGAGTTGCTCGCCCTCAACGATGTTGCAGCGCAAGTCGGACTCACCGTGCACGATGAGGAGGGGTGTGTGGATCGACGGCGCGTAGGCGACCGGCGAGCGATCGACGTATCGCCCGACATCCTCCCACGGTGGCACGCCACCCTGCTCGGTGACCGTCCAGTGCCATCCAATGTCGCTCGTCCCGAGGTGCGTCGCGACGTTGTTGATAGCCGCCTCGGAGCACGCGGCCTTGAAGCGCTCGGTGTGGCCGACGACCCAGCTCGTCATGAACCCCCCGTAGCTGACTCCGATCACTCCGAGTCGCTCACCGTCGATGAACGGAAAACGGTGGAGCGCCTCGTCGAGGCCGGTCATGAGATCCGCGAAGTCGCCGCCACCCCAGTCGCCGATCGACGCGCGACTGAACCCCTCGCCGTAGCCCTGGCTCCCGCGAGGGTTCATGTAGATCAACGCGTAGCCGGCGGCCGCTTCGACCTGGGCCTCGTGCCAGTAGGTGTCCGCAAACTCGCGGTGCGGACCGCCGTGGATCCAGAGGAGCCCCGGGTAGCGCTTCGCGGGATCGAAGGGTACCGGCTTCATCACCCAGGCGTCGATGTCGAAGCCGGCGCGGTTGAAGGTGAAGCGCTCCGGGACCGACAGCTCGACCTCGGCGCTCCATTCGCGATTCAGATGCGTGAGCTGGCGCTCATCCGACCCGTCGGCCTGGCACACGAAGAGCTCTGTGGGCGTCGTGGGTTCGGTGGCGGTGAACGCGACCGCTCCCCTCCCCTGTGCGACCGAGAACCCGTTGACCGTCCGTCGTCCGCCGACGATGGCTACCGGGAGCTCGCCACCCTTCGCGCGCACACGATAGAGCGGATAGGTGCCATGATCGCGACCGACGAATAGCACCCACTCGCCGTCGGCGGACCACGCGGGCGGCACGGCATCCCACGCCGATCGGTCCAGGGCCTCGGTCAGGCAGATGCGCTCGCTGCCGTCCGCCGGCTGGAGAAACAGCAGGAAATTATAGCCGTCTTCGGCGACGCGCATACCGGCGTGCGCAATCGCTCGTCCATCGGGTGAGTACGCGGGCGCCCACATCGGCGCCAGCGTGGGGCTGATGCGCCGAGGCTCACCACCGTCCGCGGCGACTTCGTAGATTGCGTCGTTCACGTCTATGTCCCGCGTCTCGTGGCGCTCGGCGACGAACGCGATGCGCGCGCCGTCCGGCGACCACGTCGGCCACACATCGGGGAAGTCGCCGTCGGTGATCTGCTTCGGCGGACCGCCGGCGACGGGTACGACGAAGATGTGCGGGCGGCGGTCATATGTGAAGCCCACGCCCTCGAAGCGATATTTGAGAGTGGAAATCACGTGGGCCGGTCGCGACTTGCCGCGGTCCTCTTCGCGCTCCGGCTCCTGCCACCCGCCCACGCGCGTGACGAAGGCGAGGCGTGTCGAGTCCGGTGACCACGCGACACCCCCCTGACCAAAGACACCGTTCGGCAGGTCTGTCAGCTGAGTCGCCTCGCCGCCGGCGGCGGGCATCGCGTAGAGCTGCGACTTCTTCTTCGCACCACGGTCGGAGACGAACGCCAGCCAGCGCCCGTCGGGCGACCATCGCGGGAGAGTGTCTTTCGTGGGCCCGGTGGTCAATCGGCGCGGCTCACCACCCTTGACGTCCACGACCCAGACGTTCGAGAGGTACTCGTCGCGCTCCTCCGACGCCGTCGTCATGACGAAGGCGACGCGGCTGCCATCGGGCGAGATCTGCGGATCGCTCACGCCTCGAAGCCGCGTGAGGTCCTGGGCGGTGACAGGACGCCGGCCGGCATTCGTCACGGCTGCTCCTTCTCGGTGCAAATTAGGGCCTGCCGGGCGATCAGTATAGCGTCGTCTGAGCCGACTCCCCCAGCGTCCTTGCGAGCCGCTCGTCGGAGTCGATTTCATCTTGAATGCCATGTTCAGACATCGATAACGTTCCACTGGCCATGTTGGAAGCCCCCCAACCAACGGGATCCGCTAATCCTCAACGCACCTTTGCCCCGGGTGTAGGCCTCCCGATCATCTCGATGTTCGGCGGCGAGACGATTCTTTAGATCTGCATACGCGGCTCGATCCTCGGGATGGCATCCAAGATAGTCGCGAAATAGCAACCGCTCCCATAGGCGACCTCCAATCTCGCAGAGGTGAACGTGGTGGGTGCGGCGCACACCGAACGGTGGCATGCCCTTCACCAAGAATTCACGATCTGGCTCTGGGTTGCTGTCCCACTCAGCGGCCGGGGCGAGCGTCGCGAGCCCCGGTCCGTTGGGGAGTGTGGTTCGGCGATCTACGCCTCACGGCGCTCTTGGTCTCCGCTTTCTCGCCATAACGCATCCGCAGCTCACGGAACAGGGCGCGGCGCCTCATGGCAGTGGCCGGTCGCGGAAGGTCGAGCTGTACCCACTTCGTGCGTCCCTTGAGGTCGGCACGGCGCCGACCCCTTGCGAGCAGGTGAAAGTGGAGGAACGGTTGGTTGTGCGCGTAGAAGACGCCCGGCCTTTTCTCGATGACCCCGGCCCACGTCCGCAGGTCGGCGAACAAGTCGGCGAGGTCATCGAGCAGCTCCGGCGGACAGTACGCCACGGGTCGGTCTTTCGGCCCCTCAGGAAGGCCAGCTCTGCGCAGCCGGACCTGTCGGCGCGCGCCACTTCCTGTGCTTTGAGCGCATCTGCGCGGTCAGCACGTGCTCCCACGTCGTGTGCATCACGCGATCGATCCAGAGCTCGAGCGCGGTCTCCGAGGCGTCAGCCATATGCTTGGCGTCTCGAAATGCTCCGTCGCTCGGACGCTTTATTATAATCCACGATTGCTGTGCAAGAGTTGGCCGTTGCTCGCGTCGTAGGCGCGCCAGAACGTGGTCGCCACGTCCCAGCCGAGTCGAGCGAGGCTCAGCGCAACGGCCGCACTGATGCCCTTCCGCCGGCTCGCGCCGGTAACCACTGCGAGCGGGCGTGATCCATCCTCTAAGATCATGGCCGCGCCTCCCCTCTCATCGGGACGGCACGAGCCTAGCCAGTCCCGACCCGGGCCTGTGTTCGCCCCGCGGCCCCAGCTTCAAGGCGCGCAGACCGAGGAAGAGCGGGATCTCGCCGCTGCCCTCCCTAGCAAACCGCGAGCGCTCTCCGTCCCACCGCGGAACGGCGATCTCCCTCATCCCGTCGAGCACGAGCCCCGCGGTGGCCACTCCGTTGACGTAGTCTGAGAGCGGGCGATGAAAGCTCATGGTCCGGGCACTCCCACCACGCAGCTCGACCCGGTTGGGGACGTGGAGTGGAGAAAGGTAGCGGTCGATCCGCCGGTACTCCAACTTGCGAGATCGATCCCAACCCCAGCCGCTCTGGCGCGGGATCCGGAAGCATGGGTGGCGCATTAAGAGAACCAGCCTGCCGCCGAGGCGCAGCGCCCACCCCGCGGATGCAAGCACTGCCTCGAGGTCATCCATGTCCTGAATGCTCAGCAGAAACACCGCCGCGTCGAAGGCCGCGGCTTCCAGGTCTGGTGTGCTCCCGAGACGCCTTGCGTCCCCGATCAGGAAACGCCCGCACCGGCCGTGCCTGCGGCGAGCCAGGCGGATGAGTCGCTCGCTGGCGTCCACCCCGGTGTAGTTCGCTCCCGCCGCTGCGGCGTGAGGGGCCAGCACTCCCTGTCCAGCCCCGATATCCAGGAGCGACTCGCCCGGCCGTAACTCCAGCAGTTCCAAGACGGCGGGGACCGCGAACCGGCGGTGGTGCTCACCGCCGCGCTCTCCCATCCATCCGTCGTACCACTTTGCTACCGTGTCCCAACTCGTCCGGGCGCCGGGGCTTCGGTTCCGTACTCTCCGTCCCACCTGTGCCTCGCCTTCCGCGGGCGCTACGCGGGAACGGGACGAGAGCCGGCAGCGCCCGCAGAAAGCAGCAACCGCCCCGTACGCCGGAGCGCAGGGACGGTCTCTCAAGCGCGGCGGTATCGCAGGCGGGGGTTGTAATTGGATGACGGCCCGGCAAGCGAGACGCGGGCGCGGCACGCTCCCCCCGAATCAGCTTCGGCGGGGCGGAACCCTGACGTTCCGGCAGTGCTACGCTGCGAGCCTCATCCACATCAGAGGATCTCCTCTAAGAGAAGCGAGCGAATTGTAGTCCCACGCGTCCAGGCGCGTCAACGACACACAGCGTGACACCTAGCCGCAACCAGACGCCACCAGCAAAGACCACACCGCGACGTAAGTTCTTGAAGGAGTTGGTGCCCCCGGGGTGACTCGAACACCCGACTCGCAGTTTAGGAAGCCGCTGGCCGTCTCCGAAGTTCTCGATATTTCTACCGCACCCTCGGGCCTGGCAGGGCCACGGCGTGCCTGGACCGCCGCAGCAGCCAGTGAAACTCGTCGCCGTTCCGCGGCGCGTGGGGCTAAGGAGATCCCTACCCTCCACCGCCCGCCTTTCCGTGAATTTGGGTGCTCGGGACTTGGGGACCAAGACAACGCCGCCTGGACAGCCTCGGACCGGACGCATACGATTGGTTCGACTGCCGCCCTGCTCGGTACACGGGCCATGGGATACACGGTTTGGCATCTCGTCGTCGATGAAGCTACAGGCGAGCTCAAGCGTATTCCCGCCGTCCGCTGGTGGGCGTTTTGGAACGGGAAGATCCCGATGGCGGAGTGGGCTGGACGGGGGGTGCGAACTATCGAGCTGGGGTTGGAGGTCGACTACCGGCGCGTCCGGCGCGTGCTCAGAGTCCTCGCGTACCGCATAATCGTGAGAGTTGACGGCCTTCCCGACGTGGACCGCGAACTGCGGCGAGCCGTGGAGGTGGCGTCGGCGGCCTACAACCGCGTCGACCCGATCCGCGAGCTCGAGCTCGACGCGAACCGATTCTGGATCCCGATCGAGGCGCAGCTGATCAAGTTAGCGGTATTGACCGACCTACCAGTCGACGAGATCAAGGCGGCCCTCGTCCCACGGGTCGCGTAACGACGGACGCGCGCGCCCTTGACGGGCTGGTGCACGACTTCCAGGCTCCACCCGTTTCGAGAAAGCCCCAATCGTTGGGCGACATCCGCCCTTGTGGGCAGAGATGGGATCGGGCCCTCGGCACCAGGATTTTCAGTCCTGTCCCATACCTGTCCTTCGCCAAAACCGCGTCCGACTAACTCAGGACATCCCGTGCGCGCTGGGCAGCTTCAGCGGTTCTCCGGCCGAGCGAGCAAACTGGGTGTATCGTGTCCAGCAGGCCGGCCGCCGGGAAGGCGCGGCTGAGGACATGGCAGACCGGTACGTCGAGCGCCGCCACCAGATGTTCCCCCAGCTGACGCCGGCTCAGATCGGCCGGATCGCCAGTCTCGGCGAGCGACGCAGCGTCCGCTCGGGCGAGGTGCTGCTCGAGCTCGGCGAGCAAGACACCCGCTTCTTCGTGGTCATCGAAGGTGCCATCGAGATCG
>Ga0134074_1000718_pt1 | contig 11412 bp, 10 predicted proteins | sample 15_taG_25_FD_128868 | JGI IMG/M metagenome (GOLD analysis project Ga0134074, IMG submission 128868) | Grasslands soil microbial communities from the Angelo Coastal Reserve, California, USA - 15_D_Rain_40cm_2_09212015 | ecosystem: Environmental > Terrestrial > Soil > Grasslands ... | reverse complement strand
GCGGCAACATCGCCGGCTTCGCGCTCGATGCGAACGGCGGGGCAGCGGCGATTCCGGGGTCCAGCCGCGCGCTGAGCGGGTCAGCGGTCGGACCGGCGCAGGTCGCGTTCAGCCGCGACGGCCGCTCGCTGGTCGTGACCGAGAAGAACACCAACTCGATCGACGTCTACGCCGTCGGCCCGGATGGCTCGGCGACCGGCCCCACGACTTATGCGTCCGCGGGCGGCACGCCGTTCGGGTTCGCCTTCGGTCTGCGGGACGAGTTGCTCGTCTCCGAGGCCGCCGGGACGGCATCGTCCTACCTCCTCGGCTCGGGCGGCAGTCTCACGGTCGTGAGTGGCGCGGTATCCACGCAGCAGGGCGCGCCCTGCTGGCTGGTGGTGACGCAGAACGGGCGGTTCGCCTATACCGCCAACGCACACAGTGGCACGATCTCCGGGTTCGCGGTGGGAACAGATGGCGCCCTGAGCTTGCTGGACGCGGGCGGCGCCACCGCGGTGGTGGGTCCGGGGAACATCGATCTCGCCGTCAGCGCGAACAGCCGCTATCTGTACCAGTTGCGCAGCAGCGGGCCGATCACGGCGTTGCGAGTGGAGAACGACGGCCACCTCACCACCCTCGGCGTGGTGGGGGCGATGCCCGGCTCCGTCGCGGGGCTCGCGGCGCAGTAATCCTTGTGTGATCGTAGGGGCGCGGCATGCCGCGCCCCTACGTTATGTTCACGACCCCACCAACGCGTGGATCACCCGCATGACGACGTAGGCCAGCGGCGCGCCCACCGCTACGCTCGGTAGCAGCGAGCCGATCGAGTGTCGATGCACGAGGCGAGCGTGCGTCGCCCCGGTCACTGTCGTTGCGAGCGCCAGCGCGACGTTGCCTGCGGTGGCGGCGCTCACCCAGTGCCGCAGCAGCTGCGCGGCCACGAGACCCGCCACGCTTCCGACTACGACGGCCGCTACGAACAGGACTTCCTCCCTGGCGAACACCTTAGTCGGCCTCATTGCAAGGATCGTCCACGTTCCCACTCTCCGCCATGCGGAGAGGGGGTCAGGGGGTGAGGTGGCGCCGCCGGCAGCCACACGGTGAACGTGCTGCCCGCGCCGGGGACGGTCTCGACGGTGATGTGTCCACCCTGCAGCTCGGCGAAGAGCCGGGCGATCGCGAGACCGAGGCCGGTGCCGCCCAGCTCGCGGCTGCGGGACTGGTCGATCCGGAAGAAGCGGTCGAAGATCCGCTCGACGTGCTCGGGCGCGATGCCGGGTCCCGTGTCTCGCACGCTCGCCCCGATCACATCCCCGTTCTGCCGCAGCGCGAACGTGATGCTGCCGCCCGGCGTGTAGCGGACCGCGTTGGACGCGAGGTTCAAGAGGATGTGGCGCGTGCGGTCGCTGTCGCCGAGCGCCCACACGGCCTCCGACGGCTCGACCCGCACGGCGAGCGCGCGGTCCAGCGCCCCCCCCATCGCCTCCGTGATCTCCTTCACCTCGTCCACCACCATGCGCAGGTCGAACGGGACATGCGCCAGCGCGAGCTGCCGATTCTCGCCCCGGGCGATGAGCAGCAGCTCGTCCACCAGCTTCGTCGTGCGCTCGAGCTCGCGCTCCATCGCCATGAGCGCTTCCCGCATCTGCGGCTCGGAGCGCTCCTCGGCCGACGCCCACTGCACCTGGGCGCGCAGGTGGGTCAGGGGGGTGCGGAGCTCGTGGCTCGCGTCGGCGGTGAAGGCTTCGAGCGCCCGGTGCGCCCGGTCCACGCGCTCGAGCATCCGGTTGATGCTGTCCGCGAGCTCGGTCACCTCGGCCTGGCCCGTCGGGCTCGCGATCCGCTTGCCCAGCTCCGCCGGGCCGATGGCGCGCGTCTCCGCGGCCACCCGCTCTAGCGGGTCGAGCGCCGCGACGACGGCGTGGCGGGCGCCGCGGCGCGCGCTGAGGGCCGCCACGGGGAGGAGCAGCGCCGCGGCTGCCGCGAGCGCGCCCAGGGCCACGAGGTAAGGCTCGCGACTCGCCACCACGTAGAGATCGAACGCACCCATGGCGCGGTGCAGCACGCGATAGCGCCAGCGCGCCCGCTGCGCGATCGCGGCGAGCAGCGCCTGGCGCACGTCGTCCGGAGACGCGCTCGCGGGCAACCCCTCGAGGCGCCGCGCCGGCATCCCGGGCGACAGGAAGTACACCTGCTGCATGCCGCCGGCGCTCGTCGTGGTGCGCGTGATCACGACCTGGCCGCCCATACCGACGAGCTGGTCGGCGAGCGCGGTCGGCATGACGCCGCCCCGCCCCTGCGTGGAGTCGCCGTAAGCGCCGAGCAACGACTCGATGACGTCGGCGGAATGCTCGAGCGAGCGGCGCAGCACCATCTCGGCCGCCACGGCGAAGGCGATGACGACGAGCACGGCATAGCCCGTGAGCGCCGTCCAGGCGACGCGGCTGAAGCGCCGCGTGAGGACGGTGGCGAGCCGTCGCTCGGTCACGCGGGAGGGGCCTCCAGCCGGTAACCGGTGCCGCGCACGGTGCGGATCGGCGGCGTCTGCCCCCCGAAACTGAGCTTCTTCCGCAGGTAGTTCACGTACACGTCCACGACGTTGGTCTCGGGGTCGAACTTGTAGTTCCACACCGCCTCGGCGATGCGGGAGCGGGAGACCGTGCGGCCCGCGTTCCGCATCAGGAACTCGAGCAGGGCGAACTCCCGCGGGCTCAGGTCCACGACGCGGTCGTCCTGCGTGACGCGCCGCGCCAGCGGGTCGAGCGTCAGGGTCCCGACCTTGAGGGTCGCGTCCTGGTGACGCAGCTCGGCCCGGCGGATGAGCGCGTGCACGCGCGCGATCAGCTCGGAGAGGTCGAACGGCTTCGTGAGATAATCGTCCGCGCCGCCCTCGAGGCCGCGCACCCGCGACTCGAGCTCGTCCTTCGCGGTGAGCAGCAGCACGGGTGTGAACACGCCGCGCCGGCGCAGCTCCTCCACCACGCTGAAGCCGTCCCGGCCGGGCAGCATCACGTCGAGGATGATGCAGCTGTGGCCGCCGTCGAGGGCGCGGTCGAGGGCCTGGTCGCCGGAGTCCGCCTCGACGACGCCGTAGCCCTCCTCACGGAAGGCCTTGCTCAGAAAGCGCCGCAGATCGCGGTCGTCCTCCACCAGCAGCAGCTGCACGCCGCTAACCTAGCACGGGAGGCGATGAGAGGAAGATGACAATCCTCTAATGGCGACCGCCGGCACTTCCCCTCGAGGCTCGGCGCCGTCACATTGACCGCATGAACCTCCTTCTCATCGCCGCGCTGATGGTCACCGATACGGCGACGTTCGCCGGCGGCTGCTTCTGGTCCATGGAGCGCGCGTTCGACCAGCTCGACGGCGTCGTGTCCGTGACCGTGGGCTACGCGGGCGGGCGCGAACCGCAGCCGACGTACCAGCAGGTGTCCATGGGCGCGACGGGGCACCTCGAGTCCGTCCAGATCGTGTACGACCCCCGGAAGGTGAGTTACGAGCGGCTGCTCGACGCCTTCTGGCACAACATCGACCCGACGCAGGCGGACGGGCAGTTCTGCGACCACGGGCCGCAGTATCACACCGCCGTGTTCTACCGCGATTCGACGCAGCACCGCGCGGCGGACGCCTCGAAGCGCCGCCTCGAGGCGCGCTTCCAGCAGCCGATCGTCACGGCGATCACGCCCGCGGGCCGGTTCTACCCGGCGGAGGAGTATCACCAGCACTACTACCGCAAGAATCCGGTCAGCTACCAGGCCTACCGCTGGGGCTGCGGTCGCGACCGGCGGCTTAAGGAAGTCTGGGGCGCGGAGGCGCCGCACGCGGAGGCCGAACGATGACAAAGCTGCCGCGGCTGTTGGCGCTCGCCGTCGCGCTCGCCGCCATCGGTGGACCGGCGGCTGCACAGGATCACACGAAGGGATGGAATCCGATGCACTTCAAGAAACTGAGTGACGCCGAGCTGCGCAGCTCGCTCACGCCGTTACAGTACGAGGTGACACAGCACGAGGGAACAGAGCGGGCGTTCGCGAACGAGTACTGGGACAATCACCGGGCCGGCATCTATGTGGACGTCGTGTCCGGAGAGCCGCTGTTCAGCTCGGTCGACAAATTCGAGTCCGGCACCGGCTGGCCGAGCTTCACCAAGCCGCTCGAGGCCCAGAACGTCACGGAGAAGACGGACCGGTCGCTCTTCATGGTGCGCACTGAGGTCCGCTCGGCGCACGCGGATTCCCACCTGGGCCATGTGTTCGACGACGGCCCGGCGCCGACGGGCTTGCGCTACTGCATCAACTCCGCGGCGCTGCGCTTCATCCCGGTGGAGCGGCTGGCGGCGGAGGGGTACGGCCAGTACCTGCCGCTGTTCCCGGCCACCGCGGCTAAAGACTAGCCGTCCAGCACGTCGCGCACACGGCGCGCGAGCACTCCCGGCGTGAACGGCTTCTGCATGAACGCCGTGCCCGGGTCGAGCACGCCGTGCCGCGCGATGGCCTCGTCCGCGTACCCGGACATGTAGAGCACCCGTACGTCCGGCCGGCGCTCGATGAGCCGGCGCATCAGCTCCCGGCCGCTCATCTCGGGCATCACGACGTCGGTGAGCAGCAGATGGATCGGCCCGTCGTGGCGCTCGGCGAGCGCGAGCGCCTCCGCCCCCCCCGCCGCGACGAGCACCCGATACCCCGCCTGTGCGAGCACTTTGCGCGCCAGCACGCGGACCAGCTCCTCGTCCTCGGCGAGCAGCACGGTCTCGCTGCCCGCGGCGGGAGCCGTGACGGCAGCGGGAGCGCCGACCGCGTCGAGCGCGGCCGTGACGCAGGGCAGATAGATCCGGAACGTGGCACCCGCGCCGGGCGCGCTTTCGACCGTGACGTCGCCGCCGCTTTGGCGCACGATGCCGTGCACCGTGGCAAGGCCGAGCCCGCTCCCCTTGCCGCGCGGCTTGGTGGTGAAAAACGGGTCGAACACGCGCTGCTGCGTCTCGCGGTCCATCCCGACGCCCGTGTCGGTCACCTGGAGCAGCACGTAGCGCCCGGGCGGCACGGACACCGCCGGACTCCCGTCGGCGATGTCGACGTTCTGCGTCGTGATCGTGAGCTGCCCGCCTTGGGGCATCGCGTCCCGCGCGTTCAGGGCGAGATTGACGAGCGCTTGCTCGATCTGCCCCGGGTCGGCCCGCACGGCACCCAAATCCGGGGCGAGCGCCGTGACGAGCTTCACGTCCTCGCCGATCAGCCGGCGGAGCATCTTATTGACGTTCTTCACGAGGCGGTTCAGGTCCAGCACCACCGGGTTCAGCACCTGGCGGGCGCTGAAGGCGAGCAGCTGGCGAATCAGCTCCTGAGCGCGCACCCCCGCGTCCCGAATGATGTCGAGCTCCTCGCGGTGCGGGGCGCCCGGCGGGGTGTCGAGGAGGAGCAGCTCGGTCGAGCCGATGATCGCCGTCAGCACGTTGTTGAAGTCGTGCGCCACGCCGCCGGCCAGCCGCCCGACGGCCTCGAGCTTCTGCGACAACAGCAGCCGTTCCTCGAGCCGCCGGCGCTCGTGGCGTACCGCGGCGTCCTCCACGGCCCGGCCGACCGCCGGCGCCAGCCGCTGCAAGCGGTCCTTCATGAGGTAGTCGGTGGCGCCGGCCCTCATCACGGCGACGGCGGTATCCTCTCCGACGCTGCCGGACACCACGATGAACGGGACGTCCACCGCGTGCTCCTGCAGCAGCGCGAGGGCGGCGGGGGCGTCGAAGTGGGGCATCGAGTAATCGCTGAGCACCACGTCCCACGGCTGCCGTGCGAGCGCCTGCCGCATCGCCTCCGCGGTCTCGACACGCTCGTATAGCGGCGTGAAGCCCCCGGCGCGGAGCGACCGGAGTATCAGCTCCGTGTCCGCCGCCGAGTCCTCCACGATGAGCACGCGCAACATGCTCACGGCGTCAAACCCGGCCGATCGGCCGGATCACAGGCGGGCGAGGATGTCGCGCAGCTCGTCGAGACTAAAGGGTTTCTTGAGGACGGGCCGCTCCGAGACCTGGAGCAGGTCGCGGGTCTTGGGTGAGATCGAGTCGCCCGTGGTGAACACCAACCGTCGCTCTCGGCCCCGCCCCTCGAGCCGCAATGTCTCGAACACATCGAAGCCGCTGTGGGCCTCCTCCAGGTGGACGTCCACGATGAGCGCGTCGTAGCGCGCCGAGGCATCCTGCAATCGGGCCAGGGCCGCGGAGAAGGCTCCCACGGCCGTCACACGGTGCCCGAGGCGCTCGACCATGCGGGTGATGCCGCGCCGCACGCTGTCCTCGTCCTCGACGACCAGTACCGACAGCGGTCGCGTCGCCTGGGAGGGTGCGGCCGCGGCACGCGGCTCGGTCGGTGCCGTGTCCACGGGCAGCTCGATCGCCAGGCTCGCGCCGCCGCCCTCCACGTTGACAATGTACATCCGTCCCCCCATGCCCTTCACCAGCCCGTAGCTGATGGCGAGGCCCAGCCCCGTGCCCTGGTCCCCCTTCGTCGTGAAGAAGGGCTCGAACACGCGGTCCAGGATCTCGGGAGCCACGCCGGGGCCAGTGTCCTCGACCAGGATGACGAGGCGGTCGTCCGTCCGCCGCGACGAGAACACGACCTTGCCCGGCCGGCCCGTGGCCGCGATCGCCTGCTCCGCGTTCACCAAGGCGTTCAGCAGCACCTGCTGCAGCTCCTGGGGGTCCCCCGTCACGGCCGGCACGTCGCTCGGGATGAGATCGATCGCCTGCACGCGCGCCTTCTTGAGCGCGCTGCGGTGCAGCGCCACGACCCGGGCGACGACGTCCTTGACGTCCACCGGCTGGCGCACGTGGGGCCGCTGGCGCGCGAAATCGAGCAGCGTCTGGACCACCCGCCCGGCCCGCAGCGCCTCGGTCTGAATCACTTCCGCGGCCTCGCTCAGCTGCGCCTTCGCCGTGTCGGCCCGCAGGACCTCCGCGAACGCCGCAATGGCCGCGAGCGGATTGTTCAGCTCGTGGGCCACGCCGGATACGAGGCTGCCGAGCTGCGACAGCCGGTCGGCTTCCAGCAGCTTGCGCTGCAGCAGCACCTCACGCGATGAGTCGACCGCGAGAAACAGCAGCTTGGGCGCTGGGCGCCGCGGATCGAGGTTCTCGATCACCGCGTCCACGTCGCGCACGGACTCGCCGGCGAAGTCCAGCGCCATCCGGAACCGCTGCCGCGTGGTGACGGCGTCACGCAGCGCCGCGGCCAGCGCCGGGCGCTGCGCCGCCGGCGCCCAGTCGCCGAGCCGTCGCCCCCGCAGCGCGTGGATATCCGTGGCGCCGAGCAGCGCGCCCGCCTCGGGGTTGGCGTCGAGGATCTGGCCGTCCACGCTGAGCACCAGGCCGGGGATCGGGAGCAGGCTGAACAACTGTGCATACAGCCGCCGCTCCTCCTCGAACGCCGTGAGGATCTGGGCGGCGCGCGACTCGGACGGCAGCTCGGCGCGCACGTCGCGCAGCAGCAGGATCAGCTGGTTCTGGGGACCCAGGGTCACCCGGGTCTCGAAGAACGTCCCGGTAGAGCCGAGGGCCTGCGCGGGCGCGAGATAGGTGCGCGGCTCACCGTCGTGCAGCACGTCCTGGAGCACCCGCTCGACGTGGGTCGCCTTCGCCGTCGGGAAGGCGGTCCAAAAGGTCTGCCCCAACACCCGATCGGCGGGGCGTCCTGTGAGGCGGGCCGCCGCCGGACTCCAATACCCGATCGTCCAGTCCGGGGCGATGACGGCTACACCGACGTCCAGGTTATCCAGCAAGGCTTTGGAGTCCATACGGCCCTCCTGCGCCACGAAGAAATCAAAAGACCCCGTCGGCCGATCGCGGGCGCAACGGGGCCTTTACTGACCAAGAGACTAGAGCTTAGCCGTCAGTAACACTCTAGCGGCAAGCAGGTTCCTGCTGGGTGATCGTCGTCACACGCTACGAGGTCGGGCGTTGCGTCGCCGCAACACCGCTGAGCCAAACGATTAGCGCACACCGACCTCGTCCACGTGCCGGAGCAGGTCCGCAGGGTCCTGATACACCCGGTACGCCCCCGCGCGCTCCAGCTCTTCTTCACCGTAGCCGCCGGAGAGGAGGCCCACGGCCAGCGCGCGGGCGCGGCGCGCGGCCAGGAGGTCCCACACGCTGTCCCCCACGACGACGGAGTCGCCGATCTGGACGCCCAGCCGCTCGGCGGCGGCGAGGAACAGGTCGGGATCGGGCTTGGCGTGCTCCACCTGATCGCGCGTGACCACCGGCACGCCGGCCGGGACGTCGAGCATCGCGATGTTGGGACGGGCGCTCTCGAGCCGGCCGCTCGTGGCGATCGCCCACGGCACACCGACCTTCGTCAGGTGCGTGAGCAGCTCGCGCGCGCCGGGGAGCGGGCGCACCTGCGACACCAGACGCGCGTACGCCTCCGCGTGGACGCGCTGGATCCGGTTCACCTGCTCGGGTGACACCTCGCCGCCCGTCTCCCGCAGCAGCGCGTTGATGAACAACCCGCCGCTCATCCCGATGCGCCGATGGATGCGCCACACCGACAGCTTGATGCCGCCGCTCTCGAGCGCCTCGCGCCAGGCGAGCACGTGCTGGTACACGCTGTCCACCAGCGTGCCGTCGAGATCGAACAGGAAGGCGGGGCCGCTTGCCATCGGTGCCACCATCTTCGCGGACGAGTTCGGGTGGGAACCCGGGCTGAGAGCCCGGGCTCGGCCCGGGGGCGTCCTTAAGGACGCACACCGAGCCGAGCGCGCCCTCTCAGGGCGCGAACATCGGGGCCCCGCAAGCTAGCGCGTCATTTCAACAGCATGTCGTGCGGCCTGGCCTGTCCCGTCGCGAGGTGCTCGAAGTCCACGTCGAACTTGGAATCGAGCGCCAGGCCCTTCGGGGTCACGTTCACCAGCTGCACCCGGTATGGGACTTTGCCGTCCAGGTTCGAGAGCAGCGAGTTGCTCACGTACAGCCGCTTGTTGTCGGGCGTGAGCTTCAGCATCTGCGCCTGGGGGATGGCCACGCTGCTCACCAGTTTGGGATTCGCCGGATCGGCAATGTCGTACTGCTGCAGCGCGCCCCCGCCGAACAGCGACACGTAGAGGAAGCGGTTGTCGTAAGAGATCCGCATGTCGGCCGGGATCGACCCGTCGGCCAGCTTGATCACGCGCGTGAAGGCGAGCTTGCCGTCCTTCCCCACCTCCCAGTGCCACACGCTGTTCCCGAACGCGCAGTTGACGAATCCCCCGCGCGCGCCGGCCCCGTGCAGCCAGCGCACCTCGAGCGGCGCCTTGTCCAGGTGCTCGACCTGGAGCACCTTGCCCGTCTTGTAGTCCCACGCGACCACCACGTCGCCCACCTGCTCCATCGGCGTGTTGCCTGCCATGACCGCATGGGGATGCGCCCAGCTCGAGGTGACGATCAGGTTCAGCTCGGGCTTCACCCCGACGTCGTACATGTAGTCCGGTGCGGGCCGCGCCTCGAGGAACTTGCCGTCGTTGTCGAGCGTCACGAGCCCGCCCGGCGCGCCGCCGCCCTTCGCGCCCAGCATCGCGATCATGACGCCGCCGGGCACCGCGTAGAACGTGTGCGGTCCCGAGTAGCCGGTGCTCGCCGCCAGGTCGGGGACGGTCTTGATGAGCTTGGGGTGCTTCGGGTCGGCCGCGACGTCGTAGATGAACAGCCGGTTCGAGAACAGCCCGCCGGCGAAGATGCGGTCGGCGTTCACGGTGTAGCCGAAGTGGTGGGCTTCGTTGGCCGTGGACCCGGTCGGGGCGGTCGCGATGACCTTGCCGTAGCCCGGTGACTTCGGGTCGACGTCGATCACCGTGAGGAAGTCGGGATCCTTCTGGTCGGCGTCGCTGGTCCACACGTACAGCAGCGACTCGTGCTGGTCGGCCTTGAGGCCGTGCACGAAGACGGACTCGTCCTCGGGGCCGCGGCGGGTCGTCACCAGGGCCGCCGGCAGCGCCGCGAAGATCAGCAACCATGCGAGGTGTTTCACGCGATGCCTCCTCTCCTCTTTGGTCCGAGACAAGAGGGGAGAAGGTACCCCGGGTCCCACCGCAAGCAAGGCCGGGGTGTGTCGAGGTAGATTGCAGGCGAGCTCATGAAGCACTGGCACGAGACCCGAGAAGTGCTGGACTTCCTCGCCCTCGTCCTGGGTGAGGGGCAGCGCGCCGCGCTCGCCACCGTAGTGCGGGTGCGGGGCTCGGCGTACCGTCACGAAGGCGCCAAGCTGGCCGTGGCCGAGGACGGGACGACGGCCGGCAATGTGAGCGGCGGCTGCCTCGAGCAGGACGTGCGCGAGGTCGCGCTCCAGGTCATCCGCACCGGCCGGGCCGAGCTCCGTAGCTACTGCTCGAGCGCCGACGAGATCGAGGCGTGGGACCTGGGGGTGGGATGTGAGGGCCAGGTGGACGTGCTGTTCGAGCCGGTGGGGGAGACGTGGCCGCGGGAGCGGGCGCTGCTCGACGAGCGCGCGCCATTCGCGGTCTGTACGGTACTGCCGGGGAGCGGGGAGCAGGGAGCGGGGAGCAGGCTGATCGTCACGCCGGACGACGCCGAGGGGGACCTCGGATCACCCGCGCTCACGGCCGGGACCGTGGCGTGTGCCCGGGACCTGCTCGGCAGCGACGACTCCGGGATCCACGAGCTCGCCGGTCGCATGGTGTTCATCGACGTGTTCGAGCCGCCGCCCCAGCTCGTGATCCTCGGCGCGGGAGACGACGCGCGGCCGCTCGCTCGGTTCGCGGCTGATGTGGGGTTCCGGGTCGTGATGGTGGACCGGCGACCGGGCTATCTCACCCGTGAGCGCTTCCCCGCCGCCGCGAGGCTGCTCGAGAGTCGCGGCGACGGGCTCGCCGCTGTGCTGCCGCTCGACCCCGCGTGCTACGCCGTCGTCATGACCCACAACTTCGCGGACGATCTGGCGTACGTACGGGCGCTCCTCAAGACGCCGGCGGCGTACATCGGGATGCTCGGGCCGCGCCAGCGCACTGAGCGCATCCTCCGCACCCTCGCCGCCGAGACGCAGATAGAGGAAGGGCGGGTGTATGGGCCCGTCGGGCTCGACATCGGCACCGACGGGGCGGAGCAGGTGGCGCTGTCCGTGATCGCCGAGATCCTCGCCGTTCGGTCGGGCCGCCGCGCCCGGTCGTTGCGCGAGCGCGCCGCGCCGATCCATGCCGCAGCCGACTGAGGGGGAGGGGGTGGGGGGGGGCTGGCGCGTCGCCGGCGTGATTCTCGCCGCCGGCGCGTCTCGTCGGATGGGACGGAACAAGATGCTGCTGGAGCTCGAGGGCGAATCGCTGGTCCGCCGGGCGGCCCGGCGCGCCATCGCCGCTGGGCTCGCGCCCGTCGTGGTGGTGATCGGGCACGAAGCCGACCGGGTGCGAACCGAGCTGAAGGACCTCCCGCTCGAGTTCGCCGTGAATCCCGATTTC
>Ga0134074_1000710_pt1 | contig 11554 bp, 8 predicted proteins | sample 15_taG_25_FD_128868 | JGI IMG/M metagenome (GOLD analysis project Ga0134074, IMG submission 128868) | Grasslands soil microbial communities from the Angelo Coastal Reserve, California, USA - 15_D_Rain_40cm_2_09212015 | ecosystem: Environmental > Terrestrial > Soil > Grasslands ... | reverse complement strand
TGGTTGAAGATCCAGAGCACGAGCCAGTCCTGCACCTCCTGGCGCTTGGCCCCGACGTTGGTGGAGCCCGCCTCGCGGAGGTAGTGCACCTCCGACTGGGCCTTGAGTGTCATCATCGCCGCCACGCCTTCCCATGCGGCGAACAGGGCGCCGGTCACGGGCCGTCCGGTTTCCGCTTGGCCCCACCCGGGCAGGAGCAGTGAGCGCCAGAAGGCGTTGAAGGGCTTGATACGATGGGCCGTGTCGGGCGCGACGACGATGGCGCCGGTGGTGACGATCGGCGCACGGGTAGTGTCGGGCACCTGGGCGGATAGGCGGATAGGCGGATAGGCGGATAGAATAAGCAGCGCTAACCCCCCCGCACTAACCGCCCATCCGCCTATCCGTCTATCCGCCTGCTTCATCGCGCCACCATCACCTTCAGCCGCGCAGGCTCCACGCGCACCGCGCACTCATGCACGCCGGGTGCGCGCAGCTCCCCGTCGAGGTGCAGCAGGAGCGGCGCCTCGAGCGACCGGATCGTGACCTCGCGAGCCTGGAACAGCGTCACCTCCCGCATCCCGGTGTGCGTACCCCGCATCACACGGGGGACCGCCACGAGGAACCGCGGCAGCGACACGCGGCGCACGAGGCAGACGTCCAGCCGGCCGTCGCCGGGGTCCGCGCCGGGAGCGAACTTATAACTGCCCCCCGCCGTCGTGCCATTGCACACCTCGACCATCATCATGTACCCCGTCTCCGCGAACCCGGGCGCCCGCACCTCGAAACGCGGCGGCCGGAAGCCCGCGAACGCGCGAACCACCGGCACGAGGTACGACAGGAAGCCGCTGAGCCACGGCATGGCGTTGCGGACTCGCACGACCTCGGGTCCGAAGCCGAAGCCGATGCTGTTCACGAAGTACTCGCCCAGAGCCCGGCCGACGTCGAACGCGACGACGCGCGCCGTGACGAGCCGGCGCACCGCGCGCTCCGGGCTGTGGCGGTACACCCCCACCAGCTTGGCGAAGTCGTTCCCGGTGCCGATCGGCACGACTCCGAGCTGGACATCGCCGCCGTGACGCAGCAGGCCGTTCGCCACGTCGTGCACGGTGCCGTCGCCGCCGATGGCCACCACGCGCTCGACGCCAGCGCGGGCGGCGCGGGCGGCGAGCTCCGTGCCGTGGCCCGGACCCTCGGTGCGCTCGAGCTGGACCGCCCAGCCTTGACGCGTGAACTCGCGCACAATGGGATCGAGCGCGCGCGCCGCCGCGCCGCCGCCCGCGGCGGGGTTGAGGATGACGTGGGCGTGGATCAAGGACGGCAAGGGCGGCAGCGACGGCAAAGGCGGCAAGGTGATGACCTGGCCGCGTTTTTCGGCACCTGGTCGCAAACTACTGATTGTCGGTTGCGAAGGCCGCCTGTCATATGTTGCCACCCGTGGCTCCCTACGAACGCTTGGCAGCGTGGCGGTTGTCCTATCGACTAGTGCTCGGCGTCTACGATGCAACGGACGATTTTCCAAAACATGAGCTCTATGGGCTTACCTCCCAAGCTCGGCGCGCTGCTTTCTCAGTCGTCGCGAATATCGCTGAGGGCTCTGCCAAGCGGGGCGGACCTGAGTTCAGGCGATACTTGGACGTCGCACTCGGCTCCATCACCGAGCTCGAGGTCGCTCTCCTCCTCGCACGAGATCGCCGCTACCTGACAGTCGAATCCTGGACTGCGCTAGAACGTCTTCGGAATCACGCTGGCGCGGTACTCTGGCGGTTGTACCAAGCCATCAGCCGGCACGGTCATCAAAAACCATAAGTCTTCCTCCTGCCCTTGTCGTCTCTGCCGTCTGTGCCGCCTGTGCCGTTTAGTCACGCGCCCTCAGGTATCCCTTCGCAAGCAGCAGCTCCGCGTTGAGAATCGCCGCGCCCGCAGCGCCGCGGATCGTGTTGTGGCTCAGCACGACGAAGCGATGGCCCAGCACGGCGTCCCGCGCGATCCGCCCCACCGTCACGCTCATCCCCCGCCCCGCGTCGCGGTCGAGGCGGGGCTGGGGCCGGTCGGGCTCGTCGCGCACGAGGATCGGGTGCGCGGGCGCCGTGGGCAGCCGCAGCTCCTGGGGCAGCGCGGTGAACGACGCGAGCGTCTCCCGCAGCTCCGCCGGCTCCGCCGGCCGACCCAACTTCACGCGCACGGCCGCGAGGTGCCCGTCCACCACGTTCACCCGGTGGCACTGGGCGCTCACGGCGAACGCGGCGGGCTCCGTGCGGCTGCCGTTCAGCCGACCGAGGATCTTCCGCGTCTCGCGCTCGATCTTCTCTTCCTCGTTCGCGATGAACGGCACCACGTTGTCCGTGATGTCGAGCGACGCCACGCCTGGATAGCCCGCGCCGGACAGGGCCTGCAGCGTCGTCACGAGCACCGCCTCGACGCCGAAGCGCGTCGCGAGCGGCGCCAGCGCCAGCGCGATCATCACGGTCGAGCAGTTGGGATTGGTGACGATGAAGCCGTCGCCGCAGGCGTCCAGCAGCGCGAGATGGTCCGGGTTCACCTCGGGGACGAGGAGCGGCACCTGCTCGTCCATGCGGTGCGCCGCCGAGTTGCTGAGCACCGGGTAGCCCGCCCGCGCGAAGCGGGTCTCGACCGGGCCCGCCACGTCCGCCGGCAGGCTGGAGAACACCACGTCGCAGTCGAGCGGCGGCTCCGGCTCCCGCACCACCAGGCTGCGCGCCGCGGCGGGCATCTCTCCCGACAGCCGCCAGGCACACGCCTCGGCGTACGGCCTACCCTGCGAGCGGTCGGACCCCGCGAGCGCCGTCACCGCGAACTGCGGATGGTCCGCGAGCAGCTGGACGAACCGCTGGCCAACGGTGCCGGTCGCGCCGAGGATGCCCACGCGGATTCTCGCCATCAGCCACGCCTCCTTGACGGTCCCGGACGCTCGCGGTATGTATCAACATAACAACGGAAGCGTTCGTGGTGATTTGCCGCGTATTGCCGCCACGTTAAACAAGGTGCTAAAAAGCGACCGCCCGCGGCTGGCATTGCCCGGGCTTTTCTGTTTTTCAGGGAGACGCGAAGCACCCCCATGCGACCGAGCGTGACCGTCCGGGTACCCGGCTCGACCTCGAATCTGGGCGCCGGGTTCGACTGCGTCGGCATCGCGGTGGGGCGCTGGATCCGCGTGACGGCGCGGACGGCGCGGGTCTCGGCCGGCCCGGCCGTCATCATCGAGCGCCGCGGCTCGCTCCGGGCCCTCGACGTCCCTCCGGAAGCCGACCTGATCTACCAGGGCTTCCTCGGGGCGTGCCGGCGCGCGGGGCGCCCGGAGGACGCCCCGAGACCGCTCATGCTCGCGGCGGATTCGGACATCCCGGTCGCGCGCGGGCTCGGCTCCTCTGCCGCGGCCGTGGTGAGCGGCGCGGCGGCGGCGAACGCCCTGCTCGATCTGGCGCTCCACAAGGCCGCGCTCCTCGCGCTGTGCGCGGAGCTCGAAGGACACCCCGACAACGTCGCCCCGGCGGTGTATGGAGGCGCGACGCTGGCGCTCCCAGGGCCGGACGGCCTCGTCGTCACGCCGCTCGCCGTGCACGAGTCGCTCACTCTGGTCTTCGCGATCCCCGACTTCACGGTGGAGACCAAGCGGGCACGGGCCGTGCTGCCGGCCACGGTCCCGCACGCCCAGGCCGCCCTGGCCGCGGCGAAGAGCGCGGCCCTGGTGCTCGGGCTCGCGCGCGCCGACCCCCGCCTGCTCGGCGTCGGACTCGACGACGTGCTGCACGTCCCCTATCGCCGCCCGCTGGTCGCGGGATACGACGCGGTGAGCGCGGCGGCGCGGCAGGCGGGGGCGTACGGCGCCACGCTTTCGGGCTCCGGCCCGACGATTGTCGCGCTCGCGCTCGCGGCGCGGGCGACCCAGGTCGGGGACGCCATGGTGCGCGCCTGGCGGGCGCAGGGCGTCGCGGCCGAGTGCCTCCACGTCGCACGCCCCGCCGGCGGCTCAGAGACAGTGTAGCGCCCCCTCCATGTCCCGCCCCACCGCTCCCCACATCCACAAGTTCGGCGGCGCGTCGCTCGCGAGCGCCGCGGGCGTGCGGAATGCCGTGGCGATCGTGCTGGCGCACCGTCCGGCGCCGCAGGTGATCGTGGTCTCGGCCATGGCCGGCGTGACGGACGCCTTGCTCGAGGTCGCGGCCCGGGCCGCGCGCGGGGAGGGAGGAGGTCACGTGAAGAGCACGGCGCGCGCGCTGCGCGCGAAGCACGCCGACGCGGCACGCGCGCTCGTGCCCGCCGGGCGACGGCTCGACGAGCTGCTCGGCGTCATCGACGGCGCGTTCGCCGAGCTGGAGCAGCTCGCCGGCGGCGTTGGCATCGTGCGCGAGCTGACCCCGCGCACGACGGATTATCTCGTCGCGTGGGGCGAGCGGCTCTCGGCGCGCCTGTTCGCGGAAGCGCTCGCGGCGGCCGGCTGCCCGGCGAGCTACGTGGACGCGGTGGAGGTCGTGAAGACCGACGGCACGTTCGGAAGCGCGTCGCCCGATCTCGCGCTCACCGAGCGCAGCGCGCGGAAAGCGCTCGAACCCGTGCTGGCGCGTCGCGCGGTGCCCGTGGTCCCGGGGTTCCTGGGCGCGGCGCCGGACGGTCAGGTCGCCACCCTCGGGCGCGGCGGCTCGGACCTGACCGCCACGCTCCTGGCGCGCGTGCTGGGCGCGCGCGAGGTGTCGCTTTGGAAGGACGTGCCCGGCCTGCTGACGGCCGACCCGCGGATCGTCCCCGACGCGCGGGTCGTGCCGCAGGTGCACGTGCGCGAGGCGGCGGAGCTCGCCTATTACGGCGCCAAGGTGCTGCACCCCCGTGCGCTCGTGCCGGTGATCAAGCGGAGCGTCGCCATCCGCATCCGCCCGTTCGCGGACCCGGGCTCGCTCGGCACCGAGATCTCGCGCCGCCGCACGCTCGACCAGTATCCCGTCAAGGCGCTCTCGGCCATCCCGCACCAAGCGCTCTTGACGGTGACCGGCAGCGGGATGCTCGGCGTCCCCGGCATCGCGGCCCGCACCTTCGCCGCCGTGCATCACGAGGGGATTTCGGTCTCCCTCATCAGCCAGGCGTCGTCCGAGCACTCGATCTGCTTCAGCGTGCCCGAGGGGAGCGCGGAGCGGGCCCGGCGCAGCCTCGAGACGACGTTCCAGCGGGAGATCGCGCGCCAGGAGATCGACGGCGTGGAGGTGCGGACGGGCGCGGCGACGCTCGTCGTGGTGGGCCTCGGGATGGCCGGCACGCCGGGAATCGCGTCGCGCGTGTTCTCGGCGCTCGCCGAGGTCGGGATCAACGTGATCGCGATCGCGCAGGGGTCCTCCGAGCTGAATCTGTCGCTCGTCGTGGATGGGAAGGACGCGTCCCGCGCCCTGCGCGCCGTGCACGGGGCGTTCCAGCTGTCGAAGATCGGCGGCGGGGATGTGGCGCATCCCGACCGTACCGACGTGGTGCTGCTGGGGTTCGGGCAGATCGGGCGGGCGCTCGCGCCCCTCATCGCGAAGGTGAAACAGGATTCCCTCAAGCTCCGGATCGTCGCGCTGATCGACCGGAGCGGCTTCGTGTTCGACGCCCGCGGCTTTTCGCCCCGACGGCTGGCCGCACTGGGCGCGGCCAAGGCGAAGGGCGTCACGCTCGCCAAGGCGGCGGGCGGCCACCGCGCCACCGCCGCGGAGGCCGTCGGTTTCGTGGCGCGCCACGCCCTCTCGAACCCGATTCTCGTGGACCTCACCGCCGCCGACACGACCGAGATCCTCACGACGGCGCTCGCCGCCGGGATGCACGTCGTGCTGGCGAACAAGCGCCCGGTGACGGCGGACAAGCAGGGGTTCGACGCGCTCCGGGCGGCGGCCCAGGCGCACGGCCGCCGGCTGCTGCACGAAGCGACCGTCGGCGCCGGGCTCCCGATCATCGACACGTACTACAAGCTCGTCGAGTCGGGCGACCGCGTGCACCGGATCGAGGGTTGCCCGTCCGGGACGCTGGGCTACCTGTTCGGCGAGCTGGGTCGCGGGAAGCGTTTCTCCGAGGCGCTGCGCGGCGCCATCGCAAAGGGTTACCCCGAGCCGGACCCGCGCGAGGACCTCTCCGGGAGCGACGTGGCGCGCAAGGCGCTCATCCTCGGCCGGCTGCTCGGCTTCGCCGGCGAGCTCGCGAACGTCGCCGTCGAGTCGCTCGTGCCCCGGGGCGCGGAGCGGCTGCCGCTGCGAGACTTCCTCGCCCGGCTCGAGGAGTACGACGCCGCTTGGGCCAAACGCGCAGCGGCGGCGCGGCGACGCGGCGGGGTGCTGCGCTACCGGGCGATCGTGACGCGGCGTGGCATCCGGGTGGGCCTCGTGGTCGTGGACGCGTCGAGCCCGATGGCCTCGCTCAACGGGACCGACAACCAGTTTATTTTCACGACCATGCGCTACAAGAAGAATCCGCTCGTGATCACGGGGCCCGGCGCCGGGCCCGACGTCACCGCCGGCGGCATCCTGAACGACGTGCTGAAGCGCGCCGGGGCAGGATGGGGGGCAGGGGGGGGCGGCACCCGGCAGGTCTGCGCGAGCTGCGGCAGCGAGCATCCCGAGACCGACCCGCACGCGCGCTGTCCCGCGTGTCGAGGACTGCTCGAGATCCGCCACGACCCGCCGCCCCAGGGCGGCAACGCGCTGCGCGCCCTGTTCGACGCCCGGGCGGGCGTGCGCCGTGGCCCGCTCGCGTCCGGGGTGTGGCGCTTCACCGAGGCCGTGCTGCCGACCGCCGGTCAGCACGTGCTCTCCTATCCCGAGGGGAACACCCCGTTGCTCACCAGCGCACCGGTCGCGGCGTGGACCGGGACGCCCGGCCTGCTGCTCAAGCACGAGGGCCACAACCCCACGGGCTCCTTCAAGGACCGGGGGATGACGGTCGGCGTGACGCAGGCGCGGCGCATCGGCGCGCGCGCCGTGGCGTGCGCGTCCACCGGCAACACGGCCGCGGCGCTCGCGGCCTATGCGGCGCTCGCGGGACTGCGTGCCCTGGTGATCGTGCCCCGCGGCAAGGTCGCCTTCGGCAAGCTGGCGCAGGCGCTGGCATACGGCGCGCGCACGCTCCTCGTGCGCGGCAACTTCGACGAGTGTCTCGAGCTGGCCGATCAGGCGGGCGAGCGGCTCGGCGTGTATCTCCTCAATTCGGTCAATCCGTTCCGCCTCGAGGGCCAGAAGACCATCATGCTGGAGCTGCTGCAGCAGCTGGGCTGGGAGCCGCCCGAATGGATCGTCCTGCCGGCGGGCAACCTCGGCAACACCGCGGCGTTCGGGAAGGCGCTGCGGGAAGCGTGCGAGTGGGGATTGATCGAGCGGTTGCCTCGCCTCGCGGCGGTCCAAGCGGAGGGCGCGGCGCCGTTCGCGCTCAGCTTCCGCGAGGGCTTCGCGCAGCGCCACCGGGTCGAGCCGCACACGATCGCCACGGCGATCAACATCGGCAACCCGGTCTCGTATGACCGCGCGGCGCGCGCGATCCGCGACACGAACGGCGTGGTCACGACCGTGACCGACGACGACATCCTCGAGGCGAAGGCGGTCGTCGACGCGGCCGGCATCGGCTGCGAGCCGGCGAGCGCCGCGGCCGTCGCGGGCGCCCGGCGGCTAGTCCGCGAGGGACTGATCGGTCGGGACGCGCGCAGCGTCGCCATCCTGACGGGGCACGTCCTGAAGGACCCGGAGATCGTGAGCCACTACCATCGGGACCGGGAGCCGCCGCCGGCGCGCGCCAACCGGCCGATCGAGATCGACGCGCGCCTGGAGGAGGTGGAGAGGGTGATGAACGCATGAGCACGCTCAGGAGCCGGACGATTACCGCCGGGGTGGAGCGGACGCCGAACCGCGCCATGCTCCGCGCCGTGGGGTTCACCGACCAGGACTTCGCGAAGCCGATCATCGGGATCGCCAACGCCCACAGCACAATCACGCCGTGCAACGCGAAGCTCAACGATCTCGCGCTGCGCGCCGAAGCGGCCGCGCGCGCCGCCGGCGCCATGGCCCAGACCTTCGGCACGATCACCGTGAGCGACGGCATCTCGATGGGGACGGAGGGGATGAAGTACTCGCTCGTGTCGCGCGAGGTGATCGCGGACTCAATCGAGACGGTGTGCAACGCCCAGTGCCTGGACGGGGTGCTCGCCGTGGGCGGGTGTGACAAGAACATGCCGGGTGCGCTCATCGCCATCGCCCGCATGAACATCCCCGCGGTGTTCGTGTACGGCGGCACCATCAAACCGGGCCATTATAAAGACCAGGCGCTCACCGTCGTGAGCGCGTTCGAGGCCGTGGGCCAGTACAGCGCCCACAAGCTGTCCGAGGCCGACCTGCTCGAGGTGGAGCGCCGCGCCTGCCCGGGGGCGGGGGCGTGCGGCGGCATGTTCACCGCGAACACGATGTCGTCCGCGTTCGAGGCGATGGGCATGAGCCTGCCGTACTCGTCCACGATGGCGGCGGAGGACGCCGAGAAGGCCGACAGCGCGGCGCAGTCGGCCGCGGTGCTCGTGGACGCCGTGCGGCGCGACCGCCGGCCGCGCGCCATCCTCACGCGGCAGGCGTTCGAGAACGCCATCGCGGTTGTGATGGCACTCGGCGGCTCCACCAACGCCGTGCTGCACCTGTTAGCGATCGCGCGCGCCGCCCAGGTGCCGCTCGCACTCGACGACTTCGAGACGGTGCGGGCGCGGGTGCCGGTGCTGTGCGACTTGAAGCCCTCGGGCCGCTTCGTCACGACCGATCTGCACGCGGCAGGCGGCGTCCCTCAGGTCATGAAGATCCTGCTGGCGCAAGGGGCGCTGCACGGCGACGCGCTGACGGTGTCGGGCGAGACCGTCGCCGAGGTGCTGCGCGACGTCCCCGTGGAGCCGAGCCGCGACCAGGACGTCATCCGGCCGTGGAGCCGGCCGCTCTACCCGCAGGGGCACCTCGCGATCCTGCGGGGGAACCTCGCGACCGAGGGCGCGGTCGCGAAGGTCACCGGCATCAAGCAGCGGCGGATGATGGGACCGGCGCGGGTGTTCGACTGCGAGGAGGATGCGCTCGCGGCGATTCTGGCCGGCCGCATCCGCCCGGGCGACGTGCTGGTGATTCGCTACGAGGGCCCGAAGGGCGGCCCCGGGATGCGGGAGATGCTCTCCCCGACGTCGGCGATCATCGGCGCGGGGCTGGGCGACCAGGTCGGCCTGATCACGGACGGGCGCTTCTCCGGCGGGACGTACGGCCTCGTGGTGGGCCACGTGGCGCCCGAGGCCGCGGTGGGGGGCACCATCGCGCTGGTCCGGGACGGCGACCCGATCACGATCGACGCGGAGCGCCGCACCCTCGCGCTCGAGGTGCCGGAGGCGGAGCTCACGCGGCGGCGCGCCGCGTGGACGCCGCCGCGCCCGAAATACACGAGCGGGGTGCTCGCGAAGTACGCGAAGCTGGTGTCGAGCGCGAGCCTGGGGGCGGTGACGGACCTCTAACGCAGCAGCGACAGCGGCCGCCGCGCCGGCGAGCGCACCAGCTCGGCGATCCACGCGCCCATCTCGCTCGTCCCGATCATGCGGTCGCTCGGGCGCGCGATGTCGCGCGTCCGGGCCCCCTGCTCGAGCGCGGCCGCGATCGCTCCCTCCACCGCGGCCGCGGGCTCCGCGAGGCCGAGGCCGTAGCGCAGCAGCAGCGCCGCCGAGGCGATCGCCCCAATCGGGTTCGCTACGTCCTTCCCGGCGAGCCGCGGCGCCGACCCGTGAACCGGCTCGAACAGCCCCGGCCCGTCGCCCAGCGACGCGGACGGCAGCAGGCCGAGCGACCCCGCGAGCACGGCGGCCTCGTCGCTCAGGATGTCCCCGAACAGATTCTCGGTGAGCAGCACGTCGATCGACGCGGGCGCCGCCACGAGCCGCATCGCCGCGTAGTCCACGTACGCATGCTCGAGCGTCACGTCGGGATAGGCGGCCGCCACCCGCGTCACGGTCTCGCGCCACAACTGTGACGTCTCGAGCACGTTCGCCTTGTCCACGGAGAGCACCCGGCACCGGCGGGTCCGCGCCGCGGCGAACGCCACGCGGCTGACCCGCTCGATCTCCCCCTCCGAGTAGCGCAGCGTGTTGACCGCTGCTCCGTCCTGCCTCCCCCGCGGCTCCCCGTAGTACAGGCCGCCGGTCAGCTCACGCACGATGAGCACGTCCACGTTGGCCAGGTGTTCGGGCTTGAGCGGGGAGCAGAACGCGAGCGCGTCGCTCACCGCGACGGGCCGCAGGTTCGCGTAGACACCGAGCAGCGCCCGCAGTGCGAGCAGCCCGGTCTCGGGCCGGAGGTGGCGCGGCGCGTGGTCGAGCGACGGGTCCCCGACCGCACCGAGCAGCACCGCGTCGGCGTTCACCACTGCGGCGCGCGTTTCGGCGGGCAGCGGGCCTCCCGCGCTCGCGACGGCCGCCGCGCCGACGGGGTAGTGGCTCAGGGCAAGCCGGAGCCCGAAGCGCTCCGCTGCAGCCTGCAGCACGCGGACCGCCTGGGCCGTCACGTCGGGACCGATGCCGTCTCCCGGGAGCACGGCGATGCGCAGCTCCTTCATGCTCGGCTGCGCTCGTATGCCGCGATACGGTCGCCCTCGAGCAGCGTGCGACCGATCTCGTCCAGCCCGCGCAGCAGCATATCGCGCCGGTAGGGGTCGATCGCGAACCCGGCGCGGAAGCCCTGCGCGTCCTGCACCGTCTGGGCGGCGAGGTCGACCACGAGATCGTAGCGGCCGCCGGCGCGCGCGTACCGCGCGAACAGCTCGCGCATCTCGCCCGTGCCGAGCCGGACCGGGAGCAGGCCGTTCTGGCAGCAGTTCGCGAAGAAGATGTCGGCGAACGACTCCGCGAGCACGGCGCGGAAGCCGTATTCGCGGAGCGCCCAGACCGCATGCTCGCGCGACGAGCCGCAGCCGAAGTTCGCGCCCGCGAGCAGCAGCGTGGCTTGTGCGGCCTCGGGGTGGTTCAGCTCGAACGCCGGATCGGGAGAGCCGTCGGCGCCGTAGCGCCAGTCGTGGAACAGCACGGGCCCGAATCCGGAGCGCTCGATGCGCTTGAGGAACTGCTTCGGGACGATCTGGTCGGTGTCCACGTTGGCGTGCGGCAGCGCGGCGACGCGGCCCGCGTGCCGGGTGAAGGGGGGGGGCGTCACGCGGCGCTCCAGCGGCGCACGTCCACGAGCCGGCCGGCAATCCCAGCCGCGGCCGCCATGGCGGGGCTCATCAGGTGGGTCCGGCCGCCGCGCCCCTGGCGGCCTTCGAAGTTGCGGTTCGACGTCGCGGCGCAACGCTCACCGCTCGCCAGCACGTCGGGGTTCATGCCGAGGCACATCGAGCAGCCCGAGTTGCGCCACTCGAACCCCGCCTCGCGGAACACGCGGTCGAGCCCTTCGGCTTCGGCCTGCGCCTTCACCTGCTGAGAGCCCGGTACGACCAGCGCGCGGACGCCCGATGCAACCTTCCGACCCCGCACCACCCTGGCCGCACTCCTCAGATCTTCGATTCGTGCGTTGGTGCAAGAGCCGAGAAACACCCGGTCGATCGGTAGCCCCTC
>Ga0134074_1000703_pt1 | contig 11608 bp, 9 predicted proteins | sample 15_taG_25_FD_128868 | JGI IMG/M metagenome (GOLD analysis project Ga0134074, IMG submission 128868) | Grasslands soil microbial communities from the Angelo Coastal Reserve, California, USA - 15_D_Rain_40cm_2_09212015 | ecosystem: Environmental > Terrestrial > Soil > Grasslands ... | reverse complement strand
TGTAAGCCGGCGTGTTTGAGTCGGTCGTAAATTCCGTGCTTACAACCTTTGCTTTCACCGCGCTTTTCTTCACCGGTTGTATGTTTGCGTCCAGATAAGCGCGCAGAGTCCCGTCGTACGGTTCAACGGTCGTAACCATGTTGCTCAACAAGCCGCTCGATTTAGGCGCGGCAATCATCACTGCTTTGGACGGAGGCGCCGGTCTCCTTTCCCAACCTTGCGGAATGCGATGACTGTAGTCGTTTTCAGCGGACGTAAACGTCCCGCCAATCTTTTGAGGCGCTGGTATAGAGTAGCCGGAGGGTTCTGAGACGCCCTTGTTAAATTGCTTGATAACGAGAAACAATCACCACCAATGCGACAACCCCGATCAACACACGTAGAGCCGATTTCATGCAGGCGAATTTATCGCAAGGAACACCTTCGCCGCAACTTTCAGGATGGCCTGGTTCGCGGCGCTACTGATTCGGTGAAATGAAAACGACCTTGTGCGAAAATTTCTCGATGCCGGTTTGTTGAAATTCGTCGCCAGAACTCGATGCGCCATTCCCGGACCGCCTCTACATACGGCATGCGGCGCGCGGGCAAGCCTCCAGCTTCTTTGACGAGTTAAAGCGGCGCAACGTTTACAAGGTTGCGATCGCGTACGCGGTGATTGCGTGGTTGCTCGTTTAGGTCGCGACACGTCACCACTCTTTGAAATTTCCCGCTTGCTCGTGCATCTCTATCAGATTGCCCGGTTCATCGTAAACACGAGTCATAGCATCATGTGTCCGAAGTCTGACGCTCTTGCAGTCGATGCCTGTTACGTCATCCATTTTCCACGTGTCGTTCTCGCGTCTCAGAATCACTCAAAACCTGCAGTCAACGCTTTCTGCTGTGAACATGACTTAAGTGGTCTCGAATCGTCCCAGTACGCGCCAGATTTTTCGGGCAACACACCCGGCTTTTCGCTAAAGCGTAATGAATGGCGGAATACCAACCGGCATCGCACCGGCCGATCGCGCAGATGTTTCGTCGCACGGCGGGCGCGGCGACGAATTTGTGCGTGCGGCTCGGCATTCCTCCCGATGCGATTTCGTACTTGTCGATCCTGGCCGCGCTGATCGCGTCGGTGTGTTTTTGGCAATCGGGCAGAAATCCATGGCTGTTGATTGTCGGGCCGCTGTGCTGTTATCTGCGGCTTTGGTTCAACATGCTGGATGGCATGGTTGCGTTCGCGGCGGGCAAGACCAGCCTGCGCGGAGAGATTGTGAACGATCTGCCGGATCGAATTTCTGATGTGATTATTTTCGCCGGCTTGGCGCACAGCGGCCTGATGAATCCCGTGATTGGCTATTGGGCGGCGATCTTTTCTTTGCTCACTGCCTACGTGGGAATTTTCGGGCAAGCGATCGGCGGTCGGCGTGAGTTTGGAGGAATCATGTCAAAGCCGTGGCGGATGGTTACACTGAGCTTGGGAGCCTGGACGACGTTTGTTTATCAATCTCGCCAGATCGGCTTGCACGACCTGGGGAAGCTGACAATCCTCGATTGGACTTGCCTCGTCATAATCGCGGGGTGTTTGCAAACCATGATCGTTCGCTTGAAACGAATCATGGCCGCACTTCAAGATCGAGCGAGATGATTTCCCCGCGGACGGCGCTGCACGATCCGGTTTTTCGCGCGTACCTTATTATCGTTTCTGTTTCACTTGCGCTTGGCGGCGCGATTCTTGGTTTCCTTCGCTGGGGATTAAAGAAGGAGCTCGGCTCGATCTGGAAAACCTATCGTTCGTGGCTTGTTATGGCGTCGATTGGACTACTCGTCGTTTTTGCGGGGCGGGTCCCCGTCATTGTTGGGGTGATATTGCTTTCGACTTTTGGATTCAAGGAATTCGCACGCGCCTCCGGATTATATCGCGACCGGTGGATGGCGGGCGCCGTTTATGCGGGCATCGTTACGGTCGGCATTGCAGCCTTGATGCCGCCTCCGCGCGGCGAAGGGCCCGGCGCGAGCTGGTATGGCTTCTTCATGGCCGTGCCGGTTTTCGTTATCGCATTGATCCTGCTTATTCCAATCCTGCGCAATCGCGCACGCGGCCAGTTGCAAAACATGTCGTTGAGCATCGTCGGTTTTATTTACATCGGCTGGATGTTTGGACATTTGGGTTTTCTCGCGAATCCGACGAATGCCTACGGATTTCTTTGTTACGTTATTTTTGCGACCGAATTGAATGACGTCAGTGCATTTACGTTTGGAAGATTGTTTGGACGGCATCCGCTTCGCAGCGAAATCAGTCCGAAGAAAACGTGGGAAGGCGCGCTTGGCAGTCTGGCGGTTTCGATGGTTTTGCCCTGGCTGCTGTGGTTCTCATTTCCATTTTTCGGCGCGAAGCAACTGGTTCTTACGGGCTTTATTGTCGAAATCGGCGGATTGCTCGGGGATCTTTCTATCAGCGTGATCAAGCGAGACATCGGAACCAAGGATATGGGGGCGGCAATACCCGGGCATGGGGGAATCTTGGATCGCATCGATAGTTTGATTTACGTTGCGCCGTTGTTCATGCACATGGTGAGATTTTACTACGGCTTGCGATGAAGACGCGGCATTACGATTGGGCATGCGACGTCGACCAACCATTGTTTGATCGCTTACGCCGATTTCCGCGCGAGCCCAACATGCTAGTTTACGGAGTGCGTGCGCTGGTCGCATTGATCATCCGCAGCTGGCTGCGCATCTATCACCGGTTTGAGATCATCGGGCACGAAAATCTTCGGACAAATCGCTCGCTTGTCATCGTGTCCAATCATTCCAGTCATCTCGACACGCTCTGCCTCCTTGCCGCGTTGCCTTTGCGCAAATTGCATCGCGCTTTTCCCGCCGCGGCCGCGGATTATTTTTTCCAAAGCGTGCCGCGCATCCTGGTCGCAGCGGTGGTCACGAATGCGCTCCCCTTTGCGCGACGAGTTCGCGTTCGCCGGAGCCTCTCCATCTGTTCGGAACTTCTCAGCAATCCCGAAAATATCCTGATCATCTTCCCGGAAGGCACGCGATCGAAAACAGGTGAGACCCGGGAATTTAAATCGGGAATCGGCGCGCTGGTCGCCGGGCGCGACGTCATGGTTCTGCCCTGCTATTTGCAGGGTGCTTTTAACGCGTGGCCGAAAGGCCGCCGTTTGCCGCGTCCCAAAAAAGTTCGACTCATTGTCGGTGCGCCTCGCAACTATTCGTCGCGCAACGCAAACAAGATCGACATGTGCACAATTGCAGCGGAATTGCATCGCGCCGTGAAAGAGTTGGGAGAAACCAATGGAAGCCATTGAGCAGGCGATGAAGAGTTGGGACGGCGCCGAGCTGTTCTATCGCGAATGGATTCCTCACGAAGCGACCGACAAGGCTATATTGCTCTTTCATCGCGGCCACGAGCACTCCGGCCGGTGGCAGGAAACAGTCGATCTGCTCGCGCTTACAGACATCGCCGTTTTTGCCTGGGACGCGCGCGGTCACGGGCGATCGCCGGGCGAACGCGGCGCCGCGAATAATTTTGCGGACGTGATCAGGGATGTGGACGCTTTTGCGCGCCATATTTCCGAGCGCTACGAGATTCCAATCGAGAACATGATCATTCTGGCTCACAGCCTTGCCGCGGTCAGTGTCGCGGCCTGGGTGCACGATTACGCGCCGCCGATTCGCGCAATGATTCTGGCCACCGCCGCGTTTCACGTGCAGCTTTACGTTCCCCTAGCCATTCCCCTTTTGCGAATGAAGCAAAGGCTGTTCGGCCCAGGCCAGGTGAAGAGTTACGTCAAATCGAAGCTTCTGACTCGGGACAAAAAGCAGGCCGCGCAGTACGACGCCGATCCGCTTATCTTCCGGCAAATTGCGGTCAATGTTTTGCTTGACCTTTACGACGCGGCCAATCGATTGGTTGCGGACGCTGGCGCAATCCAAACACCGACGCTGATGATCGGCGCCGGTCACGATTGGGTCGTCAGGCTCAAGGCGCAACGTCAATTTTTTGACCGCCTGTCGTCGCCGCTGAAGGAAATCGAGATTTATCCAGCCGCTTATCACGCCATCTTTCATGATCAAGATCGACATCTGGTTGTGGACCGCGTGCGTAAGTTCATTCGCGAACGTTTCACCGAGCCGGCGACTCGCCCGTCGCTTTTAAACGCTGATCAGGTTGGCTACACTCGGGATGAATATGAGCGGCTAAAGTCGCGCGGCGGAATGAAGTTTGCCGTCGCACGCGCCGGACTGAAAGCGGCAGGCCGCTTGAGCCGCGGCGTAGATCTTGGCTGGCGAAGCGGCTTCGATTCGGGACTTTCGCTCGATTACGTTTACGAAAATAAGCCACGCGGTGCGTCAGGCGTCGGCCGTCTGATCGACAGGTCCTATCTCAACAGCATCGGCTGGCGCGGGATTCGGCAACGCAAGGCGAATCTTAAAAATGCGTTAAGGAAGGTAATCGAAAAGCTTCATCACCAAGAACTGCCCGTTCGCATTTTGGACATTGCTGCAGGAGCGGGCCGATATGTCATCGAAACGATGCACGAGCTTTCAGATATTTCGATAAGCGCCACCCTGCGCGATTACGAACAGGAGAATATCGATGCGGCGCAAGCTTTGGCGCAGGAATTCGGACTGGAAAATGTAACCGCGGAACGAGGCGACGCATTCGATCGCGATTCAATTGCCGCAATTGCGCCCCGCGCAACGATAGGAATCGTGTCGGGGCTTTACGAATTGTTTCCGCTAAATCAAGCGGTCCTGAATTCGCTACGCGGCCTTGCCGGAGCAATCGAGCCGGCCGGTTATTTGATTTACACGAATCAACCCTGGCATCCGCAGGTCGAGTTTATCGCGCGCGTTTTGCGTAATCGCGAGGGCCAGCCATGGATCATGCGCCGCCGAACGACGGCTGAAATAGACGAATTGGTGCGCGTGGCCGGTTTTCAAAAAGTGGCGATGGAAGTGGATCAGTGGGGAATGTTCACCGTCTCAATCGCACAGCGCCCGGAGCCTTGACCATCGCGTGCAAGTCTCGCGGTTCAAAGCGTTCGCGGTTTCTGCGGGATTGTCAATCTTGTTTCTGGTCGTTTACGGCGGCTGCAACTGGATCACAGGGCAACGCGGTCACGTCGGCTCATTTTATTTTCAATGGGAGCGCGCCATCCCATTCGTTCCTTTCATGATTCTCCCCTACATGTCGATCGACCTCTTCTTCATCGCGGCTCCATTCCTTCTACGAACGCACGAGGAGCTGCAAATCTTTTCGCGGCGAGTCGTAGCCGCGATTCTCATTGCCGGTCTTTGCTTTCTGCTTTTCCCGCTGCGCTTCGCTTTTCCGCGCCCTGACGCGAGCGGATGGCTCGGCGCGATCTTCAATTGGTTTCGCGGAATGGATGCGCCCTTTAATCTTCTCCCGTCGCTGCACGCCGCGCTCCTGTTGCTCCTGGTCGATCTTTACGCGAGAAAACTTCACGGCGTTTTCTTTTTCGCCGTCATGCTTTGGTTCTTTCTCATCGGTCTCTCGCCATTGCTCACTTACCAGCACCACGTCATCGACATCGTCGGTGGTTTTGTTCTCGCGGGATATTGCTTCTATTTTTTTCGCGAGCCTCCGCTAACCGTGCCATTCGTCGTGAATCGCCGCATCGGTTCGTACTACGCAACGGGAGCGGCGGTGCTCTTGATCTTGGCCGCGATGTTCTGGCCGTGGGGCGCACTGCTTCTTTGGCCGACGATCGCCCTCGGCATCGTGGCGATTGGATACTTTGGAGCCGGTCCAATTGTTTTTCGGAAGACGAAAGGGAACTTGCCCTGGTGCACGCGGTTTGTGCTGGCGCCGTGTCTGCTCGGTCAATATTTCTCGCTGCTGTATTATCGCCGTCGATGCCGCTGTTGGGATGAAGTGACACCACGAATTTGGATCGGCGGCAAACTGCGCGACGGTGACGCGACCAAAGCTTTACGGTCCGGCGTGGCTTCAGTGCTCGATTTGAGCGCCGAGTTTTCCGAGGCGAAACCGTTTCGCGAAATCAATTATCGAAACATCCCCGTCCTGGATTTGACTGCTCCCACCCAGGCGCAGCTCGCGGAGATGGGCGAATTCATCGGCAATCAAGCTCGAAACCATGTCATCTATGTTCACTGTAAGATCGGTTATTCGCGAAGCGCGGCCGCGGTCGCCGCCTATTTAATAATGAGTGGCAAAGCGAATACCGCGAAAGAAGCCTTCGCCATCATTCGCCGGGTTCGACCGTCCGTTGTCATTCGGCCCGAGGTGATCTCCGCCTTGTCCGAATTTGAACCTCGACTTCGCCCTTCGCCCGTTGGTGCGGATTCTTTCTTTCTCGCCTCAGATGGTGGCGTTCGTTCATAATCGCGGGAATCCTATGAGCTATAACGAACTGATTCAGCTTTACTTCGAGCGCTCGAACGCGATGCAGCAATACTGGAACCTCTACGTCATCATCGTTGGCGGTGTCCTCGCGTTTTCCTCTCTGCGCAAACAACCCGCCGCCGTTACCACCGCGCTGGTCTGTATTCTATTCGGCTTATTCGCTTATAAGAATATCGATGCCATGAAAGATACGACCGCGCAACGCTTTGCTGCCGTTGAAGCGATCAAACAATTTGATTCTGGGAGTATCACCGCCACTGCCTCGACCCAAGTGCGCGGCCTGCTCGAGCCAACTCTTACGCCCGCTACGTTTGGAAGCGTAAAGGCCACGCACATCACCAGCGACCTGCTTACCATCGCCGCACTTTGCGCGATGGAGCTTCGAAGAAGAAGGCTCAAAGCAACTCCCAGCACGTCCTGACGCGCGCTAGATCTTTGCGCAGTGCGCCTTCCACCAGCACGCCACAGTAAACACGGGCTGTGTTGCTGTGAACTCTTCAGTAACGCTGGGCTATCGCCGGCCCACGCTGACCGGCTCTTTGAAATCGCTTGCGTGCTCGTGTGTCTCGATCACCTTGCCCGCTTCATCAAAACCTCGAACACGGGATCATTGCGATCCACTGAAAAACATCGCGGAGCTTTGCGGTCGGTTTGCCATACTACTGATAAATAAAAAGCCGCACGGTTCGGAAACCATGCGGCTTTTATTCTTAATATCGCAGCCGCGCAGGCTCAGTCTAGAACGACCACGTGATCAACCATGCGCAAATCGCCCGTGTTTACGTAATAAACACGCATTCGTGTCCCGGGCTTGATCGCGGTTTGAACGACTTCGCCGGCCTTGTTCAAAACGTGACCAGGTCCGTTGAGGGTATAACTACTCGGATTATTCGAGCCATCCTCACGAACGATGAGCGTTTTGACAGGCTGATAGCTAGTTGCTGCGCCTTCCTTGGTCGTCAGTTTGAGGGCCGTTCCTGTTACTGTTATTGGTTCTGTGGTTGTTTGTTGTTTATGCGTCGAACTCGTCTGCGCAAATGCCAGCAGGGCAATTAGCGTGAAGATAAGAGTGATAATTGTTTTTTTCATGATGCCTCCATCTTTGTGTTAGTGGTTAAACAATGTTTCACTGGGCAAATTCTGAAGCTGGTTTGAATTGAACAAGAGCCACTTCGTGTTTTTGCCACAGCCCACTTTCGCTTCCCTCGCAGAGCAAAGGAGTTGCCTTACATAATTGAGACCATTTGCGATCAACTGATCACGTTTCGATTTTTGTCGACGCGCCTCATTAAAGCTGGGCAGCGTTGCCTTGAATCAGGATCTTGTCAGTGACTTGTTTCGTCGACACCTCTGCGATTCTGGCGAATGCTTTGGAGATGGGCGGGAGTCGGCTGCCGATTTGGGTTCAACCATTTCCTGCGTTGCAACCTCGATTGTAGGCAAGGCGACGCAGTTTCTCAGGAATCGTGCCCCCCCGGTGGATGTTTGCAGTTAAGACTGAAACACCGAGGAAGGGCTAATATAGTCCCAGCGTCTCGACCGTCGCTTCATCAATGGCTCCGGTAATTTGCAAGCCGTAATCGCGCTGGAAATTCGCAAGGGCCGCTCGCGTTTCAAGGCTTAACGAGCCTGTTATTGCTCCAAAATAGTAGCCTGCATCTTGCAAGGCGGTCTGGACGTTCGCGATTACCTCGTCGGGGAGTAGATTACTGTAAGTATAGATCGGCCCATCGTAATCGTAATAGCTGTTGAGAGGATCGTAGCCATAGGCCGGATACCAGTAGCTTCCGTCCAGAAAATAGTATCCGATGCTGACGAAAACGATCGCGTCACAATGATCGTGCCACCAGTTGCGATCATGCCACTCGTGCCAATGACGGCGGAATGCATCGGCATAGCTGGGTTGATCATTTCTGTTGCGCCATTTTTTTGTTGCCAGGTCTTTTGGTGCTTCGCGCGTCTCTAACTGAGGTCCCGCCGCCGGATCGTGGGTCGTGACATGTCGTTGGGCATCTATCGCAGCGAGTGTTCGATTCTCAGTTCTGAAGCCGCGTCGATCGCGCATTGTCGCCAAAGTGCGCAATTCGCTTTCACGTATTGCTGGATCAAGGGTGATTGGTTGCTGAGTTCCGAAGCCGCGCCGTTCATGGATTGCTGGCAAAGTGCGCGATTCTCTCGCACGTGTCGCTCGATCAAGCGTGATCGCTTGTTCGGCCACCCGCGCACTCTGCTGAGTCCTGAACGCTGCAAACGTGGGATTCAAAGTCCGCGTTGGCGGCGAATAATTCCGCTGCAGATTCGCTCCCGGCTGAGCGACGACGCGAGGCGCGGATGAGCCGACAATGCGAGGGTTGAAACCCGTTGGTCTTGGGGCGACATGCGCTGCCATTGACGTGTTCGCAATCGGCCTAGCCACTGGCGCGCTACGACTAGTCACCGCGCGCGAAGAAACATTTTGCACGCTCGGGTTGATTACTTGTCCAGCAACGCTAGGAATGCTTCCCGCGAAAGCCGCGATTAGGCAAAAGGTCAAAAATTTAGACTGTTTCATCAGGTGCTCCGCCCAATTCAACATCACAAATGTCTCTTTGTTGCAAACTTTGGTTTTTAACTTGTTGCAACCGAATCGCTTTCGAGATTGGATGCCGGGACTGTTCATCGCAAAAATCCACCTGGCAGGTTGCAATCCGCGATCTGAAATTTACAATCTGAGATCATTTGCTGGGGTCTTAGCTCAGTTGGTAGAGCGCCTCAATGGCATTAATGGCCGGTCGATATTCTCAAATAATCCCGACTCGCTCTAACGCGCTCAATCATAGGTAAACGGCCAAATTCGCGTCGTCCCAAATTGTGCTCAAGTACGCTTAAAAAATTCCATGAGTGGATAAAACGGTGGATAAAGACGCCAAACCGGGTAGAGCGCCTCACGTGTTTTGACTGGCTCTCCCGCCTTTCGATTTGTGCGCTTGCTTTCCAAACAACGATTTCCCCCGCTTTGCCAAGAATGCGCTAGAATGCGCATTGATTGGCAGACGGTAAATGATGCGGCCTTATGACATCGCCGATTCCAGCACATGTTTACGAAGTGCGGCGACGTATCTCACGTGAGTGGCTTAGACTTCTTTTGTTCGTTGAAATTGGCCTAATCGCCACGTAATAAGCCTGTTTATCCGTATTCTTATTCGGGAAACGTGTTCATTAATTTAGGCTCGAATCTCTGTCGCACTCCCGCTAAATTCGGCACAATTCGCGCCGTGCAGCCTTTTAATCGCTTTCCCCTCGCAACGGCAAGAAATAGATCGCAAGATGCAGTCTAATTCTCGTTAGGTGTGAGGACAGTCGTTGGTTCGCGATGCCACAGCTGATGATGAGATTGCTGACCATCTTTGGTCAACAGCGACTGTGTCGCCAGAGGTGCTGGGCGCAAGACTTGCGCGCGTCACCGTTGCCGATGTGCCGGGGGATCTACGTCCCGACTTTCAGCGATTGTACGGAAAAAGCGTTCCGCCAGATCGGCTCGTCTTCGATGTTTTGGAGGCAGATGTTGCACGGGCATTTGCTGAAAGGGCCTAACCATGCGATGCAGACATGTGGTTAGGTCAAGGATAACTGCGTAACACATAAAGTTTCTTCTGCACGAAGTCCGCTCTGTTGTTGTAGCCGAAGGCAGTGAGAGCAGTGGGGCCGATTTCAGTGGCGAACTTGCTGAGCTTTGTCTGGAGTGTGTCGAGTCGTTCGAGTGTGCCGATCGCGTGTCCCATCATGAGGTGCCAGAGCGCAACGCAGAGCTTTCGCGCGACGGCGACGGCCGCTTTGTTTCGTCCGCGCCGTGCTGCTACTGCCAGTCCCCACTTCTGCAGCGGATTATTTACTTCCAGGAGCTTCTTGCCTGATTGGATGAGTAAGGCGCGAAGCGCTCCTCTTCCATGCCGCTTGAGTGCTCCGCTGCCTTGAAAGTTGCCGCTCTGTGAGACGCTCGGGTTGAGGCCAAGGTAGGCGACCAGCTTTTTACTGTGTGTGAAGCGACGCACATCGCCCACCGCCGCTACCACCCCGTAAAGGGTAATCAGATTGATGCCACAGAGTCGGCTCAATCGTAGCAGTGCTTCCTCGGCCACGATCTCCTGGGCCATGTGCCGGCGCAGCATGGTGCGACGCGCGCGCGCTGCCACCAGGCCGCCATGCAATTGTTGCAGCAACATCCTGCGCGCCGGCGTCCACTCCCGCACTTTGAGCAGACGTCCAATGGCGTGGGGATGGCATAAGCGGAAGCCCTTCTCCAGACGCACACAATGTTCGTTCAACATCGAGCGCAGTTGTTGCTTGGCCCGGGTCGATTCCTTTACCACTGCCTGATACGCACTGAAGATCTCGCGCCGCTCCAGAGTCTTTTGATCTGGTTGCCACACGATGGGTGAGAGCGCGCTCAAATAGATCCGCGCAATCTTCACCGCATCGACTCGATCGTTCGCGCAGTACACCTTACCCACCTTCCCCGCACGATGACTGTCCAGGATCTCCACCTCCCGGTCGATCGCCCGCAGGCGCGCCGCCACCGCGAAGGCATTGCCGCTGGCTTCCAACACCAGCGTGTCTTCTGTGCTTGTGTGACGCAGCGCCCACTCTTCCAATCGCTCCAGCTCGACCCGCGTTGAAGTCCTCAACACCATCGCGCTGGCCGGATCACGCCCTTGCACTACTGCTCCCGCGAAACTGTCCGGGTGCACATCGAGTCCCACCACTCGACCTTTGTTCTTCATCATGATATTCCTCCTGGTTGGTTGTTATGCTTCACTCTCTCGACCCAAGGCGTGGCCGGCTTCTGACGAACTCTCTTTACACGCAGACATCCGGAGCTGAGCTTCACCAAATAAAGTTGGCTCACTCCATGAGGGTTCATCCGTCAGACTCACTCAGCCTTCAATCGGGGAAGTCCCCACTGCATCGCTCGAGTCCTGCCGGTTCGTCTCGCGTTGGTCCTCTTTTGCAAGTCCCATCGCGCGATATCAGAGCGTCCGGTCACGCCTCGCGTCGAGTCCACAAAACCACATTCCCTCAGCCGACCGCTGGCAGGGCGCGATGACCAGCTCACACCACCTTTATGAAGTCCGCCCGCGCAAAGATCATCGCGGCGCCGATCTGATTTCCGCTGCGCTGCCATTTGGTCGGTTGTGGTATGGCGAGCCAAACTCAGTCAGCAACGCAATCGGATACGCG
>Ga0134074_1000681_pt1 | contig 11817 bp, 8 predicted proteins | sample 15_taG_25_FD_128868 | JGI IMG/M metagenome (GOLD analysis project Ga0134074, IMG submission 128868) | Grasslands soil microbial communities from the Angelo Coastal Reserve, California, USA - 15_D_Rain_40cm_2_09212015 | ecosystem: Environmental > Terrestrial > Soil > Grasslands ... | reverse complement strand
GACGTCCCAACGCTGCGCGGGGTGGCTCGCACGGTTTCACCGGATGGCGCCCCCCTCGGGACCGATCCTCGACCTCGCTCAGATCAGACTCTTGATCGACCGCTGGTCGCAGCGGATCGCCGGCGTGGGTGGCGCGATAGCCGACAAGGCGGGCCAATTGCGCAGGCAGCTGGAGCTCGCCGTCCCAAGGGTCCGCGACATCGGGGAGTGCGCGTGCCATGGCAGCTTTACGCACCATCAGGTCATCATGCCGGCAGGCCGGACCGTGACGTTCGACTGGGACGACCACGCCGTGGCCGACCCTGGCTACGACGTGGCGCGGTTCGTCGTCGGGCTGCGACGGCTGGCACTTCGCTGTCTCGGCTCGGTCCGGGCACTGGATGCGGCGGCGGGCACATTTCTGGAGACGTACCTCTTGGGGTGTCGCTCGGAGGTCGCAGCGAACCTCTCGTTCTACGCCGCTGCCATCTGTCTCCGGCTTGCCAAAAAAGATGTGCACCATCAAGCCGAGGGCTGGGGCGAGAAGGCCGAGGCCACGCTCGATGAGGGCCTTCGAGTCGTGGAGCAGGGAGTGTAACCGATGTCCCTGAGAAATACGGGCCCTCTCGCTCTCGCCGCGATCCTCAACCTGGTCACGGCGCAGACGCTGGGGCGGGTTCTTCCCGAGCACTGGCGGCCCATACGGAACGTCCACTTCCAAATCCTCAGGCGTCATCGAACCCGTTGCACGTTCGAGATCAGCTGGCCGGGTGCGGACGGGCAGCGCGTCGTGATCGGTAAGGCGTACGCGACTGACCGCGAGGACGTGTATCGGGCGATGGCAACGATCTGGCGAGTAGGATTCGCGTCGGACGAAGCGTTCTCGATCCCCCAGCCTATCACCTACGTGCCCGAGCTAAAGCTCCTGCTGCAAGAGAAAGTTCACGGCCCACGCGCCAAGGACGGTGTCTTGACGGGCACCGAGCGCGATCGACTCGAAGTCGCCGAGCGATGCGCCCACTGGCTGGCCCGATTCCAGGCGATGGCCGCTCCTGAGGGGCAAGCCTATCGCGTGAACGACGTTCTCGATTCCGTGAACGAGTGGTCGCGGGCCTTCGGCGCCGCTGATGAGCTCCTGGCCGACAAGGCGACCCGGCTGCGCGAGCAACTCGAGGCCGCCGTCCGAGGGCTCCGCCCGACCGAGCTGTGCGCCGGGCATGGCCACTATTCGATCGGTCAGGTCCTGCTCGCTCACGATCGCACCGTGACGGTCGACTGGGACGGCCATGACATGGCCGACCCTTGCCGGGACGTGGCCACGTTCGTCGTCGACCTCAGGCGGATCGGAGCGAAGAATCCTGGTGCGATCCCGGCCCTCGATCAGACGCTCGACCGGTTTCTGGCGACATACTGCTCGCTGAAGCGCTCGGGGATCAGGGCGAATCTCCCGTTCTACGCGGCGGCCCGATGTCTGCGGCTCGCCCACAAGGATGTCGATCATCGGAAAGCTGACTGGGCGAAGCGGGCGGCGGCAATGCTCGACGAAGGCCTTCGCGTCTTGGAGCGAGGACTCTAGTCATGCTCGAGTTCGCACAACGCGCTGTCGAACCCTCTGTGATCACCGATCCCGCGATCCCGACGCTGCCAGTGGTGTTGGATCCGGTAGCGCTCTCCCGGCAGCTGCGCGACGCACTGCCCCGGCAGACACGGGGGCTGAAGGACATCGAGGTCCGGCTGCTGCGACATCATCCCGGAAAGCGGTGCGTCCTCGAGATCGCGTGGCGCGCGCAGGAGGCGTCGCACAGGCTGATCGGCAAGGTGTACGCGAAGAACCGCTCAGATGTCTATCGGGTCATGGACGAGCTCCGGCGGGCGGGCTTGGGGCCCCACGAGGAATTCTCCATTCCCCAACCGACGGCGTACCTCGAGGCGTTGCAGCTCTTGCTGCAAGAGAGGGTCGCCGGTCGGCCGGCGACCGCACCGCTCCTGTGCGACGACGAGTGCGAGCGCGCCCGCGCGGCCCAGCGCTGTGCGACCTGGCTCGCCAAGTTTCACGCGGTGGCGCCTCGGATCGGGCCACGCTTCGACCTGGCCAGTCACCTGCTCTCTGCGGAGCAGTGGGTGCGTCGCCTCGCTGCACTGGGTGAGCCGTTCGCCGACAAGGCCCGGGCGCTGTTCACGCGCCTGGAAGCTCTCGCGTCGGAGCCGCCACCCGCGGACCTGTGCACCATCCACGGCGACTACAGCCACCATCAGGTGATCCTGGCCCCGGACCGCACCGTGACCATCGACTGGGACAAGTATCGCCTGGCGGATCCGGGTCACGACGTGGCCCGATTCATCGTCGGGCTGCAGCGGCTGGCTCTGCGGTGCCGACGGGCGACGCAGGCGTTGGATGGTCCGGCCGCAGTCTTTCTAGAGGCCTATCGGGCGTCGGCGCCCTCGGATCCGGCGCCGCGTCTGGCCTCCCACCGGGCCGCCATCTGGCTGGAGCATGCGAAGCACGACGTGCATAGACGGGCTCCCGGATGGGCCGACACGGCTGCGGCGGCGCTCGAGGAGGGCCTTCGCGTCCTCGCGGACGGAGTCTAGGGCCGTGCCATCGACTGCCGTCATCGATCCGGGGCTCCCCACCCTTCCCGAGGTCTTCGACCCGGCGACGATCGGCGAGCAACTCGGGTGCGTGCTTCCCGCCGACTGGGGGACCGTCCAGGACGTTCAACTCCGGATCGTCAAGCATCATCCGGGCAGCCGCTGCACGTTCGAAATCGCCGTGCGCACGGCGAAGGGAGGGCGCTCCCTGATAGGCAAGGTCTACGCGTCGGATCGGTCGGACGTGTATCGCGCCATGGAAGCGATCCGGCGTTCGGGGTTCGGGCCGGAGCATGCGTTCTCCATCCCCGAACCGCTCGCGTATGTGCCCGAGCTGCGACTCCTCCTTCAAGAGAAGGTCGAAGGCCCGCGCGCCAAGCTGATCTTCCTAACGGCCGATGAGGCCGCCCGGGCCGAGGCGTCCGCCCGTGCCGCGCGGTGGCTGGCGCGATTTCACGCGATCGCTCCGCGATCGGGGCGCGTCGCAGATCGGAGCGAGCGTCGCGATGCCGTCGAACGGTGGTCGCAGAGGATCGGCAGGATGGGCGAGTCGGTTGCGAGCCGGGCTCGGCGGCTCGGCCACGGTCTCACGGACGTGGAGGCCTCGATGCGCGCGGGCGACCTGTGCGCGGGCCATGGCAGCTATGACTGTCATCAGATCATCCTGGCGGACGGCCGGACCGTCACGTTCGACTGGGACGGCCATGACGTGGCGGATCCGTGCCGCGACGTGGCGAGATTCGTCGTCGCCCTCCAGCGGATTGCGCTCAAGTACGCGGGCGCCATCGGCGCGCTCGATAGCGCGGTCGAGGTCTTTTTGAGCACGTATCAGACACTGAGCCCGTTCGATGTCTCGGCCAACCTCGCCTGGTACCGGGCGCTGACGTGCCTGCAACTCGCGAAATACGAAATCAACCGTCCTATCTGCACGTTCCCGGAGGGGATCGAAGCGCTCGTCGGCGAAGGGTTGCGGGTTTTAGAGGATGGGCGCCATGCCTAAGGTGCTAGACAACCCGATGGATGCAGGGATTCCGACCCTCGGCACCGTGCTCGATCCCGTGGAGTTGGCTCGGCACCTCAGCGACGTTGTGCCGTGGGACCAGTCGCAGGAGGTTCGGCTCCGCGTCCTGCGGTGGAAGCGGGCCAGCCGGTGCACCCTCGAGATCGCGTTGCCGACTGCCTCGGGGTGGCGGGAGCTGATCGGCAAGGTGTACGCCGAGGACCGCTCGGACGTCTATCGAACGATGGAGCAGATCCGTCTGGCCGGGTTCGAGGCCAGCGCGGACTTTGGCGTTCCTCGGGCCGTCGCGTTCATGGCGCCCTTGCGACTTCTGCTCTACGAGAAGGCTCCGGGCACTCGAGCTCGGACGACGATCGCGGAGTCAAGCGGTGCCGAGGGCGCCTGCGCCGCGGAGCGGTGCGCACAGTGGCTGGCGCGGTTCCACGCTCGCGGGCCCCGTTCGGGACGGGTGTTCGACCTGAACGATCACCTGCGTTCGCTGGACCAAGTGGGGGCGCGCCTGGCAGAGCTCGGCCCGCCGCTCGCCGACAAAGCGAGCCGGCTCTTGGCGGAAATCGGGGCTGCCGCCCGGGAACTGGGAGACAGCGACCTGCGCGCCGGCCATGGGACGTACACTCCCGGTCAGGTCCTCATATCCGAGGGGCGCACTGTGACTATGGATTGGGACACCTATCACGTGGCGGATCCGAGCCACGACGTGGCCAGGTTCCTCGTCGAGCTGAAGCGCATGGGGTTGAAATACACTGGATCAACCAGCGCCTTCGACGCGGCCGCTCTGGCCTTTGTGAGGACCTATGCGGCCGCGGCCGGCTCGGATATCACGAAACGGCTGGCGTTTCAGGAGGCCGCGATCTGCCTGGACCGGGCGAAACACGACCTCGACAAACACGCGGACGGGCGGTACCAGAAGGCCGAGGCGATGCTGAACGAGGGGCTGCGGGCCTTAGCCGAAGACGAATGAAAAACCTTCTGAGCGACACGGCCCCGGCCTGCGGCGACGCGCGCGCCGTTCCGTTTGATCCCGCGCTGCCCGGCATGGCTCTGTTACAGGAACCGGTGCGTCTGCTCGAGGTCCTGGCGCGCCTGCTGACGGACTGGCTTGGTCCCGGTGCTCACCTGGTCGACAGCCGTGTCGCCATCAGGCATTTCTTCCCGGGGAAGCGGTGCAGCGCCGAGCTCGCGCTTCTGGTCGGTCCGACGAGGGGGGCCCCCACCGAGTGGCGGCGGCTCCTGGCCAAGTTCTACAGCGACGATCAGGGGGCGCACGTCTACGAGACGCTGCGGGAGCTGAGGGGCCGTGGGTTCGGCACCGGGCGTTTCACCGTTCCCCAGCCCCTCGCCTATGATTCCGGTCATCAGCTGCTGCTGGTGGAATGGGCGGCAGGCGAGCCGTTGCGGTCTCAGCTCCTCGCCTCGTCCGATGCCCGTGAAGGGGTTGAAGGGGCCGCGGCGTGGCTGCTCCGCCTGCACCGGTGCGGCCTGACGTCCGGCCGCCAGTACACGCTGACCCGCCACGTCCATACGCTGGCGGGTTGGATGCAGCAGCTGATCGAGATCTTTCCCGAGGGCGAACGCCTCCTGGCCGATCTCCTGATCGGCATCCGGGAGCGCGGCGGCGCCCTCGCTGAGAGGATACCCGGGCCGACCCATCGCGATTTTTCGCCAGAACACGTCGTGATGACGGGTGCTGGCGTCATGGCGCTCGATTTGGATGAGTTCTGTCAATACGATCCACTGTTCGATGTGGCGCACTTCACCGCTCATCTCCGGTTCCTCGGCGTGACTCATTTTGGAGCGCTAAATCGCTTGGACGGGCTCGTCGACCGCTTCGTGGCTGCCTACAAGGCGGGCGGCGCCGGGGATTGCGAGGAGCGCCGCAGCTTGTACGAGGCGATGGCCTATGTCAAGCTAGGGCGCCTGGTGGCGCTCGTCCGGCGGCCTCCGGACTGGAGGCAGGTCCTGCCGGCGCTATTGGGCGAAGCTCGACGGTTGGTGGAGGGATATGGCAGGTAAGACACAGAGCCGATTCCGGCAGATCGCTTGGGCTCACCTCCATGGGGTGAAGGGGAGTCTACTCCTGGGTGCGCTCTGCACGCTCGGCGTCAGCGCCGCGGGGCTGCTCAAGCCTTGGCCGCTGAAGATCATTCTCGATCACGTCCTGGGCGGTGCACCGCTGCCGCCGGCGCTGGGCTTTCTTCAGGGTATGCTGGCGCAGCGCAGGGTGACGCTCCTCGTGGCCGCGTCGGCCAGCATGGTCGTGATCGCGCTGAGTCAAGCGCTCTTCAGCTCCCTACAGACCTTCATCAGCTCGGCCGTGGGTTACCGGGTGGTCTACGCCCTGCGCCGGGAGGTGTTCACCCATCTGCAGCAACTGTCGTTGTCCTTCCACAACCGGGCGAGGTCGGGCGACCTGTTGAGCAGAATCGTCGCGGATACGAACGATCTGAGGAACGTCTTTTCCGACGACATTCTGGACTTCTGCTCGCACATGTTGATGGTCATCGGGATGTTCGTCATCCTGTTCGTCATCGATTGGAGGGTGGGCCTGATTGCCGCGTCCACCTTGCCGTTCCTGGGCTACAGCCTCTTTCATCTCTTCGCGAAGACCAGGGCCTCGTCCAAGGCACAGAAGAAGCATGAAGGGCAAGTGGCTTCCCGCATGAGCGAAGTGCTCACGGCGATCCCTTTGGTGCAAGCCTATGCCCGTGAGAAGCACGAAGCGGCGCAATTCGACGCCGTCACGGCCAAGACGCTGCGGGAGGGCATCCGCATCGCCCGGCTCAAGGCTGCCGCAAAGCGGTCATCCGAGATCATCACGGAGGTGGGAATGGCGGCGGCCGTGCTGTTCGGCGCGCTGCAGGTCCTCAGGGGCGCAATGACGGTCGGTGAGCTCGTCGTGGTGGTCGCATACTTGGGCAATATCTACAAGCCGATGCAAGGGCTGGCCAAGGTCTCGAGCGACTTCTCCAAGGCCATGGGCAGCGCGGACCGGCTTGCCGAGGTGCTGGACATCGAGCCCGACATCCAGGACCGGCCCGATGCCATCGAAGCCCGTAGCCTCAAAGGCGAGATCGTGTTCCAGGATGTGTCCTTCGACTACGGGGACGGCAAGGAAGTCTTGAGGGGCGTGTCCTTCGCCGTGTCACCGGGCCAACGGCTGGCCCTGGTCGGGGCATCGGGGGCCGGCAAGTCGACGATCGTCAGCCTGATACTCCGGCTGTACGAGCGGCAGGAGGGGACCATCCTCATCGATGGGGTCGACATTCGGCAGTATCGGCGTGAGGCCTTGCGTCGCCAGATCGGGCTCGTACTGCAGCAGTCGATTCTGTTCGGCGCGACCGTCCGAGAGAACATCGCCTACGGAAGACCCGAAGCGAGCCTGGAGCAGATCGTGGCCGCGGCCGAGGTGGCGAAGGCCGACGAGTTCATTCGCGACCTCGAAGAGGGGTACGACACCGTCATCGGCGAGCGCGGCGCGACCCTCTCGGGCGGGCAGCAACAGCGCATCGCCATCGCGCGCGCGGTCATCCGCGATGCCCCCATATTGATCCTGGATGAGCCGATGACCGGCCTCGCCGTGGAAAGCGAGGCGAAGGTGCGCGAGGCGCTGGATCGCCTCATGGCCAGGCGGACCTGCCTCATGATCACCCACGATCTCCCGTCGATAGCGGACGCTGACCAGGTGCTGCTGCTGGAGGATGGGCGGGTCAGCGATCGCGGAACGCACGCGGAGCTCGTGGCCAGGAGTGAGCGGTATCGGCAGCTGTACGAACTCAGTGTCGAGCAGCCGGCCGCTAGTGGCCCAACATGACCGCAGCTCCCCCGCCTCCGGCACGGCCATGAATCGAGCGCTGCTCCTGGCTGGCGCGATCGGTGCCGGACTTGCGACGGGCTGTCCGGCGGGCTGCTGGCGCAAACCATGGTGCGCCCCGAAGCGCGCGCGCAGACCACGCCGGTACCGCACGACCACGACCGACTCTGGTTCGCGCGTTTCAGGCCCGGGGGCAACGCGGCCGACGTTGCGGGGGCGCCACAGTCAGGATGTGACTGCTAGAATGCCTGATCCCACCTGAGCGACAGCCGGATCGCTGAGCCGATGAGGCCGACCATGCTGTAGGTCTGAACGAAGTTGCCCCACTGCTCGCGCGTCCGGGGATCGATGTGCTCGGCCAGGAGGCCGTGCCGGTTGCGGGCGCCGAGCAAGGTCTCGAACAGGGCGCGGGCCTCGTCGCGCTGGCCGAGCGCGGCGAGCGCGTTGATGTACCAGCAGGTGCACACCAGAAACGCGTTGTCGGGCTTCCCGAAGTCGTCCGGCTCGACATAGCGGAAGACGAAGTCGCCGCGCTTGAGCTCGCGCCCGATGGCCCGCACCGTGCCGACGAACCGCGGATCGTCGTCGGAGAGGAAGCCGAGCTCGTTCAGGCGCAGGAGGCTCGCGTCCAGCGTGTCGCCGTTCGCCGCGGCCACGAAGCTGTCCTTCGCCGGATTCCAACATCGCTCGCTGACGAACTGGTGGATGCGCGCCGCCTGGGCGCGCCAGTGCGCGGCGCGCTCGGCGAGCCCCAGGTGCGCCGCGATCTTGGCCAGCCGGTCGCACCCGGCCCAGCACATCACGCTGGAGAAGGTGTGCACGCGCGGCGTGCCGCGCAGCTCCCAGATGCCGGCGTCCGGCTGGTCGAACAGCGTGGCGGCGTGATCCCCGAGGGTTTCCAGACGGTGGAACAGCACCGCGTCGCCGCGACGCACCAGCCGGCGGTCGAAAAACACGTGGGTCGCCGTCAAAATCGCCGCGCCGTAGACGTCGTGCTGCACCTGACGGTGAGCCTGATTGCCGATCCGGACCGGCCCCATGCCGCGATACCCGGCGAGGGAGGCGATCTCCCGCTCTTCACCCACGGAGCGGCCGCTGAGGCCGTACACGGGCTGAAGACGCCCGTTGTCCGTGCCGGCGACGACATTGACGATGTAGCCGAGGTAGCGCTCCATGGTGCGCGTGGCGCCGAGGCGGTTGAGCGCGTTGACCACGAAGTAGGCGTCTCGCAGCCAGCAGTAGCGGTAATCCCAGTTGCGGCGGCTGCCCGGCGCCTCGGGAATCGACGTCGTCATCGCCGCGACGATCGCCCCGGTGTCTTCGCAGACGTTGAGCTCCAGGGTGATGGCGGCGCGGATCACCGCGTCTTGCCATTCGAATGGGATGCCGAGCGAGCCGACCCATTCCCGCCAATACGTGGCGGTCTCCTCGAGGAAGCGGCGCCCCACCTCCGCGACGGCCCCCTGCACGGTCTCGTCCGGTCCCAGCAGCAGCGTGACGGCGTCCTCGAGAAAGAAGAAATTCTCCTCCACCAGCGCGGTCACGGACGCGTCCGTCGTCAGCCGCAGCACCAGATCGGTCCCCACATACCGGATGTGGTTCGAGCCGCAGGTGATCTCCGCGCGAGAGCGGCCATAGTGACTCGCGGGCCGGAGACGCACGCGGATGCGGGGGTTGCCGGCCGTGCGTTTGATCTGCCGGACCAGCATCATCGGGGAGAACATGCGACCGTACTGACGGAAGCGAGGCGCGAAGTCGGTAATCTCGACGCACCCGCCGGTGCGGTCGTACAGGCGGGTCAGGAGGATCGCTGTGTTGACGAGATATTCCTGCTCGGCCCGGACGAAGTCGCCCAGCTCGACCGCGAAGCAGCCGAAGTCGGTGTCACGAGTTTGCTCGCGCAAGAGCGAGCAAAACGCCGGATCGCCGTCGAACCGTGGGAAGCACGCCCACACGATATCCCCCGTCGGATTCAGGAGGGCGCCGATCGTGCCGTTGCCGATCAATCCAAGATCGAGGGAGGTCACAGGCCCCGCTCCAGCCACGCCCGCACTGCCTGCACGTCGCGCAGGTGCCACCGGGCCGCGGTCCGTCCCGGCCCGACCTTTATGGAATACCCGTGCAGGCGATTGACCGTCGCGAAGCCGTACTCGTCGGTGATGTCGTCGCCGACGAACACGGGGGTCCGTCCGCGGAACGGCGCTTCCTGCATGAATTCCTCCACCGCCACTCCCTTGTCCTTGCCGGCGGGCTTCATTTCCACCACGCGCTTGCCGGCTTGGATGCAGTATTCCGTTCCCGCCTGTGTGACTAAGGCGCGGGCCAGCCGGTGGACGAAGCCGCCCAAGCGTGGCGCCCGGCGGTAATGCAGGGCCAGGGACAGGCCCTTGTCCTCGAGCACGAGCCCGTGATGCGGAGCCGCCGCCGCGGCCACCGCATGGCGCAGCCAATCGAGATCCCTCGCCGGGAACGCATGGCGGGAGATCCGTCCGGCGGCGTCCCGCCGCTCGACGCCGTGCTGTCCGGCCGCCGGAACCTGTGTGTCGGGCACCAGCCGGTCGATGTCTGCGATCGAGCGGCCGCTGATCAAAGCCACGGCGCCGCCCACGGCTCGCGAGAGGTCCGCGATCAGCTTCCGGAGGCTCGCATCGCCGCTCGCGCCGGCCGGCGAGTCCGTCAGCTCGACCAGCGTCCCGTCGATGTCGAAGAAGTAGGCCCAGTCCGGCCGGGGCACCGGCAATGCGGCCCCGCGTCGCCCACGCGTCGTGTGGTGGCCGTCGGCCGAGGGTGTCACCGGCCGCGTCCCGCTCGGTACGCGGCCGCGGGACGCCGCGACCGATCGGGCGCAGCGGCCCGCTCGAGCAGGCGGCCGCGCCGTCGCATGCTGCCGGCGTCGATCAACATGCGGCCCGCCCACCGGAACACGTTGAAGTCCTGAATCAGCCCGCGCATCAGGCGGATACGGGCGCGCTGCTCTCCGGCAGGCATGGAGAGGGCCATATGCAACGCCGCGGCGCACTGGTCCGTGTCGTACGGATTGACGATGAGCGCTTCCGGCAGCTCGCGCGCCGCGCCGGTGAACTGACTCAGAATCAGGACGCCGCGCTCGTCGTCCCGAGCCGAGACGAACTCCTTCGCCACCAGGTTCATGCCGTCGTGCAAGCTGGTGACCACGCACAATTCCGCCGCGCGGTAGTACTCGTAAATCTCGTCGGGCTGATGATGCTCCACCTGGAGCACGACGGCCGGGTGACGGGCCGAGGCAAAGCGGTCGTTGATACGGGCGGCCATCGCTCGCACGCGCACTTCGTATTCCTGGTACTGCGCGATGCGGGAACGCGTCGGTGCGGCGATCTGAATGAACGTGAACCGGTCGACCCATTCGGGATGCATCTCCAGCAGGCGCTCCACGGCGCGCAGCCGCTCCTCGATGCCCTTGGTGTAGTCGAGACGGTCGACGCCGACGCCGATCGCGTGCCTTGGCGGCAGGTCATGGCGCTGCCGCACGTCCGCACGGCATTGCGCGACCGGCTTGCCCACCAGATCCGGAGATGGCGGCCACTCGACCGAAATGGGATAGCGTTTCACCGCAGTCACCTTGCTGCGGTACGACACCGTGAACATCTCGCGGTCCACCCTCGCCTCCAGCTGGCGGTCGACCGTGTCGACGAAGTTGTTGCAATGAAACTGGGTGTGGAACCCGAGAATGGTGCTCCCGAGCAGCCCGTCGAGCAGCTCGTCCCGCCAGGGGCAGATGCCGAACGCTTCCGGGTTGGGCCAGGGAATGTGCCAGAAGGCGACGATCGTCGCGTCCGGCAAGGCCTCCTGGATCATCCTCGGCAGCAGCGCGAAGTGGTAGTCGTGGACCAGCACGATGGGGTCGGGCGACTTGGACTCCTCGACCACGGCGCGGCTGAACGTCCGGTTGACCTTGACGTATTGCTCCCAGTCCCGCGTGCGGAAGATGGGGCGCACATGGGCGATGTGGCACAACGGCCATAACCCCTCGTTGGCGAAGCCGTAGTAGTACCCCGCTTCCTCCTCGGCCGTGAGCCAGACGCGGCGGAGCTGATAGGCCGCACGCTGCGGAGGCACGCCGACGCGGTCGTGTCGATCCACGACCTCGCGGTCGGCGGAACCGCCGCCATGGGCGATCCATGTACCGGAGCACGCCCGCATGACCGGCTCCAGGGCGGTGACCAGGCCGCTCGCCGGCCGCCACACGGCGATGTCTTGCCCCTCGCGAACGTGGATGTACGGCTCCCGGTTGGATACGACCATGACCTCTTGGCCGCGCAGGTCACCGTGCAGGATCGCCCGCAGGGTGTCCGGTGTCCACGCGAGCTGTTCGTCGTCGCGCGAGCGGTGCTCCGCCTCCAGGTCGCTGATCAGGGCGCGCAGATCGCGGGCAATG
>Ga0134074_1000674_pt1 | contig 11844 bp, 10 predicted proteins | sample 15_taG_25_FD_128868 | JGI IMG/M metagenome (GOLD analysis project Ga0134074, IMG submission 128868) | Grasslands soil microbial communities from the Angelo Coastal Reserve, California, USA - 15_D_Rain_40cm_2_09212015 | ecosystem: Environmental > Terrestrial > Soil > Grasslands ... | reverse complement strand
CCCTTCGCGTACGTCGCCGCGAACATCGTCATCGACGCGATCGAGGCGGTCGGGCCCGATCGCGCGAAGGTGGCCGAGCGACTCAAGCGGACCCGGAACGCGAACACGATCATTGGGCCGGTCGAGTTCGACGAGTACGGGCAGAACACCGTCTCGCTCATCTCCAAGTACGTGAGCCAGGACGGCAAGTGGGTGCTCTGGGAGGACTCGGAGTACGCCTCCGGTAAGCGCACGCTGCCCGGTCACAAGTTCAAGAAGATGTAGCCGGCGCGCCGGGTGCCGCCCCTCGAGCTCGTCCTCCAGCAGGCGTGGAACGGCGTGATGCTGGGGGTGATGTACGCCCTCGTCGCGGTCGGGTTCACGCTCTTCTTCGGCGTGCTCGACGTGATCCACTTCTCGCACGGCGACATCTTCATGCTCGGCGCCTTCGCCGGGCTCACGGTGCTCGCGGGGCTCAAGGCCGCGGGGCTCGGCGGCGCGCTCCTGGCGCTGCCGCTCACGTTCGCCGTGTCGATCGTCGCCACGGGCCTCGTCGGGGTCCTCGCCGAGCGCGTCTGCGTGAAGCCGCTGGCCCGCGCTTCGCCGCTGATGACGCTGCTCGCGACCCTCTCCCTCGGGCTCGTGATCCGCGAGTCGGTGCTGATCTTCTATCCGCGCGGCGCCGACCCGAAGCCCTTTCCGCAGCTCCTGCCCCAGGGCGGAGTCGAGCTCGGCGGGTTCGTGGTCCGCTACGAGAACCTCGCGATCCTCGGGATCGGGCTCGCCGCGATGGTCGCGGTGGACCGTATCATCAAGTCCACGAAGATGGGCGCGGCGATCCGGGCGGTCGCCCAGGATCCGGAGGCGGCGCAGATGATGGGGGTGAACCTCGATCGCACCGTCGACGCGACCTTCTTCCTGGGCTCCGGCTTGGCCGCCGTGGCGGGAATCCTCAGCGGGCTCTACTACAGCGAGATCCACTTCATCATGGGCGTCACCGGCGGCGTCATCGGCTTCTCCGCCGCGGCGATCGGCGGACTCGGCAACGTCTACGGCGCGATCCTCGGCGGCCTGCTCTTCGGCGTGCTCCAGACGACCGCGGCGGCGCTCATCCCGCGCGGCTCCGAGTTCCGGGACGTCGTCGCGTTCGCCGTCGTCATGCTGTTCCTCGTGTTCAAGCCGAGCGGTCTCCTCGGCGACAAGAGCGTCGAGCGCGTGTGAGCCGCGACCTGGCGGGCGTCTGGCTGGCCGAGGCGGCCGTCTTCGCGCTCGTGGTCGCCGCCATCCTCGCCGAGCGCCCGTGGGCGCTCGGGGCCACGGGCGGGGCGCTCGTCGCGGCCGGTGCGCTCGTGCGGTTCGTGCCACGGCTCGGCGCGGCGCTCGTCGGCGCGTTCGCGCGACGCCGCGCGGCCGCCCTCGCGGGCGGCGCCGTTTTCGCGCTGGCCCTGCCGCTCGCGCTCCGGTCGAGCCCGTACTGGACCTTCGTCGCGACCCTCGCCCTCCTCTATGTCACGATCGGCCAGGGGTTGAATTTTCAGCTCGGAACCGCGGGCGTCATCAACCTCGCGGGCGCGGCGTTCGCCGGCCTTGGCGGCTACGCGGTCGGCCTCGCGACCGTCGCGGGGGGCTGGCCGTCGTGGCTCGCCGTGCTGGTCGGGCCGTGGGTGGCGGTCACCGTGGGCACGCTCCTCTTCGTGCCGATCCTCAAGACGCGCGGTCACTACCTGGCGCTCGTCACGATCGCGTTCGTCTTCATCTTCAACATCCTCGTGAACAACCTCGAGTTCACGGGCGGTCCGCAGGGGATCAAGAACATCCCGACGCTCTCCCTCGGCGGCTACGCCTTCACGACCCGGCCGGCGCTCGCGGGCGTCGACCTCCCAGCCCACGCGAATTTCTACTACGCCGCGCTCGCCATGGCCGGGCTCACCACGTGGGTCCTCCGGCGCCTGCACGATTCGTGGCTCGGGCTCGCGCTCAACACGCTGCGCGACGACGAGATCACCGCCCGGTGTTGCGGCGTGTCGGTCACGCGGGGCAAGCTCCTCGCGTTCTCGATCGGCAACTTCTTCATCGGGCTCGGGGGCGCCTTCTACGCCGTGATGGTGGGCTTCGTCTCACCGCCCGACTTCGACTTCGGGTACTCGCTCGTCATGCTCTCCGTGATCATCATCGGCGGTGTCGACTCGATCCCCGGGGTCGTCCTCGGCGCCTGCCTGCTCGTGCCGCTGCCCGAGCGCTTCCGGTTCCTCCACGAGTACCGCCTGCTCCTCTACGGCGTCGTGATCGTCGTCATGCTCCTCTACCGGCCCCGGGGCCTCTGGCCCGCCCAGATACGGCGATACCGATGACCTCACGGGTCTTGGCGAGACGGAGCCACGCCGTACCCACGGCACGCCACCCACGGCGAGTCCCGGCCTCGCGGCACCCGCTACAACAGTGAGCCTGCTGGAGGCCACCGGGCTCACGGTGCGCTTCGAGGGGCTCGTGGCCCTCGACGGCGTGAACGTCGCGGTCGCGGAGGGCGAGACGGTCGGCGTGATCGGGCCCAACGGCTCGGGCAAGACCACGCTCTTCAACGCGCTCACCGGGCTCCTGGCCCCCGCCGCGGGCGAGATCGTCTTCCTCGGCCGGCGGCTCGTGGGTCTCGAAGCCCACGCGATCGCGCGGCTCGGGATCGCCCGCACCTTCCAGGCGAGCCGCCTGTGCCTCGACCTCTCGGTCTTCGACAACATCCTGATCGGCATGCACGCGCGTCGGCGGACGAGCCTCCTCGACTTCGTGGCCCGCCGCGGACGGTTCCTCGGCGAGATGCGCGCGGCCATCGAGCGGGCGTCTCACCTGCTCACCCTGTTCAACCGCGCCCTGCCCCAGCGCGGCTTCGAGCGGGTGGGTCAGCTGCCGCAGATCGACCGGCGGCGTGTCGAGATCTGCCGCGCGCTCGCCGCCGGGCCGAGGCTGCTGCTACTCGACGAGCCGTCGGCCGGGATGAGCCCGGAGGAGACGGCGGAGCTGATGCGCGACCTCCGCATCGTCCGCGACGAGATGCCCGGGCTCTCGGTGGTCATCATCGAGCACGACATGTTCGTCATCGAGGGCGTGAGCCAGCGCGTCGTCGCGTTCAACTACGGCCGGAAGATCGCCGAGGGGAGCTTCGCCGAGGTCGCCCGCCACGCGGAGGTGCGCGCGGCGTACCTTGGCACCGAGGCGCCGCATGCTTGAGCTCGTCGGCGTGTCCACCCGCTACGGCCCGATCACGATGCTGCGTCAGGTGTCGCTCGCGGTCGAGACGGGGCGGATCGCGTGTCTGCTCGGGCCGAACGGTGCCGGCAAGACCACGCTGATCCGGACCATCCTCGGCATCGTCCGGCCCGTCGCGGGTGTCGTGCGGCTCGCGGGGACGCGGATCGACGGCCTCCGCACCCACGAGATCGTCAAACGCGGCATCGGGGTCGTGCCCGAGGGGCGGCGCGTCTTCCCGAAGATGACGGTCGAGGAGAACCTCCGGATGGGTGCCTTCGTCGAGTGGACCGCCGCCGACTACGCCGAGCGCCGCGAGCACGTCTTCGCCCTCTTCCCGCGGCTCGCCGAGCGGAGGCGGCAGAAGGCGGCGACGATGTCGGGCGGCGAGCAGGCGATGCTCGCGATGGGCCGGGCCCTGATGAGCCGGCCGAAGCTCCTGCTGCTCGACGAGCCGTCCCTCGGGCTGGCGCCCCTCCTGGTCGAGCAGCTCTTCGGGATCATCCGGGCGATCAACGAGGCCGGGACCACGGTCTTCCTGATCGAGCAGAACGCGCGGAAGACCCTCGAGATCGCGCACCACGGCTTCCTCCTCCAGAAGGGCGAGATCGTCGGGCACGGCAGCGCGCGAGAGCTCGCCGCGTCCGAGGTCGTCCGCCACGCGTATCTCCGGGCCTAAGTCGGAGGGGGCCACGACGGCCGCCTCCGAGGCCTCCCCCCGGATCGATTGCGCGGGCAAAGCCCGCGCTCGAACTGCGGAGTGAGATACACCCCTACGTTATTGGCGGCGATCGACCTTGGGAGGCTTGACGACCTTATCCGCGCGATGGACGTGCAGCCTCCCGCTTCGATGGCGCCTGCGTCGACCTCACCACTTCGCCGGGAACCTCGCTGCCGCGGCCAGTGATCACTCCGCCGTCGGACACGCGCGCCTCGACATCCAGGCCGCCATCGAGGGGAGGGGCGTGGCCGGCCCGAATATCGCCGCGCGCCACGTCGGTCGGTGCTTGGGGCCGCACCGAGGGCTTTCGATCTACGTCCCGCCATTCCGCGACCCGGTCTTCTCCCGCGAGCTCGACGTCGCCCGGGTGACCCGCTGGGCGGAGCTCCTGTAGAAGTATCGCCCCGATGCACCGCGTCCTAAGACGTGGGCGATACCCGCCTGCCGGTGGTGGATACAGTTGACGTAGCCATCTGCCGGGCAGTAGCCTGCGGGTGCCGAGTCGACGCTTCTCATTCCAAGGGACGGGTGGTCATCGGCCGTCGGCTTGTCCGTACTTTCCGTACAGCCCTGCTGGCGGTGCGAAGCGCTGCCGGGAAGGCTCGAAGTACGGGCGCCGAGACTTTACTTAGACTGAGACAAAGGCTGAGCTGCGTCTGGTTCTCGTTTGCTTGCAGCGGCAGCCGTGCAGGGACTTCTTTCCTAAGTGCTCTGGCGCAAATTAGTGCAACCTTCCTCGCAGTCATCGTCGCTGGGATTTTTGCCTACGTTATTTTCCTGCAAGAACGAGCGGCGCAGTTTGACGAGAGAATCGCACAACGGCGCGTTGAGATTCGCGCCAGTCTAATGAAGCTTCCTACCGAGTGGGGTCAGTGGTCGTTTCTCCCGCCGAAGTTTGATGAGGTCTACCACTCCCACTACCCCAAAAGCACTAGAATCGACTTGACGAAGCAAGCCGCGATGACCTGTTCTTTAACCTGCCCCAACTCGGTTTGGCGCTGTCCGAAGTTCGAGCGCATGACTCCTTTGGAGGGCCGTACGCCGGGCGTGTCTACATCTGGATACTCAGCCAGGCGGTGGCTGGGCTGATTCCACAGCGTGGAGCCGAGACTTCTGAAGTCTTTCCCGCAACGGCTAACGCGCTCGGCTTTGATGAGTGGCGCCGTGATTTCCTGCAGATCTACGGCTCGCTCTTCTTTCTCAGAACTGATCATGAACGCTTCCTGTCAGACTTCGCGTTGTTCCTGTATGGAACAAGACAAGAGCACCCGCACCTTGTCCAAGCCATCGGTAGTGTCCGGAACAATGTCGAATCGTTGTACCGTCGGATGGACGAGACCCGAGCGAGTGTCGACTACATCGACAACCAAACGTACTTGAGCATGCCTTATCGCGTGACCGAGCGGTTTCGTTGGAGCTGGCTCTTTGCGTCTTTGTCAGTCGCTTGTCTCGCCGGGATCATCATCCCAATGTTTTTGATCGCGATGCGGCGAACCCAACTCGTGCCCCTCGTTCTGGGAGCGTTGTCCGCCTTATGTTTCGGTGTAGTTCTGACCGTCCTTTGGGACGGTATGGGCGCCCCGCCACGGACTAGTAAAGGCGATTACATTCGTGGGCGGTGGTATATGCCGATCGGGTCTCTTCTCAAGAGACATGAGTCTGGGATCGCCAACCGAGATGCCTTAGAAACGGCGCTGCTTTGGGACGCGCTAAACAGGCCCGAGCGACAACACTTCCCTGCCGCCCTGGTCACGCGATTGGAGGAGTACCTAGAAGCAACGCGACGATACAATCAAGCAGCTGAATCCTTGGGCGCCGAGATCCTGGCTAGAATGCGCAAAGACCCAACGCTGGCCCGTCTCGTAGGCCTCCCGAAGGGGCCCGGTGGTGGCTTGGCCCCCAATCTGCTGACGGTCACGAATTCGGGGTTGCGCCGAACGATCGAAAGAACGCTGGCCTCGGAGCCTGCAACACAGATCTCTTTTGTGACGCCAGGAAGGGAGCGCAGCTTGATACTTCGAACCAATCTGAGCGGCCAAGATATTGCCGCACTACTCGCTGCTTTGGAGAAAATCGGGACGGAGGTCTCCGGAATGCGAGAGTTCCAGCAGTTTGGACAGATCGTCGAAAGGGTAAGCGGGTCGCTCGCGGCGGTGCGCTCGACGCTTGACCCGTTACTCCGCTGAGCCTAGGCCGTGCACGAGGCCGAACGGCTTGGTCGCGTAGTCGCCCGTTCAAAGCATCGACCGCACCTCCTGTGCCCGTCAGGGCCCTACTCATTCGTCTGAGCGCTACCGAAGCTGGCGTGCGGAGAGCATCATGGACACCGCACCGGTCTTCGTGACTCTGGCAATGAAGGGTGCCGGCTGACGGGAGACAAAGCCGGTGATGCGAGGTAGAGCCCTTACGAAGGCCGCCGCCATCTCAGGGCCCTGGAGATCGCCGGCCGTGAGCACGAACATCCGGGAGGCCGACTGGCGGATCGCCACCAAGGCGGGTGCCCGATAACGGATGCCGCGGTCCTTAGTGAGGACCACCCACTTCCGGCGGCCCGCTTCACGAAGCCAGTCCTCGTCTGCGGCGTCGGGCGGGAAGTGGTCGTCATGGATCTCGACGTGCGCGCCTGCCTGGCGCAGGGCGCCGGCAACTATCTTTTTGCCGAGGGAGCGATCGACGAAGAGGACAAGCGGCTCAGGCGGCGCGTTCGTCGAGCTCGCACCGGATCGCTTCTTCAATATCCAGCCGCTCGCGACCGTAGTCGTCGGCGAGCTGGTCGATGGACTCGCCCGCCTTGTAGCGCTCGGCGACGATGGCAGTGGGAATGCCACTGCCGACCAGGACCGGCCGCCCGAAGGAGATGCGCGGATCGATGACGACAACCTTAGGCTCGTCGGGCGCGTGCTTGCGTGTGAAGGGGTAGAGCCGCACGACCACTCCCTCCGCGTCCCATTCGACCCGGCGGAGATAGGCCTCCAGGACATCCCGCATCGCGAGTTGGCCCGACTGCGAGATGTTCACGAGGTCACCGTAGAACCGGACGAAAAGATCTGCTTCGTCGGTTTCAAAGCGCTGCTCGGCGAGCGGATGCCGAGAGCCCAGGCGCTCTGAGAGGTAGAGCATCGCCTTTCGGACGTTTTGCAATGGGATCTCGTGCTGCCGGCGGATTGCGTCGAGCACGTGAGCCTCGATGAGGTTGATGAATGACAGGAGCATGAGGTGCCTATCCGGAAGGGTGATGATCGGTTTGAAAAGGCGGGTGGTGCCATTGCTTTGGTATGTCTGCCCGGCGACCCAGGCGCGGAGAGTGGAGCGGGGGACGCGGAGGTAGTGGGCGGCCTCGGAGACGCTGTAGGCGGGCAGACCCCGGGGGTCTGCCTGCGTCTTCGCCCAGTCTATTGACACCGCGCGCGCCATGGTCGGCCCTACCTCGTTCCGAAGTATAGCGTGGCCGCGACCCGTGGGTGGCGTTCTGTCGCGGGAGCGGTGTGCTGCAGTCGATGGGACTTCGATGCTCGCCGGGCGCTAGAATCAGCCTGCCATGGCGGACGAGATCGCGATTCTCGAGCGCATCCAGCAGAAGGTGCTGTGGCTCGCGACGTGGATGGTCCACTCGGCGAACGCCCGCCCGAACGCCGACGGGACCAAGGTCGGCGGCCACCAGGCCTCGTCGGCGTCCGTCGTCAGTCTGCTGACGGCGCTCTACTTCAAGGCGCTCCGGCCGGACGACGTCGTCGCCGTCAAGGCGCACGCCGCGCCGGCGTTCTACGCGATCCAGTACCTCCGAGGGAGACTCCCCCGGGCCTCACTGGCGGAGCTCAGGTCCTTCGGCGGTCTCCAGGCGTATCCGAGCCGGCGGAAGAACCCGGAGGTCGTGGACATCTCCACCGGCTCGATGGGGCTCGGCGCCGTGCAGGCGACGTTCGGCGCGCTGGCGTCGCGCTACGTCGCCGACCACGGGGGCGCGGCCAGTCCGGGGCGCGTCATCGTCATGGTGGGTGACGCCGAGCTCGACGAGGGCAACGTCTGGGAGGCGCTGGGCGAGGAGGCGGTACGCGATCTCGCGCGCGTCCTCTGGATCGTGGACGTGAACCGCCAGGCGCTCGACCGTGTCGTTCCTGATGCGCGCACCCGTCAGCTCGGCGCGATGTTCTCGGCCTGCGGCTGGCGCGTCATCGAACTCCGCTGGGGCCGGCGACTCCGCGCCCTCTTCGGCAGGCCCGGGGGCGGGCGCCTCGAGCGACGGCTCGAGGCCATGTCGAACGCCGAGTATCAGCGGTTGCTGCGCCTGCCCGCCGCGGCCGTGAGGAAGGCGCTCGTCACCGGTCCCGGCGGCAAGGCCGACGCGACGCTCGACCGCCTCCTCGCCAAGACGGGCGACGACGAGGTCGCCTCGCTCGTCGCCGATCTCGGCGGCCACGACCTCGCGGCGATCCTCGACGCGTTCGACGACGCCGCGGAGGAGCGCGCGCGGCCGAGCGTCATTCTCGCCCACACGGTCAAGGGCTGGAGGCTACCCTTCGCCGGCGATCCGCTGAACCACACGATGCTCCTGACCTCGGCCCAGATCGCCGAGCTGCGAGACTCGCTCGGGATCGCGCCGGGCGCGGAGTGGGACGGACTGGCACCGGGAAGCGACGAGGCCGAGTGGGTGCGACGCCTCTCGCCCCTCTTCACGTCCCCCCCGGCCCGCGCCGTCCCCCCCATCCCCCTCGAGATCGACGAGGCGTATCCGGCCGAGAGCTCGACCCAGGAGGCGTTCGGCCGGACGCTCGGCGCCCTCGCCCGCCTGCCGGGTGCCGCGCCCATCGTGACCGTGTCGGCCGATGTCGCGGTCACGACGCACCTCGCGGGATGGATCAACCGGACAGGCGTCTACTTCCCGACGCAAAAGCCCCACGCGCTCGCCGATCTGCAGCTGGCGGTCCAGTGGAAGGAGTCACCGGCGGGCCAGCACATCGAGCTCGGGATCGCGGAGCACAACCTCTTCCTCCTGCTCGGCGCTCTCGGGCTGACGCGCGAGATGTCTGGGGTGACGTTGCTCCCCATCGGGACGCTCTACGACCCGTTCGTGCCGCGGGGCCTGGACGCCCTCTACCACGCGCTCTACTCGGGCGCGAAGTTCCTCGTCGTTGCGACGCCCTCGGGGGTGAGCCTGGCGGCGGAAGGGGGCGCCCACCAGTCCGTGATCACGCCCGGCATCGGGATCGCGCTGCCGGCGATCGCCTACTTCGAGCCGGCCTTCGCGCGGGAGGTCGAGTGGATCCTCCTCGACGCGCTCCGCGGCCTCGCCGACCGGACGGGGGAGAGCGTCTACCTGAGATTGTCGACGAAGCCGGTGGACCAGTCTCTCGCGCCGCCGCCGAGCCCCGAGTACCGCGCCTCCGTCCTCCGGGGCGGCTACCGCCTGATCGACGCCCGCCGCGAGCCCGGCTGGGATCCGGAGGACAACGCGGTCCACCTCTTTGCGACCGGCGCGATGGTCCCGGAGGCCGTCGAGGCGAGCCGCCACCTCCACGCGCGGGGTGTCCTCGCGAGCGTCTTCGTCGTCACGAGCCCGGATCGTCTCTATCGTGACCTGCGCGGCCCCACGCCCTACCTCGAGACCCTCGTCGGCGGCGACGAGGAGGGGGTGCCGGTGGTGTCGGTGCTCGACGGCCACTCGCACGCGCTCGCGTTCATCGGCGCGGCGCTCGGCGTGCCCCAGCTCCCGCTGGGCGTGGACGACTTCGGCCAGTCGGGTGCGCGCGCCGCCCTCTATCATCACTACGGTATCGACGCCGCCGCGATCGCCCGGGCCGCGACGCTCCTCCTGGGCGGCTGACGCGCGCGCGGCTCGACGCGCTGTCCCCGGCGTGCGCCGGCACGGTATAATCCGAGCCACGATGGCCACGCTGACGGAGTCCAGGAAGCGCGAGCTCCGGCGGGACCTCGAGGCGATCGTCGGTGGAGGAGCGGTGCTCTCCGACCCCGACGAGCTGCTCGTGTACGAGTCCGACGGCCTCACACTCTTCCGAGCGCTGGCGGACTTCGTCGTCTTCCCCACCTCAGCGGAGCACGTGGCCGCGGTCGTCCGGCTCGCGAACCGCGCGAGGTTGCCCTTCGTGGCGCGCGGCGCCGGGACGGGGCTCTCGGGCGGCTGCCTGCCTGCCGAGGGCGGGATCGTGCTCTCCATGATGCGGATGAACCGCGTCCTCGAGGTGGACTACGACAACCAGCTCGCGGTCGTCGAGCCGGGCCTCGTGAACCTCCACCTCTCCTGGAAGGTCGGGCCGAAGGGCTACTACTACGCGCCCGATCCCTCGAGCCAGCAGGCGTGTACGATCGGCGGAAACATCGCCAACAACTCGGGCGGCCCGCACACGCTGAAGTACGGCGTCACGACCAATCACGTGCTCGGGCTCGAGGTCGTGATGCCGGACGGCGAGATCGTCTGGCTCGGTGGCAAGACCCGTGAGGTGCCCGGCTACGACCTCGCCGGCGTGTTCGTCGGCTCCGAGGGCACCTTCGGCATCGCCACGAAAGTGGTCGTGCGGATCTTGAAGAAGCCCCAGGCGGTCAAGACGATGCTCGCCGTGTTCGACCACGTGGATCGAGCGTCCGAGGCGGTCTCGGCCATCATCGCGCGCGGGCTCGTGCCCGCCGCCGTGGAGATGATCGACCAGCTGACGATCCAGGCCGTCGAGGACGCGTTCGGCTGCGGCTACCCGCGCGACGCCGCCGCCGCGCTCCTCGTCGAGCTGGACGGTCTCGCCGTCGGCATGGAGGCCCAGACCGAGCGGATCGTCGCGGCGTGCCGCGACGCCGGGGCCCGCGAGGTCCGCACGGCGCGGAACGAGGCCGAGCGCGCGCTCCTGTGGAAGGGACGCAAGTCGGCGTTCGGCGCGTACGGGCGCGTGTCGCCCGCGTACATGGTGATGGACGGCGTGATCCCGCGCACGAAGCTCCCGTACGTGCTCCGTCGCGTCAACGAGATCGTCGCCGCCCACGGGCTCAGGGTCGGCAACGTCTTCCACGCGGGCGACGGCAACCTCCACCCGAACATCCTCTACGATCCGCGCCGGCCGGGCGAGGAGGCGCGCGTGGTGGAGGCGGGTGGACAGATCATGAAGGTCTGCGCGGAGGTCGGCGGGTCGATCTCCGGCGAGCACGGCATCGGCCTTGAAAAATCGGATTTCATGCCGTTCATCTTCTCGGCTGCCGATCTCGCGCTGATGCAGCGCCTGAAGAACGCCTTCAATCCCACGGGGCTCTGTAACCCGGGCAAGGTGTTCCCCACGAAGAAGTCCTGCGTCGAGGTCGGGCCGGTCGCCTACCAGCCGCACGCGATCGAGGAAAAGGGCCTGGCCCAGCGCTTCTAGCGCGGGCGGCTGCGGCTCGTGCAGGACGACCTGCTCGAGAGACTGCGCACCATCGTCGGCGCGCCGAACGTCCTGACGGGCGTCGAGCTCTCCCCGTACGTCGTCGAGGGCCGCACGCCGGACACCGCCATCTTCCCCGGCTCGGTCGAAGAGGTCTCGGCTGTCATCGCGCGAGTCTCAGAGTTGGGGCTGCCGGTGATCCCGTGGGGTGGCGGCACGGCGGCGTCCGTCGGCATGCCCTCGGCGCGCGCGGGGCTGGTGCTCGGGCTCCGTCGCCTGAACCGCCTCGTGGAGCACGAGCCGGGGGACCTGACGGTCACGGTCGAGGCCGGCATGACGGTGGGAGAGCTCCAGGCGGCGCTCTCCGGCCGTGGCCAGTGGCTCTCGCTCGATCCCGCCGATGCCGAGCGGGCGACGATCGGTGGCGTGCTCGCGACGAACGCCTCGGGGCCGCGGCGGCACCTCTACGGGACGGCGCGCGATCTGCTCATCGGTGTCACGGTCGTGACCGCCGAGGGCGCGATCGTGAAGGGCGGCGGCAAGGTG
>Ga0134074_1000662_pt1 | contig 11921 bp, 12 predicted proteins | sample 15_taG_25_FD_128868 | JGI IMG/M metagenome (GOLD analysis project Ga0134074, IMG submission 128868) | Grasslands soil microbial communities from the Angelo Coastal Reserve, California, USA - 15_D_Rain_40cm_2_09212015 | ecosystem: Environmental > Terrestrial > Soil > Grasslands ... | reverse complement strand
CGGATCCCCGCGCCCGTCCGGGGCATCCGAAAGCGTAAGAATCGTTCCCGCTTGAAACCAGGCGGTCCTCTTGCAGACAGACAAGCACCTTGCAGGTGCCAGCCGCCTCAATGGAGGCGCTCCGGATCACGCGAGCCGCAGTCGGTACCGAGAGGAGACAAGCCGTGTCCTACAGCATATCGACCTTACTGACGCGTAACCTTCACGATGTCTTCGGTGAAAACGACCCCGAGCGGCGGCGCGCGGCCATCGACGACATCTTCACCGAAGATGGCGTCTTCTACGACCCTTCCAAGGGCGTCTACCGTGGCCGCGACGAGATCGATCGCGTCGCGGGCGCGATCAGGGCTACTCACCCTGACTTCCGATATCAGCCAATTGCCGGGCCCGAGGAATTGGGCAATGGCGGGCGGATCCAATGGGTATCGGGCCGGCCTGGTGAGGCGCCAGCTTACGCCGGGACTGATTTCATCATTGCCCGGGACGGCCGGGTTGCGGCCCTCTATCTCTTTTTGGACAAGCTACCCTGAAGTGAGCCTGACGTCGACGACGACGGCGGACTTTTTCAGCGACGGACTCCTCTAGCGCCTCTTCGCTCCGACATCCCAGATGTCGCGGAGCTATGCCGTGCGCTTTGCCTTGTCCTTCTCATTGGCGCCCTTGATCGTGTTGCGGATGTTCTCCCAGTCCTGATCGCCGAGGTGCGAGAGCTGCCAGAAGGTTCCACCTCCACCGCCGAGGAAGGCGCCTCCATCGATGACGATGGTTTCGCCCGTCACGTAATCGCAGCCGTCGGCCATCAGGAAGGTCGCGAGATTCCTCAGCTCCTGCATCCGCCCCACGCGGCCCATCGGGTTGTTGATCGCCGAGGAATCGTGCGCCTTGTCCATCGTGGTGGCGCGGATCGAGCCGGGGTTCAAGCGCTCCCCTGCGCCCTTCGTCGGGAAGAGACCGGGGGCGATGGCGTTGAGGCGGATGCCGTGCGGTGCCCACTCGACGGCGAGCGACCTTGTCATGACGTTGATGCCGGCCTTCGACATCGCGGACGGTACTGTGAAGGGGCCGCCGTTCCACACTGATGTGGTCAGAATCGAGACGACGTTGGCCTGCTGTCTCGCCTCGATCCAGCGCTTGCCGGCGGCGAGCGTGACGTAGAACGTACCGTGGAAAACGATGTTGGCGATGGCGTTGAAGCCGTTCGGTGAGAGGTCCTTCGTGCGGCTGATGAAATTGCCGGCGGCGTTGTTGACGAGACCTGTCAGGGGGCCTTCGTTGAAGACCCGGGTCATCATGTTTTCGACCGCATCTGGCGACCGGATGTCGCATTCGATCGGGGTGACGCGCGTGTTGTGCGTCTCGGCGAGCTCACGCGCAGTTTCTGCGACCAGCGCGCCGCGCCGGCCGCAGATGTACACCTCGGCGCCAAGCTTGGCGTATTCGCCGGCTATCTCACGACCCAGTCCCGTGCCGCCACCGGTCACCAGAATGCGCTTGCCCTTGAGCAGGTCGGCTCGAAAGATCGTCATGCCCTTCCCCCTCGATCCTACCGTTTGCGCCCCAACGGGATCTGGAGGTTGGTCGGCCTGTTCCGCTCGGTGTCGAAGCCGCGGCCGTCGACGTTTCTTGCCCCCCAGAACAGATAGTCCCCCTGAACATAGATCAGGTCGTACTCCATGAAGTTGCGGCCCTCGGCCAGGCCGAACGGCGCGAACGTCTTCCCGAAAACGCTCTGACGTTGCCCTGCCTGCCACGGCGCGAACCCGGCCGACGCCACCGAGTTGAGGAGATCCGCAAAGCCCGCGATCATCGGCGTGACCTCGTACGCCTCGTCCGCGATGAAGTTCGCCTTCTGTGCGCCGCTGGCGATCGGGTGCTCGCCGACCCACTCGATATGTCCGCGCAGGTCGATGCGAGCGACTGCCACCTTGCCGTAAGGGTCTGCCCAGTTACTGATGGTGAGCTCGAACCGGTCGTCGCCGAGGTACTTGAACTCGCGGCTGAGATAGAACGGCTTCAGCGTTCCGTCAGGGTTCCTGGTCGCGCTGGGACGCACCTCCGGTGTCACACTCACCCACTCACCGACGAGGATTCGCTTCGTGTCTTCCAGCGTCATGTCTGATAGCTCCTTGAGTGAGCCTCTTGCGAGACGTCCCAGATGCCAGGACCGGTGATCCGCATGGCGCCGTAGGCGAGACAGTCGAGAAGGTCAGTCGGGGAACCGGTCCCCGAACATCGGCAAGCCGCTGAGCGATTGCCCCTCGGTCGCCTCGTCCTGGAGCACGTCCCAGTGCTCGGCCAGCCGGCCGTCCTCGATGCGGACGATGTCGGCAGCGACCCAGGCAGCGGGTCGGCCATGGCCGGAGAAGCGGCCGTGTGCGATCACGTAGTCGCCCTCGGCGACGATCAGCTGGTTCTCGTATTTCAGCGTGGCGGGCAGCGTGCGGATCAGGTTGAACAGTCCATCGCGGCCGGGCGCAATGTGGGCGCTGTGCTGGAGGTAGCGTTCCGACCAGAACCGCTCGGCGGCGTGGTAGTCCCGCTTGTACCAGTGCCTTGTTGGTATTCATGTTAGCTCCTTTTACGTCCGCCGTGGCGGCGTGCCAGCTTCCGCACAACATCTACTAGATGATGGAGTTGCCAATTTCTACAGCGATAACCCGAACGGTTCGACTCAGCTCGTACCCGTCATTCCGGGAAAAGATCCAAGCTTTGGGACCACGGCAGACGAGCCACCGGTCTCGACGCTCCGTCATCGTTTTCCTTCAACGTTGCTTCTCACCAACGTCGTTGATCGCCTACTCGGCAAAGGGCGCTTGATGTAGAAAGTCAACCGATGACACGCGCGTGTAGCCTGGAACGAATTTCATGCCGAAGTCTGCGATGAAATTGTCCCTTGTTGTATTCGGATGGTTTTTGGCTATGGTGCAAAGGCACGTTGTCAGCATGTTCTTCATGTCAAGACGAGGATAGGCCGACAGAATAATTTTCTTATCGTCATCACTCAGCTCACGATAACCGAGTCCGCCGTAGTCACAGGCGATGCCGTTCTGACAGCAGGCCACGTCCGTGCCCTTATGCTGCGCAATCGACGCGGTGGTGTGGAGCGCGATCGAGTCCCAAACTGCCTCTGCACGGCGCTCGCCCATATCATGCGAAAGGGCAAAGGCACGGCCGATGTCCGCTCCCACAACCTCGAAGCGACGATCGGGAGCTCCACCGCGCGCAAGGCCGACATCGTGCAGAAGCACCGCCACTGCAACCAGCTCGGCATCCGGAGCGAGCCCGCGACGTTGTGCCAGCTTCGCGCCATAGAGCCACGAGCGCATCACATGGTTGAAAAGCCAGGGCTGCGATTCCGCTTCTGCCTCTGCGTAGGCGTCCCGAACGGCGCGCCTGTCCGGGAGAATCAAATCCAACTTTCGGCCGACTGCCAGCGCACCGCTTAAATCAGGCTTTTCGCTTCCACTCATATCTCGCTCCAGGGATGTGATTGCTTGGGACCTCAGGCATGGTGACCGGCGCGCTGAGCGGCGGCCCAGGCCTCGAGGCGCACACGGCGTTGAGCGCGGCTCGTTGCCGTGCGCGCGTTCACCGCCTCCAATACTTCTGCCGGCGCCGTGTCTGGGCGTCCGGAGTTGAACGGCGGTTGAGGAGCATATTCCAGGCTGAGTTGGACCATTTCCGCTGCGCGCGGCCCGCGCAACTCCGCGATAAGGGCCAGCACGAAATCGATGCCTGCCGTGACGCCGCCCCCGGACAGGATATTGCCGTCCCTGACAATGCGGCCCTCATCCACGATGGCACCGAAGACCGGAAGCAACTCCCGCCATGCCCAGTGGCAGGCCGCACGGCGGCCGTGGAGAAAGCCGGCAGCGCCCAGAATGAGCGACCCGGTGCAAACCGAAGTCAGATAGCGCGCGGTTGCTCCGAGCCGGGCGATCTCTTTGACAAAGAGATCATTCTCGATGGCAGCGAGGCAGCCACCGCCGCCTGGCACCAGGAGCACATCGCACGACTCGATCGCAGCCAGGTCGTCCAGGTTCGAAAAGGTGAGGCGGTCCGCGGTGACCGGCTCACCTCCCAGCGAAGCCACCCGGACATGCAGGTCGGGTGTACGCGACAGAAACTGGTGCGGACCAGTGAAGTCGAGTTGGGTCACGCCGTCGTACACCGGCACCACGACGCTGATCGGCTGTGACATCGCCTGTCCTCCTCGTGGACAAGCTAAGACCCGCGATTACTTGGCCGCAAGGTCAAACTTCCCTATAATTCGGCCATGAAAGCGATCGGCTTCTACGTTTTCCCAGGGTTTCAGATGCTTGACTTCGCCGGGCCGGCCGGCGCCTTTGAAGCGGCAAATGACCAGTTCGAAAGTCCCGCCTATCGGGTCCATGTCCTCGCGGCTGATGAAGGTGTCGTGACGAACAGCCTTGGCATGGCTACTACTGCTGCGTCGCTCGGTGATGCCGTGGTCGATACGCTCGTCGTCACCGGCGGACGGATCGATCCGCTCTTATCCGCCTTATCCGCTGGCACGCTGCGCCGTATTGTGGAGGCCTCGAGCCGATGCCGGCGCGTTGCGAGTGTCTGCACAGGCGCATTTGCTCTCGCGGCGGCTGGATTGTTGGACGGGCGTCGAGCGACGACGCACTGGCGATATGCAGCGCGCCTTCAGCGAGAGTACCCATCCATCCGGGTCGAGGCAGATCGCATCTTCTGTCGGGACGGCAACGTATGGACGTCAGCCGGCATCACGGCCGGCATCGATCTCGCGTTGGCTTTGATCGAGGAGGACCATGGTTTTGCCATCGCCAAAGGCGTGGCACAGCACCTCATTGTCTACCATCGCCGCTATGGCGGACAATCACAATTCGCAGCTTCCGTCGATCTGGCGCCAGAGAATGACCGGATTGCCGCTGCCATTGGGTATGCTCGCGATCACATCGCCGAAGTGCTCACCGTCGAGCGTTTGGCGGAGGCGGTTAGCATGAGCCTGCGCCAGTTCAGCCGCGCATTCCGGGCGCAGACTAGCACCACGCCAGCGCGTGTGGTGGAACGGCTCCGCGCCGATCTGGCCCGAGGCCGCATAGAAACGACTGCCGAACCTGTCGAACGCATCGCGGAAGCGGTCGGCTTCGGTGACGCGGAAAACATGAGACGAGCATTCATCCGCATCTACGGACAGCCTCCTCAAGCGATCAGGCGCGCAATTAGAAGTTAGAAGCGCCCGTCATAACTATTCTAGGTTTCAATCGGCGCTGTGGAGGTCACGCAGGAACCCGGCGCGCTCGAGTGCAGCCCGCAACTCGACGTTCTGGAGGCGCGTCCGGACGCCGTTGAGCACTTCGCGAGCGCGCGGGGCTGCAGCGCTGGTGTCGCTAGCAGTACCTCCCTTGGCGTGAGCCGACATTATCGGCACGAACATGATCGTCGAAACGAAAGGGGTTAGCGGCTCTTGCGTCCGCTAACCCCTCGTCGTTCATTGGTTGCGGGGGCGCGCAATCACCGATATCAAACATCCTCGGATTCGAGGTTGACTTGATCTAGCTTCGTCGCGGTGTTCGAACCCGTGTTTGAGCCACGCCGCGTTTTCACCAACACCATTCGATGCTTGTACAGTGGCACGCCTGCGACAAGTGGGACGTGAATAGAACACGCAGCCTGAAGCATCCTTGAAACTGAGCTCTTCGATGGTTTCAAATCGGGGTCTCGTTCCAGCGGGCCCGAGAACCGCCGCCTCTTATCTTCGAGTCGAGGCTAGTGGGTGACGGCGCCAATCGGATGACCTGGTCTTTCGGCTGATTCCCCGGTCGCGGCCGCTATTCACTTCTGCCTGCCCCCGCTAGGCGCCTGCCCATCGCTACTGGCAGCAGCCCGCAGTGAGTACTGGCTGACTTCGGCGAAGTTCTTGTCCTGTCGAGGTCTATCTCCAGGCGTTTCTGCCCGCACGGCTGCCGACGGATGACGCGATCGCTCACGTGCCCGAGCAAGTCCGTTGCCGGGTGCTTCGTCTGCTGCGACGCCGAGATCGCCTGCCCGAAAAGCCCAGCTGAACGATCCCTTGTCGAGCGGATCACGCTGTTGGCCGGCTACGTCTCGGCGTCGATCCCAGGGGCCTTTCCTGCTTGCTCCCGGCCCGAGACCGAGGTTCTGCTCGCTCGCCACGCCTGCACGTGCCCACCGTCTTCGCTCGTGCCAACGGCGGCGTTGCGCCGCAAACGGCCTTTGGACTTCCTACTCGCCGACATGCGGTAGCGGGCACCTCACTGCACGGTGAACACCCCCGACTCCGCGTAGAGTCCAGGGCCCTGCTCGCTTTGGATTCTGAGCCGGGCGTTCGCGACGGGGGCATTCGGCGCCGACACGTTGCAGACCCCGTTGTTCGGTTTGGCAGCGGCGACCGCGGCGTACGGCCCTCCGTTCTGGGATATGAGGATCCTGACGCTTGTGGCGCGCGGTGTCTGATACCTCCTATTCCAGGTCACCGGGGTATTCGCCCCGACCTGCCACTGATCTCCCGCCATGGGCGACGTGATCACGAAGGGGCCGCACACGGCCCGGTCGAGGTTGAGACGTCCCCTGGCCAGGCACGCGAGCCACGGGCTCGTGTCGACGGAGGCGACGAGGTGTTCGCGGATGTCGGTCGGAGTCCACCCTGGATTCATTGCCTTCAGCAGAGCGGCGGCGTAGGCCACGTGCGCGCAGGCCGCCGAGGTGCCGCTGTACGCTCGCCATTGCGGCGTGCCGAAGTAAGTGTGCGTGCTGAGGATGCCGACGCCCGGGGCGGCGAGATGCACGCTGGCGTTGCCGTAGTTCGAGAACCACGCCTTGTCGTCGCGGGCATCGGCCGCCGCGATGGCGGTGTAGTCGGGACGCTCGGTTGCCATCACCGAGACGACATTCGGCAAGGCGAACGGCGGAGCGCCGTAGCCCGCGGGATAGGTCGGCAACACGTCATTGTCCAGACCGTCGTTGCCCGCCGCGGCGATGAACACGATGCCGGCGACACTGGCGAACCAGATCGCGATTTGCAGGACGGGGGAGGGAATGCCGATACCCCAGGCCGCGGTGATCACCTGGGCCCCGCGGGTGACGGCCCAGAAGATCGCCAGCGCACCGGACAAGGCGGTCGGCGGGTTGCGGATGTCCAGAAACTTCACGGCCATGAGGCGGATCGGCCACTCTGCCGCTGCGATGCCAGCCGCGTTGTTCGAGATCGCGCCGACAGTACCGGCCAGCAGTGTGCCGTGCCCGTGGGTATCTGACACATCGAATGAGTTCGTCAGAAGGTTGCGGCCGTGGTGGCCGGCGCCGTCGTCCCACAGATGGCCCGCGAGATCCGGATGTCCGGTGTGGATACCACTGTCGATGATGGCGACGATCACGCCAGGTGCTGCGGGGTTGAGCGTGGCGAGGGCGTGCTGCCAGGCAGGCTCAGCGGCGATGCGCCCAAGGGCCCACTGATGGCGGTAGAGAGGATCGTCGACGACCCACGACGATCGAAGGACCCGATTCTGTTCAGCCGTCTCGACAACGTCGCGGGAGCGGCGGAGGTTCACGAGAACACGAGCGACGTCCTCCTCCGGTGCGAGTTGGATCGCGACCAGCCGTAGCTCCGGGACTCTGGCCAGGGTCTCGTAGTCCAGGCCCTCCAGGATCCTGTGGAGTTCCTGGCTCCGCTTTTCGAAGTCGTCGCCGTCGCGCAGGATGATCGCGATCTGGCGGTAGATCTCGGCGTACGTCGGCGGTCGCGGCTCGCGTGAATGCTCGTTGGACATGACGACCTCCCGCAGCTGTGGATTCGTCTATGGCTGGTTGACAGCAAACCCGCCCGCCGTGCCCAGGCTGGCGAGTTGCGCAATCGCCGCCTGCACGAGCGCGGTGTAACGCGGGAGGGCGGCCGCCACGCCCGGAGGGTTGAGTAGCTGGGCGAAACACCAGTCGGCCACGGCCTGGCCCACGAGGTGGTCCTGTGGATAGTGGACGCCCGCGATGATCCGGTTCTCCCCAATCCGCGTGGCGAGGTCGGTGACGAGATGCGCCGGCTGCATGGGTGGCGCCGCCGCCAGCAGGCATCGGGCAATCAACTGCGCCTGCAGCGAATGTCCGGCCGGAAAGGAGGGCGTGGCCGGCGGGTCGATCATCGGCACGATCGCCGAGCACAGCTGCGACGGCCGGGGGCATCGGAACTCCCCCTTCAGGCACATCGCGATGTGCTCGCCGATCCGTCGCGCCACGCGAATCAGGAGGTTCGCGGCGGGCATTCGCGCGGGATCGATCATCAGCATCCCGAGGAAGTAACCGATCGCTCCCTCGCCGCTGTGCTGATCGATGATCTCGCTGAACCGATCCTGGCGGTCGGGGGCGCGGTCGAGCATCTGGGTCACCTCGGCGAGGAGAGGTCCTGCCCCCATCATATGGGGCGAGGTGAGGTTGGGGGGCCCGTTCAGGGTTCCAACAGCGGCGTTGAGCCTCGCGCGCCAGTCCGGGTACGCAATGAGGAACTCGTTGAGGTACTCGTACGCTCGGAGCTCGGCGTCCCAGTAGGCGGGGAACCGCCTGTTGGCCGCGTTCGCGGCGACGATGGGGTCGATGATGGCCCCCGCGGCGTTCACCTGCAGGTACTTCCGATAGTCCTCGGTGTTGAAGCGCACCCGCGGCGCGTCGCCGGCGACGGAGGCTCCCGGCGACGCCATGTTCATATTCATATTCATGTTCATATTCATGTTCATATTCATGTTGAGTGCGGGCATAGCTCTATCCTCCTTCGGCTGGCGGCGATCAGACGTTCACGGCACGCGGCGTGTAGTCGGGGAGCTGGAGATGCTCGCTCAGTCGGGAAGTCCGACGGAACGGAGGTGGCTCGCCAGCGTTTCGCGGCGGCCAGGATCTTTGTAGGCATAAGTCCGGCAGAAAGACGCGACGTGGAAGGTCGGTTCCTGCTCCAGGAGGACCTGCGCGATGGTTTGGGCTTCGTCGATCCGACCGGCAGCGGCCAGGCTCGCGATGAGAATCCTCAGCATTGCGGTGTAGCGAGGGTTCTGCGACATCGCCTTGCGCGCGCAGTTGACGGCGTCTTCGAACTCGCCGCTCGTGTAGAAGGCGAGCGCAAGTGCGGTATGTCTTATAAAAAGGTGCGGGTCGAAGGGGGACAGACGAATGGCCTGTTCGGCGCGCCGCCTGGCCTCCGCGGCATCACCTACGTAGCTGTAGGCTGGGCTGCTCCAGACCCACGCCTCGGATGAGTTCGGGCTCGCGGCGAGGGCGCGATCGAAGAGGGCAAATGCCCCTTCGTAATCGCGGGAGAGAAACGCCCGCACGTGGCCGCAGAGCGCCAGCGCGCGTGCGTCGAAGGGATCGCGCTCAAGGGCCGCGGTGGCCAGGCGGGTGATCTCATCGTAATCCCGTGCGCGGTCTTCCGACCACCCCTGGCCGATCCGGATGCTGTACCATTGCGCGCTGAGGGCATATGGGGTCGCGTAGGTGGGCTCGAGGTCAATCGCGCGCTGAAACATCTCGCGCGCCCGTTCGAACTCGTCTCGCCGTAGCCGGTACATGAGATCGAGGCCGCGGAGCACGAAGTCGTAAGCGTCCAGGCTGTCGGGGCGCTTGCGCAAGACGCGGTCCAGCTCCGCTTGGCGGACGTGGGGGGCGATGGTCGTTACGACCCGCTCTGACAACCGGTCCTGCAGCGCGAAGACATCGTCCACCGTTCCTTCGACGCTGTCCGTCCACAACACGGCGCCTGTCTCGGTGTCGCTCAACTCGGCGCCGGTGCGGATTCTCTGGGCCATCCGGCGCACGCTGCCGGACAGCACGTACTGCACGTCCAGCTTTCGTCCGACCGATCGCACGTCAGCGCTCGCGCCGCGGAAGCCAAGGGTGGAAGAGCGCGAAATGACGAAGAGATCGGGGAGGGAGACGAGGGCGCCGACGATGTCTTCAACGATCCCGTCGGCGAAGTAGCTGTCGCCGGCGCGAACGTCGTCTTCGCGAAACGGAAGCACCGCGATGGAGGGCCGGTGAGCCCTCGGGCCCGGACGCGATCCTGGGGCAGCGCGCGCAGACGCCTGACGTGCTTCGTATCGGCCCTTGACCGGCACGACGCGCGCCATCGGCGACGTCTCCGCCGACTGCGGCGTGGTCGCGAGCTCCTCAACGACCACGCGGTACACGCGCACCGGTTTGGCGATGTTCTTGACTGTGTGTTCACCGAGCGACTCGTACCGGTACGGCAGCCTGTTCTCGACCTGGTCGTACGCCGTACCTGAGATGGAGATACCGCCGGCCTCGGCTAACGACTGGAGACGGGCGGCGACGTTGATTGCGTCGCCATAGATCCGCTCGTCGTCGACGAGCACGTCGCCAAGATTCACACCGATGCGGAACTCGAGCCGGCGTCCTTCGGGCAGCCGGGCGTTGCGTTCACCGAGCGAGCGCTGGATCTCCACCGCACACTGCACGGCGTCCGCCACGCTGGCGAACTCGGCGAGCAGGTTGTCGCCAGGACTATCTACGACGCGCCCGCGAAAGTGCGTGATCACGTCCCGCATCGCCGCGCGGTGCGAGGTCAGGATCCGAACGGTGCCGACCTCGTCCTCGCCCATCAGACGGCTGTAGCCCTGAGCGTCCGCCGAAAGGATGCCGGCGAGCCGACGCTTAGCGGTCAACGCCGTGACCTTCCGCTCGCGATCCGCGAGCGCCTACCTCGCAGGTGCGGACACTTCATACCGACGCTCCTGGTCGGAAACTCGCGCGAAATGCCTCGGCTAGCGCAGGTTGTTAGCCCTGAAGGCGAGTATTCTCCCGCCATGCCATAGTGCGCGAACGCCAAGAATAGTGGTGACGACGAGCGAGACGAATTTGGTCCATTCGACCAACCACTCCGGCGGCAGGGCCATTTGCCCCTCCTACGCAGGTCTGCAGGGACCTATGACTGGGTCGAGGCTGAAGACACCAACGCCCTCCGCACGTCTATGCGAGCCGCGGAGGGCGTCGGGACCGAGAGGAGCACACTGAAGAACCCTGGCTCCATCCACCCAATCTCAAGCCGCTCAACATGACCAGGGACCGATGGCCCTCCTTTTACGACGGAATTAAAGGGGTGTCAATGCCAAATTTCAGGATACTCGCAGCAGTCTTGTCGGCAGCCAGGTTGCAAGCTCCTACAGCAGGCGCTGGATCGCTCTGATCGAGTGACTCCAACGTGCGGGGCACGCTGCACGCTTGCTCGCGAGGACGTATTGTCCGCACGTGCTTCCTCTAGACGGTGTCTCGATCGTGCACCCTATTGTTCAGCAAGTCCGCTACAGCCGAGTGTCTGACGATCACCTTCTGTCGCCTCACGCTACGGGGGTTATCTGGTGCCACCGGTGGTTCGCCCTCGGTCCAACACTCTTCGTCACTCAAATCACCTGATCCATACGGGCGAGCATGGACTACGGTATGGTAAGACCAAACGCGGTCTCAAGCCCGTGCTGAGCAACCGGGCGGCGAGCACCAGGTTGGCCGCGCCACATTCTAGGCAACGACCTCGCATGGGCCTCGGCATCAGCCCTCCCTCAGCGCCGCGTACTACAACACCGCGCGCACACATCAAGCCCTCCGCAACATGGCGCGGCACATCCTGGCCATGCTCCGGAGCTGAGCCGCACATCGGCATCTGCAGGCCGGCCGCTACATGACGAAGGCGCTCGACGTCTTGAGCAGTTAGCGAGGAAAAATTGAGGATGGTGGTTTCGTGTTTGAGTTCGGTCGGCGACGCACCTCAAACACGACGCTATCAAACATCACCGAACCAACGTGGTGGCCCCAACGGGATTCGAACCCGTGTTGAGTCGCGATTACGTTTTCGTTGGAGTTGTCGCACGTTACGACTTGTTGGGTCGCGAAAGAGTCGACGCGACTAAAACATGCAGCTG
>Ga0134074_1000654_pt1 | contig 11976 bp, 11 predicted proteins | sample 15_taG_25_FD_128868 | JGI IMG/M metagenome (GOLD analysis project Ga0134074, IMG submission 128868) | Grasslands soil microbial communities from the Angelo Coastal Reserve, California, USA - 15_D_Rain_40cm_2_09212015 | ecosystem: Environmental > Terrestrial > Soil > Grasslands ... | reverse complement strand
CATCGCGGATCTGCTGAAGACGGCCCCCGAGGGGGAAAGGCTCCGCGAGGGTGCGCTGCTCGTGATCGCGGGACGCCCCAACGTCGGAAAGTCGTCGCTGTTCAATGCCCTGCTCGGCACCGAGCGCGCGATTGTGACCGAGATCCCCGGAACCACGCGTGATGCCATCGAGGCCCACGCCGTGATCGAGGGCTTCCCGTTTCGGATCGTCGATACAGCAGGCTTGCGCGACTCGGGCGAGCGCATCGAGCAGCTCGGCATCGAGGTCAGCAAGAAGTATCTCGCGGCAGCGGATCTCGTGCTCTTTTGCGAGGAGCGCGACGACCCGTCGCGTGCCGCATTCCTTGCGCAGGTTATCGCTCCAGTCGTGGTCGTTCGCACGAAAGCCGACAGACCGTCGGGCCGTCCGGCCGTCGGGCCGTCCGTTTCCGCGGTCACGGGGCAAGGCATGACGGAGCTGCGGCGTCGACTCGCGGAAGTCGCATTCGGCAAGCTGCTCGCTTTGGGTGATGTCGAGCCGGTGGTCACACGCGCGCGCCACCGCACCGCGCTGGAGCGCGCCCTTGCCGAGCTGGAGGCGTTTTGGTCGGCGCGAATGGCCGGAGTGGATGCGGCAGCGACGGCGACCCATCTCCGCGCGGCGGTGCTGGCGCTCGATGAGCTGATTGGCGCGGTTACGCCAGACGATGTACTCGACCGCGTGTTCGCGGCGTTTTGCGTGGGGAAGTGAGTGCTTCGATCATCTGTCACGATCCCACGAATTTCTTCGTCGTCCCGCGCAGCGCGCTCCCGGCTGGCGGCCGCCACAGCGCGGTCTGCTCGATCACCTTCGCGAGCTCCATATCGCTCGCCGTCACGCCGTCGGCGCTATGCGTCCAGAGCTTCACCTGCACCTTCCCCCAGCTCACGGCGAGGTCGGGATGATGGTCGGCGGCTTCCGCGAAAAACCCGATCGCGTTCACGAGCATCAGCGTGGTGGGCCAGCCATCGGTCTGGTAGTCGCGGACGATTGCGCCGTTCTCGAGCCGCCAGCCGGGCAAGCCCTTCAAGCGGTCGCTGATTTCGGCGGGCGAGAGCTTAGTCGAGGGTTTCACGGTAACTCGCTGATTGGCCGAAGTTCTCCTCTACCTCGACCTCGATCGCCTTGAGGTGCAAGGAGCCCAGCTCGGCACGCACACGGCCGGCGAGATACTGCGACAGCATCTCGACCGTCGTATTCGGGATGGGGAGGATCACGCAGTCGCGTGCGGGAAAGACGTAGCGCGGCTGGCCGTCGAATGCCACGCGCACGCTGCCGTTCTCCTCGGAGATCGTGAGCTTGGGATTATCGCGCGGCAAGAGGACGCGGTGATCGAGCTCGTCGGTGAGGCGCCGCATCAGCTTCTTGACTGCGGCAAAATCGAGGACGAACCAAGTGTCCTGCTCGAGCCCGCCTTCGACGATGACGCCCGCCCGGTAGTTATGCCCGTGCAACGTTTCGCAACGATGGCCCGCGAAGGTAATGAAATGCGCGGCCGCGAAGACGAGGTCTTGCTTGGTGATCGCTACCTTGAATTCGCCGCGGGTCGCCATTCCGGTAATCTACTCGGGCGGACTCTCCTCGCCTGTCGACAGCCGCCACACCTCATCCGCCAGCCATTCCAGCCGCTGCTGGGCATAGTCGAGCTCCGCCGGAGTCATCGTCTTGGCGCGCCGGGCGATATCCCGCGTATGGCCGAGGAGCTCGTCCAGGACCTCCCGCAGCGGCCGATTGTGGCGGCGCTCCGGGACATGTGACGTCGGGGAAGCGGGCTTCTTGTCGCGCGGGCTCACGCCGTTTGGATACCCGAGGCCCGATCGTCCGCCTGCCGCAGCTCTTCGACCGCGGCGCGCACCGTGGACGCGGCGCCATGCTCTGCGAAGTAATTCTCGACCAGGCGAAAGCCGAGATAATACCCGGAGCGCTCGGGCAGCACCTTGCCCGCGAGCAGCCGCGCCGCCGGGCTCATGCCGCCGGACAAATAGCGCAGCCTGAGGCCCAGCCCTGCCGTATCGAGGTCCGTGGCGGAGGCACGGCGCAGGAAGGCGTCCAGCTCGCGCAGCCTTCGATACTGGCGCCGGTTATAGCCGAAGTACTCCCAGGGCTCGAAACCGGGCGCAATCGCCTGTGAGGCGGCGATCGCCGCGCCCTCATTGACGACGAGCTCACGCAACGTCGCCCGCGAGCCCAGCTCCCAGCCGTCGTAATAGCCGCCTCCTCCCAGCTCGCCGACGAGGCGCCGAATCGCCGCGCGGCTCGACGGTGACGTGTAGCGCAGCGCGTGCGCCACTTCGTGCGCGATCCACAGCGGCAACAGCTCGGGCACGAGCCCCATGCCGTACGTCTGCGCGTTCGCGCGCCCGGTGAAGTGCTCGAGGCACACGAACGCGATGCCGCGCCCGCCGACCACCAGCTCGCCCGCGTTGGCCGCGCCCACGCCTACCATCAAGTAGAGGTCGATGGGACAGTCGGCTTCCAACGTCTCCGTGGCGCGGCGCAGTGCCTCCTCGGCGATCGCGACGACATCCACGTCTTCGAGCAGGCGTTTGAGATCGGAACGATCGGCGCGCAGCGCCGCGCCGATGATCGGCTCGGCATGCGGCGACTCGGGATCGAGCACGTAATTCTGCCAGTACGCGCTCAACACGGGACGATGGCGATCGAGATACTCGTGGTACGCCGCAGAGGCATCTGGCGCGGCCAGCGTTGCGAGGAACTCTGGAACGAGATTGACGAGCATTGCGCCGGTTGCCGCCCAATTTGGGAAGGCACCCAGCGGATATCAATGTCGCTTGTTACCGACGCCGACTTGACACTACGCCTTTGGTGGCGTACGCAACCGGCGGCTGATTTCGGTGAGAAACTTGCGCTCGGCCGGCGTCAGGCTCTCCACGCCGGTTGCGATGATCTTGTCGAGTACGCGATCGATCTCGGCATTCGCGCGCGCATCCGGCTCGCCGCGCGACTTGGTGCGCTGAGTGGAGGAAGGAACCGCGCCACCGCGGCTAACGCGCGGTGGCTGCGACACGAGGACACTCGACTCCGACAGTTGCTGCCCCTCCCGCTCGCCGCGCGTCGCCCGCCAGTGCTGCCCCTTGAGATAGAGCAATGCGGTGCCCACACCGCCGAGATGGGCGAGGTGGGCAATGCCGTCGCTCGCGCCGATCAACGCGAGCACGAGATCGAACGCCACGAGGAAGGTGATGAGCCACTTGGCGGGAATCGGGTCGGGGAGTGGAAAAAAGAACACTGGATGCTCGGGCCAGTACCAGGCGAACGCGACGGCCACACCGAGCACCGCGCCCGACGCGCCGATGATCTGCGTGACCACGACGGCCTGCGTCAGCGGGAACGACGCCACCGCCCCACCGATTCCGCACAAGATGTAGAACAGGAAGAACGTCCGGCCGCCCATCCGCTCTTCGACCGACGAGCCGAAGATGAACAGGACGAGCATGTTGAACAGGATGTGCGGAATGCCGGCGTGCAGGAACATGTACGTGACGAACGTCCAGGGGCGCTCCCACGCATGCGCCGGCGCAAACGCGAACGCGTCGGCAAAGCTCGCGGAAGTCAGCAACGTGTTCTGAATCAGGAACACGAGCAGGTTGGCGACCAGAAGTCGCCGCACCCATGGAGTCAAACCGTACATGCGTTGCGGTCCCATCTATTCTCCTACGTGTCCTTTAGGGCGTCTGGTTTTTTATCCCCCCTGTCCGGCCCTGTTGTTCCGGGCCAGGCTCGCGATGCGCTCACACAGCTCAGCAAAAGGGATGCCCGCCGCCTGCGCGGCCTGAGGGAACAGACTTGTGCGGGTCATTCCTGGCAGGGAGTTGGCTTCGAGACAGAAGATGTCTCCCTCGGAACTCACCCGGAAGTCGATCCGTGAATAGCCGCTGAGCTTCAAGGCGCGGTGCGCCATCAATGCATACTCCTGCAATTGTCGGGCTAGGAGCGTATCGAGCTTCGCAGGGAAGGTCTCATCTGACATTCCGGGTGTGTATTTCGTCACATAGTCGAACAGCTCATGCTTCGAGACGATCTCGCCCACGGGTAGCGGCATATCTCCCAGCACCCCTACGGTCAGTTCACGCCCCGGAATAAACTGTTCAGCCATGACCTCGTCGTCATAGCGTTCCGCCAGCTTGATCGCATTGTCCAAGTCCTGGGCCTTCTTCACCAGGGTGAGGCCGACGGAGGAGCCCTGCTTGGAAGGTTTCACGATCACCGGCCAGCCGAGGCCGGTGCTTACGTCGTCGGAGCCTACAGGCGCCATGAACCACGCGGGGACTGGCACGCCCGCCGCCCGAAACAGGCGCTTGGACAGATCCTTGTCCATCGCCAGCGCGCTTGCCAGCGGCCCACTGCCCGTGTAGGGCACACCGATCACGTCCAGCACGGCTTGCAGTGTGCCCCCTTCCAGGGGGCCACCGTGCACCGCGAGAAAGAGCACCTCGGCGTTCCGTACGGGCTCGAGCTCCGCGAGCCCCTCCGACAGCATGCGCCGCTCGCGCTCGACGAGGGCGTCCACGCTCGGCGGCGTCAGGCCGACCGCTCCTCCGAGTAACTCGCGCTCGGCGGCCTCGTCCAAGACGCCACCGGCGAGATCGACCACCTGGACCTGGTGCTTGCGGGCGCCTCCCCGCAGCGCGGCCACGATCTGGGATGCGCTCGCGAACGCGACGGCGCGCTCCGACGTCGCGCCCCCCGTGAGCACCGTGATCCGCATCAGCGGATGCCCGCCAGCTGGTGCAGCAGGTCGTAGCGCGTCACGATGCCCACGACCTTGCCGTTGCGACGGACCAATGCCGCCGGCGTCGTGCGCGATAGCAGCGTGGTCAGGAGCGCGACCGGCGACTCACCGTCGACGACTGGGAACGGCGGGTCCATGATGTCCCGCACGGCGCTGTCGAGGATCTTTGGCTGTCCGATGGCGCGGGCCATCAGCGCTTGTTCGGAGATGGCGCCGACCCCGTCATCGCCGTCCAGCACCGGCAGCTGCGACACGTTGTACGTCGACATCAAATTGAGCGCCTGGCGGACCGAGGCCTCCGGCGCCACATGAATCAGCGGCGGCGCGTCGCTGTTTTTGGCGGCGATCAGCCGGCCCACGGTCGGTCGCTCGTCGTCGATGAGCTGGTTCTCGCGGAGCCACTCTTCGTTGTAGACCTTGCTGAGGTAGCGCTCGCCCGTGTCGGCCAGGACAGTCACGACCAGCGCCTTGGGGTCGTCGAGCCGGCGCGCCACGTCCAGCGCCGCGACGACGTTTACGCCGGTCGAGCCGCCCACGAATAGTCCTTCTTCTTTCGACAGGCGGCGGGCCATCTGCATGGCATCCTTATCGCTCACGACCACCCATTCGTCGATCACATCCCAGTGCAGCGACGTGGGGATCTTGTCGCCGCCGATGCCTTCGACCTTGTAGGGCTCGCCATCGGCCTTCTTACGGGTCTTGGCGTAGTCGGTGTAAATCGATCCCGCGGGATCGCCAGCGACCACACGGATCTTGGGATTCTTCTCTTTCAGGTATTTGCCCGCGCCGCTCACCGTGCCGCCCGTGCCGGGCGCGCAGACGAAATGCGTGACCTTGCCCTCGGTCTGCTCCCAGAGCTCGGGTCCCGTCGTGTGGTAGTGCACGTCGGGATTCACGGGATTGTAGTGCTGGTCCGCGAAGATGGCGTTCTCGTGCGCCGCGGCGATGGCGCGGCCTTTCATGATGTAGTTGTCGGGGTGATCGGGGGGCACGGCGGTTGGGGTGATGATGACCTCGGCACCGAGGGCGCGCAGCAGCCGCGCCTTTTCCTGCGACATCTTGTCGGGCATGGTGAAGATGCAGCGATACCCCTTCACCGCGGCGGCGATCGCCAGTCCAACCCCCGTATTGCCCGAGGTGGCTTCGACGATCAGGCCGCCGGGCTTGAGTTCACCCGCGCGCTCGGCCGCCTCGATCATCGCCAGCCCGATGCGATCCTTGACCGATCCACCGGGATTGAAGAACTCCGCCTTGCCGAAGACCGGCGTGCGAATCCCACGCGTGACCTTGTTGATCCGAATCAGCGGGGTCCAGCCGATCGTCTCGAGGACGTTGGCGTACGGCTTAATGTGCTGTGGCACTCGTGTCCGTGCGTGCCTTGGTCGTGTCCGGCCGCGTCGTATCGGGACGGGCCGGGACAGGCACAGGAACGGGGACGGGAATCCTGGTGGTGTCCGCGCGCGTGGTGTCGCGTGCCACCGGCGGGCGGGGTCTCGGTCGAGCGGGCGGCGGCGCGGCCGCCGGAGGGGGTGTCGGCGTCGGAGTGGGAGTTTGCGGCAGCGTCGCCGTCCCTGTGCGGGTCGTGCCTACCTGACGAAACTCGACCGGCTGGAGAAACGCGGTCGCCACCGCCACACCATGCCGCTTCGCCGGCGCAAACCGCAGCGCGGCCGAGCCGGCCAGCGCGGCTGAATCGAGCGCGGCGTAGCCACTCGGCTCTGCGACGCGAGTGGATTCCGGGATCAGCTTGCCGGTCGAGTCCACGAACAGCCGCAGCGTCACGTCCCCCTCGACCTTCTGGTCGAACTGCGCCGGGGGATACGCGATCGGCATGTCGGGATTGAGCGCGACCGGCGCTTCCGACTCGGGCGGCGCGGCCTGGCTCGTCTGGCCGCCGGACTGCTGGGATCCGCCGCGGCACGCCGTCAGCACACACGCGACGAGCACCATCGATCGCACGTCAGGAGCCTCCATCTTTCCGGCGCTTCTGCCACGCCGCGAGTCGATTCAAGGCATCGAGCGGCGACAGCGCGTTGACGTCGAGTCCGTCGAGCTCGAGAAGCAGGGGATCGGGGCTCGGGGTTCGGGCCTGGCCGAACAACCCGAGCTGCGTTGCATCGAGTGGTGCGGGAGCCGGCTGCTTTGCGACGTGATGCCCGGCTTCGAGCAGCTGGAGGACCTGCCACGCCCGCGTGACGACGGGGGCGGGAAGCCCCGCGAGCCGGCCTACGTGAATTCCGTAGGAGCGGTCCGCGCCGCCAGGCTCGAGCCGGTGCACGAACACGATTTCCTCGCCCACCTCCCGCACCGCCACGTTGAAGTTGCGGACGTGCTCCAGCTCCTCGGTGAGCTGCGTCAGCTCGTGATAGTGCGTCGCAAAGATCGTCTTGCACCCGATGCTGCTGTGCAGGCACTCGGTGACCGCCCACGCGATCGCCACGCCGTCGTACGTCGAGGTTCCACGTCCGATCTCATCGAGCAACACCAGGCTGCGGCTGGTCGCGGCGTGCAGGATCGCGCTCGTTTCGCTCATCTCGACCATGAACGTGGACTGCCCCCGCACCAGGTTGTCGGATGCGCCGACGCGCGTGAAGAGACGATCCACCACGCCGATCGTCGCGCGGCGGCAGGGCACGAACGACCCGATCTGCGCGAGCACCACGCAGAGCCCGACCTGGCGAAGCAGCGTGGACTTGCCGGCCATGTTGGGGCCCGTAAGCAGGACGATGCGACCAGATGCGTCGAGCGTCACGTCGTTGGGAATGAACGCTTCGCGGGCCATCATCCGCTCGACGACCGGATGGCGGCTTCCCTCGAGCTGCAAGGCGAACTCGCTCGTCACTGCCGGCCGCACGTAGCGCTCGCGCTCGGCGACGTCGGCCAGCGCGGACCAGGCGTCCAGACGCGCCAGGTGGCCCGCGGTCGCCTGGACCCTCGCGATCACTTCCCCGACCCGGCGCCGTAGCTGGTCCAGCACTTCGGCTTCGCGCGCGCCGATGCGCTCCTCGGCGCCGAGAACTTTCGCTTCGTACTCCTTCAGCTCGGGCGTGACGTAGCGCTCCGCCCCGGTGAGCGTTTGGCGCCGCTCGTAATCGGATGGGATGCGGTCGCGATGCGTGTGCGTGACTTCGATGTAGTAGCCGAAGACCTTGTTGAAGCCGACCTTGAGCGATGCGATGCCGGTCCGCTCCCGCTCGCGCGACTGCAGCGCGGCGATGTACTGCTTGCCGCCGTCGCGCGTGGCCTTCAAGTCGTCGAGGTCGCGATCGTACCCCGGTTTGATCGCGTCTCCGTCATCGAGCTGCGCCGGCGGGTGCTCGACGAACGCGCGCGCCAACTCTTCGCCGATATCGGTCAGCAGATCGAGTTCGTGCGCGCTCGCCTCGAGCAGGGCGGACCGCTCGCGGCCGTCGAACCCGCCGACGGCGCCCGCCACATCCGGCAGCCGCAGGATCGAATCGCGCAGGGCGCCCATCTCGCGCGGCGTGGCTCGTCCCAGGGCCGCGCGCCCCGCCAGGCGCTCGAGATCGCGCACGCCGTCGAGCGCCTCGCGCAGCCGCTCGCGGCCGCGGCTGTCACCGACCAGCACCGCGACCGCGTCGAGTCGTGCGTTGATCGCCGCCGGGTCGACGAGCGGCGCTAGCAGCCAGCGCCGCAGCAGCCGGCCGCCCATCGGCGTGAGGGTGCGGTCGATGACTCCGAGCAAGGTGGCGCCTTCCGCGTCCCCGCCGGAGCGGAGCGGCTCGACGAGCTCGAGATTGCGCCGCGTCATCTCATCGAGCGGCAGGACGTCACCGCGCCGCACGATGGTGGGGTGCGCCAGATGAGGCAGGCCGCCGGGCTTCAGCTCGCGCGCGTAGCGCAGCAACGCGCCGGCGGCGCCAATGGCCGGTCCGTCGTCCGCGCCGACGCCAAGCCCATCGAGCGAGGCGATACCGTAGGTGCGCGTCAGGTCTTCGCGCGCCAGCTCGGGGTCGAATTCCCATGCCTCGCGCGTGGTCACTGTGGTGACGGACGCAGCGACCGGATGATCCGCCGGAACGACGAGCTCGCGGGCTTCGTAGCGCCCGAGCGCAGCCTCGACGTCGGCCGTGGAGACGACCTCGAGGATGAGATCCCCCGTGGTGATGTCGAGGGCAGCGAGCCCGGCAGTCGTGCCGCGGGGATCCACCGCCACGAGATAGTTATTCCGGTTTCGTACGAGCCAGTCGTCCGTCAGCACGGTGCCCGGCGTCACCGTCTCGACCACCGCCCGGCGAACGACGCCTTTGGCCAGCTTGGGATCTTCGATCTGCTCACAGATCGCGACGCGGTGCCCCTTGGCGATGAGCCGCCGCAGATACTCGGTGGCGGCTTTCACGGGGACACCGGCGAGCGGGACCTCCGCCGCGCCGCCGTTATTGCGTGAGGTGAGGGTCAGCCCCAGCTCGCGCGCGGCGAGCTTGGCGTCGTCCTCGAACATCTCGTAGAAGTCGCCCATCCGGAAAAACAGAATGGTCTGGGGGTGGCGGGCCTTGATGTCACGGTACTGCTGCATGAGCGCCGTCTCGGTTGCTGCTGTCACGGCTCGTCCACCACGAAGGGTTGCCCGCCGACCTTCTGCTTCAGGCGCGCTTGCGCGCGCTGCGCTTCGTCACGTGTGCCGTACCGACCGACGCGGATTTTGAAGAACCCGGCCGAGTCCCGCACGACCCGCGCGTCGAAGCCCATCAGCTTGAGACGGGTGAGCATCTCGTCGACCTGCGCGGCGCTCTTTACGGCGAGCACCTGCACCGCGTACACATGCGACGCCGGCGGTGTAGCGGGAAGGACTTTCGCGCCGGTATCGGACGCTGCCGGTGTCGTGGTTGTCGCAGTGGCCGATGGGGCACTGCAGCGTGCCGCATAGAAGTTCACCTGATTCTTGAATTCGACATCGTCCGTCGTGCCTTGGAGCGCGTTTTGGATCAGCTCGCAGCCGCGTGTCTCGTTCTTGAGGTCGAAGTACGCGCGCGCGCCCCAAAAGTTGGCGCGCGGGCGCAGGGGTGAATCGGGGTAATCACGATTCAACCGTTCAGCCGCCTGCGCGGTCTGGACCGGGTCATGTTGGGCGAAGTAAAGCTGGGTGAGCAGCAGAAGTGCATCGTCGGCCCAGGGGCCCGAGCCGTATTCGACGACGATCCGGTTGAGATTGCTCGAGACTGCTTGCGCGTTGGGCGCGATCTTCGCCGCCGCCAAGAGCGCCTGCGGAAATACCGAGTCGCCCGGGGACAGCGTGGCGAGCAGCCGGCGCACGATCGCGCGGCCGGAATCGACTTGGCCCGACTGCGCCAAACGGAGTGCCTCGATGAGACGACTGTCGGTCTGAGCGGACAGTCTGACTGTCGGACCGAAGAGCGCGACCAATACGATCAGTCCGACCGTCCGACCGTCCGACCGTCCGACCCTCATGCCGCCTCCCGTTTCGTCGCCGCAAATCCTAGCACAAGCTGCGTCACGATCCCTCGATCATCCGACACGGTTGCCGTCTTCAGTGCATTGTCGGCCGCGAGCGCCGCGCGGAGAGCCCGGCCCAGCTCGCGAGCGGTCCACAGCGCGCTCCACGCGGTCCACCGCGCCGCTTCCTCTTTATAGCTGCGCATACCGTACGGCCGGACGCTCTGCAGGTGGCGGTAGATCGTGTCCGGCAAGCGTGCCGCGGAGACACCCCGGTCGCGCTCGGCTCGCGCGAGTGCGGTACCCACCAGGTGCGTGCCGAGCAGTGATAAGATCTTGACGCCGCTCATGCCTGCCTGTTCGAGCACCGGTTCCACGAGCTGAGCCGCGCGCGCCGCACGCCGCTCGAGCGCGGCCTCCACCAGGTCGAATACTGTCTCGTCGCGACGCACACCCACCAGGTTGGACACATCGTCCGCCGTAACCGGCCGGCCCGCCGCCCCCCCCGCCCCCCCCGCTAGAGACGCCAGCTTTTCGATCTCGCGGCTGAGCGTGCTCAGATCGTTGCCGACCGCCCTGAGGAGCAGCTCGGTTGCGTCCGCCGCAAGCGTGACCCCCAGCGTCGTCGCGCGGTGTTGCAGCCAGCGAGGCACGCGCTCGGCTGCGAGCGCGTCCACCGCCACGGCTGCCGACGCACGGACAAGATCGGCATCGGCCTCTTCACCCGCTGCGACGACGAGCACAAGCACAGTGGTCGGATTGGGTGAGGCTAGGTAGCGCACGACCTCGTCGCGGAGTTTGGTTTTCCGTTTACCCACCTGCTCCACACCCCGAATCACCACGGCACGCCGTTCGGCCATCATGGGCGGCGTATTCACCAGGGCGTGAAACGATTCGGGCGTCAGGTCAGGGGCGAAACGGACGTCCAGATTGAAGTCCCGGCTCGATCCCACGGCCGAATCCACCAGCGCGCGGACGGCCTCGTCCTTGAGGACGTCTTCGTCACCGTGCAGCAAATAGACAGGTTCGGGGACGGGAGCGCCCTTCTTGAGACTGCGAAGGAGCGCATCGAGGGTGAGCGCCGCCATCCAGCGAAGTTAGCCGAACAGCTGCTTCAGCGCGACGCCGACGCGGGCGTGAAAAGCGTTGTGCCGTACGGATATGGATTTCCGCTGACGACACGAGCGCGGGGGTCCTGAAAAGAGACGAACGGCAAGCCGGCACTGGCCACCGGTTTCGGGAACGCGACCGGAGGCAGCAGGGGCGCCCGGGCGATCCGCGGCCGCTGGGCGAGCTCGAAGAAAAACAGCGCAAATGCGGCGAGCACCAGCATCGTTGCCGACACACCAGCCAGCGCAGGCGGCCGGGGAACCCGGCGGCGCTCAACCGCGAGTCGCGCGTCGAGACGCTGGCGGAAACTCGGTGACGGAGCGATGGGTGATGCGGAGTGCAAGGCTTGCACGGCCTGACGGATGGTCGCGTCGTAGCGTCGACACGCCGTACAGTGTACCAGATGTCGCGCAAAGCGATGCAGCTCGCGGGAGGATGTGATGATCCCGTCCCGGAATTCGGTATGACGCTCGAGAAACTCGCTGCAAACCATGGTGGGAATGTACCACCCCGGCCCACGGGGTGTTCCGCGGCCGGGGTGAAAACAGCGTGAGTTGTAGCTAAACGAGGATGGGGCCGATGAGCTGGGCGAAGCTATTTCGTGCCCGATTCAGGCGGCTCTTCACGGTCCCGAGATTGCAGCCCGTGATTTCTGCGATTTCCTGGTAGCTCTTTCCCT
>Ga0134074_1000649_pt1 | contig 11993 bp, 9 predicted proteins | sample 15_taG_25_FD_128868 | JGI IMG/M metagenome (GOLD analysis project Ga0134074, IMG submission 128868) | Grasslands soil microbial communities from the Angelo Coastal Reserve, California, USA - 15_D_Rain_40cm_2_09212015 | ecosystem: Environmental > Terrestrial > Soil > Grasslands ... | reverse complement strand
GTCGTCGGAGACCTCGACCTCGCGGATGCCGTAGCCGCCGTCGAACGCGATGCCTTTGAGCGTGACCGGGCGGCCCGCCGCCAGCCGCGCGCCCGGCTCCGGCGACACGAGGAAAGAGCGCACGTTCATGCGGTGGATCGGCACGGTGGCCTTGGGCGCCGTCCCGGGCTCCACGCAGCCGCACGGGTTGTCGGGAATCCGATAGGCCGGCTTCATCCAGAATCGCTCGAAGGGCTTGTCCGCGACGGTGATATCGGAGAGGTTCTTCACCCAGTACGTCGCGTACCAGCCTGGCACCACGAGCCGCGCCGGAAACCCGTTGAGCATCGGCAGCGGCGCACCGTTCATCTGGTAAGCGACGATGACGTTCGGGTCGTCGAGCACGCGCGCGAGCGCGAGCGACTTCACCAAGTCCGGCACGCTGGGAAACGCCGGCTTGTCGAGCCCGTCGAAGGTCACCTCGACCGCGCCCTGGCGCACGCCCGCCGCCGCCAGCACGTCCTTCAAGCGGCAGCCGACCCACTCCGCGTTGCCCATGGCGCCGTCGCCCCACTGCCCGCCGAGCACGCGGGGCGAGAAGCGGCCCCGGCTGTTGCCCGAGCACTGGTTCACCGCGGTCACCGCCGCCGCGGGGAACCTCGTCTTCAGCTCGTCCATCGACAGCTCGAGCGGGCGGTCCACGTGCCCGCCGACGCGCAGCCGCCACGTCGCGAGGTCCACCTGCGTCGGGATCGGGAACACGTGATACCGGACGAAGAACGCCTCGTTCGGCGTGATCGCGCGCTCGAACCACTTCATCGGCGTCTCGAGCTGCGGCGGGCGCGAGGTCAGGAGGATCAGGTCGGTCTTCTGGGGATAGCGGACGAGCGGACGTCCGGCCAGGTTGGGATCGCTCGATTGCGCCCACGCCGGCACGTGGCGGCTCGCCACGAGGGCGGCGCCTCCACCCAGGGCTCGGAGGACCTGCCGTCGGGAATACGGACCTATGGCGTGGATGCTACCATCGCCGCCATGTCGCTCAGAATCCTCGTGGCGGCGGCCGCCGTCCTGCTCGGCGTGTCACCGGCGGCCGCCCAGTTCCCGATCTTCGACGCGCACATCCACTACAGCCGGCCGGACTGGACGGCCTACACGCCCGAGCGCGCGCTGTCGATCCTGGCGCAGGCGGGCGTGCGCCGCGCCATCGTGTCCAGCACACCAGACGATGGCACGCTGATGCTCTACGACCGCGCACCGGCCGGCATCGTGCCGTTCCTGCGCCCGTATCGCACGCGCGACGACATGGGATCGTGGACGCGCGACCCGGCGGTGGTGGCGTATGTCGAGGAGCGTCTCAACCGCCGCAACGTCTACCGCGGCATCGGCGAGTCGCACTTCGGCGCCGACGACGTCGAGGCGCCCACGGTGCGGCGCATCGCCGAGCTGGCGAAATCGCGCAACCTGTTCTTGCAGTGCCATGTCGACGAGACGACGGTCGAGAAGATGCTCGTCGCGTATCCTGGCGTGCGGATCCTCTGGGCGCACGCCGGCATGTCGTCGGCGGCGGCGACGGTCGGGCGGCTGCTCGATCGGTCTCCGATGCTCTGGGTCGAGCTGGCGCTCCGCACCGACGTCGCGCCCGACGGCACGCTCGACCCGGAGTGGCGCGCGCTCTTCGTCCGCCATCCCGACCGCTTCATGGTGGGCACCGACACGTGGACGACCTCGCGCTGGGAGTCCGTGCGCCCGGCCACGGCGGCCGTGCAGCGCTGGCTGCTGCAGCTGCCGCGCGACGTCGCCGAGCAGATCGCCTGGAAGAACGGCGAGCGCCTCTTTCCTCCGCCCTGAGGCGGCGCTCAGAGAGTCGAGATCAGCTTGAGGTCGGAATCGTAGCGCAGCCGCGCCCGCGCGTCGGCCGGATCGGTCCACAGCACCTCGTCCACCTCGTGGTCGTGCTCGCCGACCTTCTGGAGCGGCCGCATGAGATACCAGCGTACCGATTTTCGGATGCGCTGGCCGTTGCGCTGAAACCAGTAGGTCACCGACTCCAGCTCGCGCACGACCTCGCACTCCCAGCCGGTTTCTTCGCGCACCTCGCGCAGGGCGGCGTCGGCCGCCGACTCGCCGGGATTGAGCGCGCCCTTGGGCAGCGTCCACACGGGCTGGTTGCGGAGATCGCGCGCGCGGATGAGCAGCACGCTGCCCCGCTCGTCGACGACGAGACCGCCGGCGGAGAACTGCAGCAGCGGGTGCGGCCGCGACGCCCGGCTCATGACCTCATGATACCCTCACGCGAACCACGTCCCATGCTGCGCCCGACCACCGCCGCCGTCGTCGTCGCCGCCGCGCTCGTCGCGGCGGGCGCCGTCGCGCAACCGGCCGCCGACCGTCGCCCCACCCCCAGGCAGGACGACGCGGCGGACGCGTACGGGGACGCGCTCCGTCGGACCGATCCCGACGCGCACGCGCGCTACGTGCGCCTGCGCGAGGCGCGCGACGCGAGCCTCGCCGATCTGATGCGTGCGCAGGACCGCTACCGCGCCGCCGGCCCTGAGCTGCGCGCCGTCTCGCTGCCGCAGATGCGTGCGGCGCGGAGGAAGTACGCGGCCGACGCGCTGGCCTTCCTCGACTTCCTCGACGAGCGCGACCGGAAGGCGCTCGAGGAGTACCGCGGCGCGATCGAGCAGATCAACGGGCTCCTCGAGCAGCGGGCGCGCGCCCGCGAGGAGCTCAAGGACCTGACGAAGGAGTGAGCGGCGCGCTGCGCGAGCACTTCCCCGCGGGATTCACGCCGCGACCCGAGCAGGCACGGCTGCTCGACGCGCTCGAGGACGCGCTGGCGGAGGCCGACGCGGACGCGAAGGCACCGCGCCTCTTCGTCGTCGAGGCGCCACCGGGCGTCGGCAAGAGCCACCTCGCGGTGACGCTGGCGCGCTGGAGCGACAACGCCTACCTGCTGACCTCGCAGAAGCTGCTGCAAGACCAGTACGACCGCGAGTTCGGCGACGTCGTGCAGGTCGTCAAGGGTCGCGACAACTACGCCTGCGAGCGCTACCCCGACGCGCGGGTGCCGACGTCGCTCGGTCTGTGCCGCCGTCCGCGCGGGCCGATCTGCCAGTGCCCCTACGCGCGCGCGAAGGCCGCCGCGCTGGCGGGCCCGGTGTTCTGCGCGAACACCTGGTACTTCGCGACGCTCCGTCACTGGCACGCCGAGCAGCTGCCCCGCCGCCGCCTGCTGATCGTCGACGAGGCGCACAACCTCGAGGGCCAGCTCGTCAGCGTCTACGCCGTGCGCTTCACCGCCGCTGAGATGAAGGAGTGGTTCGGCGGCACGCTGCCACGCCTCGACACGGCCGACGAGTACCGGCCGCTGCTGGCGCCGCACGTCGAGCGGCTCGACGCCGAGCTCGAGGCGGTCGGCCGTGCGCTGGAGGCGGTGCGGCCGCCCGACCTCGAGCCCGACGTCTTCTTGCAGATGCCGCCCTCGCGCGAGGAAGTGGTCCTGCTCGAGCGGCGCGACGCGCTCGACAGCGCGCTCGCGCGGCTGCGCGCCTTCGTGGAGGGCGAGGCGACGGAGTGGGTCGTGCGGTACCCGCCCGAGCCCGGCGCGACGCTGGAGCTGACGCCGCTCGGCGTCGCCGGCGAGGCGCGGGCGCTGCTCACCGAGTGCGCGGAGGTCACCGTCCTGCTCTCGGCCTATCTCGGTCCGGCCACGGCGGTCGCCGAGACGCTGGGCTTCGAGGCCGATGACGTGCGCGCCTTCGCCACGCCCTCGCCGTTCCCCCTCGAGCAGCGGCCCATCGTCTACCGGCCCGTCGGCGCCCTGTCGCGCGCGAGCCTGCCCGCGCTGGAGCCTGCGCTCTTCGCCGAGATCGTGGGCATCCTGGGCGCGCACCCGCGCGACAAGGGGCTGATCCACGTCGCCTCCTACGCGGTGGCGCGGCGGCTGATGGCCGACCTCGCGCGGCGCGCGCCGGCCGAGGCGCGCCGGCTGATCTTCGCGGAGTCCTCCGACGCGAAGGCTGCCGCGCTCGAGCGTCATCGCGCGTCGGCGGCCCCGACGGTGCTGGTGTCGCCGTCGCTGCGCGAGGGCGTCGACCTGCCCGACGACTTCCTGCGCTTCCAGATCGTCACGAAAATGCCGTACCCCGACCTCGGCGATCCGTGGACGGCCGCGCGCCGCGCGCGCGATCCGCGCTGGTACGCGGTGGAGACGGCGAAGGCGCTCGTGCAGGCCTACGGCCGCTCGTGCCGCCACGCCGCGGACTACGGCGTCACCTATGTCCTCGACGCGCAGTTCGAGCGGTTCCTGCAGCACAACCGTCCGCTGCTGCCGGAGTGGTTTCTCGACGCCGCGCACGCGGCGCTCCGCGTCTCGCCGTTCGACTCGTGACATGAGGGGCCCCGAATGGGCCCCCGATACGGACGTGGCCGCGACTCGTGGGCGCCACAAGGCCCCGGTCCAATCCAGTTCTTCCCTGGCGGTGCCAGTCCGACTCTCGCCGTGCCATCGTGGTCCGAACGAGTGCCGTTCCGGCGTGCCAGGCCACGCTCTTCGATCATCGGTGAGGCATCCGCGCCCGGTACGCAATGCAGTGCTTGGTTCCGTGCCCGCCTCTCTCCTAGAATGCAGAAGTGAACGGAGCCGAATTCCCGCCGACCCCTCTTCGCACGGAGACGACACGGGTATGAGAAATCGGAGCTGGTACGCGATCGCAGCGCTGGTGCTGATGGCGTCGTTGCCGGGTTGTGCGGCCAAGATCCAGGGCACCGTCCAGCTCGTCGACGCCGGCCTGCAGCCGGTGGCGAACGAGAGCGCGCAGGGCACCGTCGTCAACATGATCAACACGACGGCGGCTGTCGAGCAGGCCTCGCACGCGGTGACGGTCGACGCGCAGGGCAAGTTCGAATCGGCCAAGGATCGGCTGCGTCCCGGGACCTATAAGGTGGAAGCGAACCGGATCGGGTACGAGACGGAGACGCAGACGGTCGAGATCGGCAAGCACACGAGCAAGAAGCTCGACTTCAAGCTCAAGAAGATCCACGAGGCCAGGCGCAAGACCATCCAGGGTTCGCGCTCCGACGAAGACAAGATCATCAATCCCGGTGAAGTGAACATCCAGCCGCCCACGATGTAGGGGGACCATGATCAGCCACGGAGTCCGGTACGGGATCGCCGCGGCGGCGGCCCTGCTTCTGGCCGCCTGCAGCGGTCAGCAGGTGCAGCTCGAAATCAAAGCCCGGATGGACGGACAACCGGCGGCCGGCGCCACCGTCATGGTCGACGGCAAGGAGCTCGGCGTGACGGACGGGACGGGCGTGCTCGCCAGGCCGCTCACGCGGAGCGCCGGCGCCGAGGTCGACGTGCTCGTGAGCAAGGAGCTGCCCGGGCACCGCATCAAGCCCTGGAAGACGACACTCCTGATCAAGCTCGGCAAGGACGGCAAGATCGTCGACCGGTATTCCCTGGAGGCCGATCTCGCCGTGACCCGCTACTTCACCGTGGCCGTGAACGAGCAGGGGACGCCGGTCACCGACGCCACCGTCAAGCTGAACGACAAGGAGCTGGGCCAGACGGACGCCAAGGGCGAGCTCGTTCATGAATACACGACGCTGCCTCCGAAGGGCGTCACGCTCACGGTCAGCAAGCCCGGCTATGCGGCCTCGCAGAAGAGCGCGTCGGTGCAGCCGGGGGAACGGCTGGAGATTGCGCTGGCCCGGCGGGCCATCCTGACCGTGACCGCCATCAGCGACGAGTACGGCGTCCGAGCCGGCGTGCCCGGCGTCGCGGTGAGCGTTGACGGCCGGCCGCTGGGCAAGACCGACGAGCGGGGCGTCTACACCTACACGTACGAGGGTGCGCCGGGCCGCAAAGCGCAGGTCGCGCTGTCGGCGCCAGGGTACCTCCCCACCGACTGGAAGACGGCCGTCGCCCTCGAGGGCCAGGTCAGTGTCCAGCGCGCCTTCGCCCCGGCCACTCCCCGGCCGATCCGGGTCGGGGTGCACCGGTTCGTGGGCAACACCCCCGGCGTGGATCTCAAGGACGTCGCCTCCCAGGCGGAGACGGCCGTCGCCGCCCAGCTCTTCAAGGCCTCCGTGTTCCGCGAGGTGCCGGCCACCGACCTCGAGCGCGAGGTCAAACGGCTGAAGGTCGGCATCGACAAGATCGCGACCAAGGGCTGGCACGGCACGCCGCTGCGCCGCACGGTCGACATGGTCGTGCTCGGCAGCGTCGCCCGCGACGACAAGGGCCTCATCATCGAGACCAAGTTCTACATGGCCAGCGGAAGTCTCGTCCTCAGCCAGATCGCGCGCGCACGCGACGAGGGGGCGATCAACGGCGCCGTCCGCGAGGTCGTCGCCAACGTGATGGAGCGGTTCCCCTTCGAGGGCACGGTCGTCGCCGTGGACGGCGAGCGCTACCAGCTCAACCTCGGCAAACCCTACCGCGTCGGACGGGGCACGGAGTTCGCGCTGCTTGCGGCAGAAGCGGTCACGGGCGACTCGACCCCGGCGCGATCTCGACAATTCGGTCTCCTGCGAGTCAACCGCGCGGAGGAAGGCGGCTCCTGGGCCGAGCTCGAAACCATCAACGCGAGGCGGACGGTGACTCCCGGCGACCGGGTCGTGCGGCGCGGGCACCTGGCGGGCGACGGCGAGGATTCCGGCACCTCGGTCACTCTCTCGGCCAAGGGTGGGTTGGCGCCCGACGTGGCTCCGCTGCCGGGCGTGAACATCTACCTCAACGGCGACTGGGCGGGCACGACCGGCACCGACGGGCGGGCCGAAGTGCGGCTGCGTCCGGGCAAGAACTACGACATCCTCCTCTACCGCCACGGCTACCAGCAGGTGACCGACCGGCTCCGCATGGACAAGGGTGAGGGCGTCAGGGAGTTCGTCCTCCCGGTCAACAACGCCGTATTCAGGGTCGACTCCGAGCCGTCTCGCGCCACGGTCCTCGTGGACGGTGATGCGTTCGGCAAGACCCCGCTGCTCGAGGGCAAGCCGGTCAGCCTCGGGTTCCACACCGTCAAGCTCACGGTCGGGGAGGACTACCGCGACTGGGAAGAGGTCGTGGAGTTCGACAAGAAGGTGGAGGACCGCACAGGCGAGCGGCGGATCGTCCTCCACAAGGATTACCTGAAGATCGCCGAGCGCGCGGCCCAGCAGGGCGACACCAACGCCGCCATGCAGGCCTATGCCAGCACGGACAAGACGCACCCGGATTACTCCGAGGCGCACGCGCGTCTGGGCCAGATCTACCTCACGACAAGAACGACTACGAGGCCGCCGTCCGCGAGTTCGAGAGCGTGCTGATGCTGCCCCAGAACAAGGACCTCATCTACAAGCAGTTCGCGGTGGCGTTCACCAACCTCGGCCACGCGTATTACGAGAAGGGCAACCGCCTGGTGGATCGCGACCGCGAGGGCGCCGCCCAGGCGCTGGCGAAGGCGGTGCAGAACCTCCAGGTCGCCAAGCAGAACACGCGATTCTTCCCGACCGCGCACCACGACGAGGCGCTGCACGACACGTACTACTATCTGGCCCTCGCGTACCACAAGCTCTACCTCGTCACTCGCAAGGCCTCGCTCGTGAACGCCGCCGACCTCGCCTGGCGCGAGTACTTCGATTTCTTCCCCAAGCGGCTGGAAGGCAATCCGACCTTCGAGCAGAGCCGCGCGGGAGCGCGGAAGTACTGGGACCAGATCAAAGACCAGCCGTCATAGCGCCCATGAACGTCGCGCGTCGCGCTCGTGCCCTCGCCTGCGTGGTGCTGGCCGCCGCGCCCGGCGCGATGGCCCCGGCCACGGCGCCGGACGAGCAGGCGGCCCCGGCGGCGATCGTGCCGCTCTACGTGCGCCCGCTCACCAGCATCGAGTCCGGCCGCAACGACGCCAACCCGGTGTGGGCCCGGTCCGGAAAGCTGATCGCGTTCGAGCGCAGCCGCGGGGACAAGAAGGAGATCGTGGTCGCCCGAGCGGACGGCACGATCGTGCACACGGTCTACTACCAGGCGTCCGAGGGCGGCAAGGAGCCCAAGTTCTTCTTCCCCGGCCTTACCGAAGAGGTCAGCTACAACGCCGGCATCGCGTGGTCCCCCGGGGGCGATCGGCTCGCCTTCACCAGCAACGGCGGCATCGGCAACTACGATCTGTACGTGCACGAGCTGGGCGGCAAGACGACGCGGCTCACGAACCACAAGGAAAAAGACGGCCAGGCCGACTGGTCGCCGGTGGCCGATCAGCTCGTGTTCGTCTCGGGGCGGACCGGCAAGGGCGACCTCTACCTCCTGGACGTCGCGTCCCGCGGCGTGACGCGGCTGACGTGGGGCACGAGTCCGTTTCTCTATCCAGTGTGGTCGCCCGACGGCACGAAGGTGACGATGCTCCACGGCAACAACGACAACCACGACGTCTACGTGATCGACGACGTGCGGCGGCCCGCCGAGACGCTGCGCGCGCTCACGACCTGGGTCCACGACGACCTGCGACCGGTGTGGTCGCCGGACGGCAAGAAGATCGCCTTCTATTCCAATTACAATCCGGCCGGTGATTCCAGGACGTGGGCCATCGTGGTCGTCGCCGCCGACGGGTCAGACCCCACCGACGGCGCCGGACTGGCCGCCAAGGTGGTCGCCACCAGTGTCGTGCCCGACATGGAGCGCGGCCCGGCCTGGATGCCGAACAGCGCCGGCATCGTCTACGTCAAGGACGATCGATCGGAGTACAGCCCTCTGTACCTCGTCGACCTCGTGCGGGGCACCAACCTCCTCGTCAAGACCGAGACGAAGATGAACCACGACGTCACCTGCTCGGCGGACGGCGTGATCGCGTTCCGGGCTCAGGTCGACCAGTGGGACCAGATCTTCGTCGCGAAGCTGAAGGATTGATGGCGGCCGGCCGGAGTACCGCGCTGCTGGTGACCCTCGCGATGCTCGCGGCGACGGCGGCGTGGGCGGCGGACGACGCCGTCGCGCGCGCGACGCAGCTCTACGAGAAGCGTCACTACCGGGACGCCGCGCGCACGCTGGAGACGGCGCTGCCCTCGCTCGACCCGGCCCGGCAAGCGACCGCCTCGCTCACCCTCGGTATCGTCTATCTCGGTACCGCCGAGCTCCATCGAGAGCTCTCGCAATCGGCCACACCGATGCAGCTGGAGTACTTGAAAGCGCTCGCCGCCATTCGCGGGCCTGGCGCCAGCCGCCTCGCGAGCTTCTACCTCGGTCAAACCCTGCTGGAGAGCGGACGGCCCGCGGAGGCCATCAAGGTCCTCGAGCGATTCGCCGCCGAGCCCGGCGTCGAGCCCGGCTTCAGGGCGCAGGCCAGGGCTCACCTCGGCCTCGCGCATTTCGTTCGCAAGGATGTCACGACGGCGCGGGCGCTCTGGAACTCCCTCGAGGCGAGGGACCCTCAGACAAAGGCCACCCTGGCGGCGGTCTACAGCCGGGCGGGGATCACGGAGCCGGCTCCGGTGGCGCTCGCCGACGCGGTCTTGAAGGAAATCGGCGAGCGGCCGGCGGCGCTCGTGCGGCAGAAGCTCATCGGCGTGTACGCGCGAGCGGGCCTGACGGCCAGAGCGCTCGCGCTCGTCGATCAGACGGACCTCAAGGCGCCGAGCTCGACCGAAGTGCTGGGGCCTGCCAAGACCATCAACTTCTACGACCCGGCGCTGCTCGGTGAGCTCGCCGTGCTCTACCGGCACGCGAGCCGCCTGGCGCTCGAGCGGGCGGCCGCCGACGCGCGCGTGAGGGGCACGGCGGAGTATTACCTCGGCGCCGCCTTCCTGGAAGCGGGCGACGTCGAGCGCGCGCTTCAGGCCACGCGCGCCTTCCTGGCGCTCCCCGGCGCTCCGCCGGCCTATCGCAATCGCGCCCTCGTCCGCGAGGCCACCGCGCGGTCGCTGCTGGCCCGGCGCGCCGATGGCGGGTCGGCGTGGGCGGCACTGGCCCGCGACACGGCCTCCGACCCGGATCTCTTGGCGGACATGGTGGCGGCCTGTGTGCGGCATCGGCTCGAGTGCGCGGAGATCGAGCCGCGCGCGGTGCGCGCCGCCGAGGCGGGGGAGCGGCGGAAGACGGCCGCCCTCAACTTCGCGCTCGGCACCTACCACCTGCGCAAGGGCGACCTGCCACGCGCCGTGGCGTACCTGGAATCGGCGCGGGACAAGGCCCAGAAGAACCGGATCGAGGCGAACGATCCAGTGCTGCTCGTGAACCTGGCAGAAGCGTACTACCGGACCACGCAGTTCTCGGAGAGCCTGGAAATTTACTTCGAGATGAGCCAGCAGTTCCCGGTGGTCCGCCGCCTCCAGGAGCCGCTCCAGGGCGTGTACTCGATGACGCACAAGAGTGCGGGCGACGTGAAAATCTTCTGATGAGGTGCTGGCGAGGTGCCATGAAAACACTACCCAGGATCGTGCCGCTCATCCTGACCCTGACCGTGCTGACGACGATACCGGCCGCCTCCCCGGCGGCGTCGAAGAACGACGGCCGGCCGGACGGCGGCACCCTGGCCTACGGCGAGTACGGCCGGCCGGCCACCCTCGATCCGATCACCAGCAACGAGATGATCTCGCTGCGCATCACGGAGCTGGTGTTCAACGGACTGGTCGGGATCGACGAGAAGCAGGCGATCGTCCCCGAGCTGGCCGAGCGCTGGGAGGTGTCGCAGGACGGGCGCACCTACACCTTCTTCCTGCGCAAGGGCGTGCGATGGCATCCGCGCGATGGCGAGGCGCCGAGGCTCTTCACGGCCGACGACGTGCTCTTCACGCACAACATCATGATGCACCCGAAGACGATCACGCCGCTCAAGGTGCGCTACGAGTTCATCGAGAAGGTCGAGAAGCTGGACGACTCCACGGTGCGCTTCACCCTCAAGCGGCCGATCCTCAACGCGCTCGCGAAGTTCAGCTTCAAGGTGATCCCCGCGCACGGACCGGCGAACCCCCAGTACCTCACCCGCGAGGATCCCTTCGTGCGGAACCCCATCGGGACCGGTCCCTACATCGTCAAGAGCATCAGCGCCGACCGCGAGATCGTGCTGATGGCCAACGAGGATTATTTCAAGGGCCGACCGCACATCAACAAGTTCCTCTCCAAGCCGTTTGCGGACCAGAACATCATGACGCAGGCGATGATGTTCAACGCCATCGACATGCTCGTGCTCGTCAACCCGCGTGATCTGCCGGAGCTGCAGGGCGACAGGCGCTTCGTCCTGCAGCCGTACAACGCGCTCTCGTATGCGTTCTTCGGCTACAACCTGAGAAGCCCGCTGCTCGCCGACAAGCGGGTGCGCCGCGCCTTCACGCACGCGGTGAACCGCCAGGAGATGCTCGACGCCTTCTTCAACGGCCAGGGCACGATCATCTCGGGCCCCTTCGCCCCCGGCAGCTGGGCCTACAACCTCGACGTGCAGCCGCTGCCGTACGACCCCGCGAAGGCGGTCGCGCTCCTGAACGAGGCCGGCTTCACCCCGGGTCCCGACGGCGTCATGCAGAAGGGCGGCAAGCCCCTGGCGCTCTCGCTCAAGGTGCCGATCGAGAAGGAGAGCGAGGCGGTCAAGCGGGTGGTGCTCGCGTTCCAGAATTACCTCAAGGCCATCGGCGTGAGCGTGAAGGTCGAGTTCAAGGAATGGCAGGCCTGGAAGGACGCCGTCTTCGCCGAGCACGACTTCGACGTCATCCTGGCCTCGTGGGTCTTCGATGACTCCGCGGACATCTCCTCGCTGTTCCATTCCGCCGAGATCGGTCCGTGGAAGAACAACTTCGGCGGATACTCGAATCCCGAGGTCGACGGCCTCATCGTGGAGAGCAAGCTGACGCTCGATCACGAGAAACGGCGCACCATCAACCGGAAGCTGCACGCGCTCCTCGCCGAGGAGGCGCCGTACACGTTCCTCTGGACGCTGACGAACTACAGCGGCTATCACAAGAAGCTGCGCCGGGTCGCGATTCATCCCTACAAGTTCTTCTCGTTCGCGGATGAATGGTTCATCCCGGCCGCGGAGCAAAAG
>Ga0134074_1000630_pt1 | contig 12214 bp, 7 predicted proteins | sample 15_taG_25_FD_128868 | JGI IMG/M metagenome (GOLD analysis project Ga0134074, IMG submission 128868) | Grasslands soil microbial communities from the Angelo Coastal Reserve, California, USA - 15_D_Rain_40cm_2_09212015 | ecosystem: Environmental > Terrestrial > Soil > Grasslands ... | reverse complement strand
GCCGGCGACGATGGCCTCGACCTCGTTGTCCACGCTCTTGAAGGCCCAGCGCGGGTTTGGCATCGTCTCCTCGACACCCTTCTGCGTGGTGCCGTCCCACGAGAGCCAGGGCGTCCCGAGGTCCTCGGCCACCGGGCCGAGCGCCAGCGTGACGCCGGTGGAGATGCCGCCGAGCACCGCTTCCACCTTGTCCTGGAGGACGAGCTTCCTGTAGCGCTCGACGGTGTCCTTCGGGCTGGACTCCTCTTCGAGGACGAGCTGCACGGGGCGTCCGAGGATCCCGCCGGCCCGGTTGACGCGCTCGAGCCACCACTCGGTCCCGCGCAGCCCCGCGGCGCCCACCGGGGCCGCGATGCCGGCGCGGATCGCGAGCACGCCGAGCTTCACCGCGTGGCTGGCCTGCGCGAACGCGGGCGCCGCGTCGAGCCGCACCGTCGCTGCGGCGGCCCCGGCGCCCGCGAGCCTGAGAAAGCTCCGCCGAGTCGTCCTCATGACGTCCTCCTGACGCGTGTGCGCTTCGTCGTCCGCAGTTTTGTATCACACTTCGGCGCAGGCCGGTTGGGCGCGCCGCCGGGGGGGCCGGAATTTCCCAAGCCGATGGCGGTGTGATAGTCGTAGGACTTGCCATGCACGTTCGCTTCTGGGGCACCCGAGGCTCCATCGCCACGCCCGGACGCGCGACGGCCGTCTACGGCGGCAACACGGCGTGCACCGAGGTGCGCGCCGCCGACGGGACCGTCATCGTCCTCGACTGCGGCACCGGCGCGCGCGAGCTCGGCCTGCACCTCGTGCGGACGATGCCTCAGCCGATGCGACTCCACCTCTTCATCGGCCACACGCACTGGGACCACATCCAGGGCTTTCCGTTCTTCGTCCCCGCCTTTCTGCCCGGCGCCGAGCTGAACATCTACGCGCCCCTCGGCTTCCAACGGGGCCTCGAGGAGGCGATGGCGGGGCAGATGGAGTACTCGTACTTTCCCGTGAAGCTCCGCGAGCTGCGGAGCCGCATCCATTACACCGAGCTCGACGAGGGCTTCCTCCGCGTCGGCGACGTGCTGGTGGAGACCCAGTACCTGAACCACACCGCGCCAACGATCGCGTACCGGCTGTCGAGCGGCGGGGCGACGGTGGCCTATATGACCGACCACGAGCCGTTCTGGAGCGTGCCGGGCCGGCTGTCGCAGCACCCGGGTGACGAGCGTCACATCGCGTTCATGCGCGGCGCCGACCTCGTCATCCACGACGCGCAGTACACCGAGGAGGAGTACCGGGACAAGGTCGGCTGGGGGCACAGCCCCCTCGAGTACGCGGTGGACGTCGCGCTGGCGGCGGGCGCGCGCCGCCTGGTCCTCTTCCATCACGACCCGCAGCACGACGACGCGGCCATGGAGCGCATGGAGTCCGCGGCGCGGGCGCGCGCGGCCGCGCACGGGGCGGGACCCGAGGTGCTCGCCGCGCGCGAGGGGCTCGAGCTCGAGGTGCGCGGCCACGGGCCCGCGCGCGACGTGGGCGCGGCCTCCGCGCTCCTGCATCGGCAAGTCGCGGGCGGGCGCGTGCTGGTCGTCAGCGGCAACGACAAAGAGGTCGCCGCGATCGAGGAGGTCCTCAGCGAGGATGCCCTCGTGCTGCTCCGCCTCGCGGACGTGCCGGCCGCGCTCAGCCGAGGGTCCGAGCTCCGGCCGGACCTCGCGATCATCGACCGTGAGCTGCTCGCGAGCGAGAGCGAGCTCGCCACGCTGCGCGCGCGCCTCGGGCGGGGGAACCTCCCCGTCGTCGTGCTCGCCGACGGCTCCGGGGCGGCCGACGTCGTCGGCCGGGGCGAGGCGTCGTCCACCGACTACCTCGCCCGGCCCTTCAGCCCACCGATGCTGCGGGCGCGGGTCCGCGCCTGGCTCTCGCGCACGCTGGCGGCCGCCGACGCTTCCCGCGGCCCACGGCCGGTCCCGGCCGAGGATGCCGACCGCCGGTCGCGCTACGCGGGCCTGCTCGCGTCGGTGCCGCTCTTCGGGTCACTCACGAACGAGGAGCGCGAGCTGCTGCTGGCGCAGGCGTCCGAGGAAGTCTTCGCGGCGGGTCACTCGATCCTCCAGGAGAGCGATCCGCCCGACCGTCTCTTCGTGATCCTCTCGGGTCGCGCGCGGGCGCTCGAGACCACCCCCAGCAGCCCCGCCGAGGTGATCCTGAGCGAGTTCGGCGAGGGTGAGATCCTGGGTGAGCTCGCCGTCATTCGCAACCGGGCGCGCTCGGCGACGGTCGTGGCGACCGAGCGGACGCACTGCCTCGTGCTCAACCAGAACGACTTTCTGCGCGTGCTTCAGACCTCCGTGGGGCTCGCGCTGGCCCTGCTGCGCACGGTGGCCGGGCGGCTCGCCGAGACCGACCGTCGGCTGTCCCGGTACGCGCCCGACCCGGTGACCGGGCTCGCGAGCCGGCGCGCGTTCGACGACCAGTACCGTCGCCTCGCCGCCGTGGCCCGCCGGCGGGGCACCGGCGCGCTCATGCTCGTGCTCGACGTGGTCCAGTTGAGGGCGATCAACGACCGCTTCGGCTACGGCGTCGGCGACGACGTCCTGCGCGCCGTGGCCGACGCGCTCATCGAGGCGACGCGTACCACCGACCTCGTCGCACGCCACGGGAGCGACGAGTTCGCGGTCTTCTTCCCCGACGCGGGGCCCAGCGCGGCCGACATCGTGACGGCGCGTGTGCGCGACCGGATCGCGCAGCTGGCGGGCAAGCGCGGCCTGCCGGTGGACCACGTCCGCTGCAGCGTCGGAGTCGCCTACAGCGCGTCGCCTCCGGACACGCCCGACGAGCTGCTCCGCGAGGCCGACGCCGAGATGCACCGGACGAAGACGTAACGGCCCCCGCGCCGCGCCGCCCGTCTCAGCCGTCCGCCTTCCGCTTCCGCTCCACGAATGCGCGGATTCGTGCGCGCGCCTCCGGGCTCGTGCGGAGCGCGGCGCCGTACGCCTCGGGGCCGCGCGCCCGCTCGCCCCTTCGGATCGCCGCGACGATTGCCTTCGTCGCGGCGAGACCCGTCCGCGGGGCGCGTGCGATGTCCGCCGCCAGCGCGGCGACGCTCGCCTCGAGCGTCGGCGGCGCGACGACGCGGTTGACGAGGCCCATGCGGAGCGCTTCGCTCGCGTGGATCGTCCGGGCGGTCAGCAGGAGCTCGCACGCCCAGCCTCCGGCCACGACGTCGAGGAGCCGTGCGATGCCGTAGGCGGGGTTGAAACCGAGCGTGACTTCGGGGAGGCCGAAGCGTGCGCGGTCGGAGGCCACACGGAGGTCCTGCGCCACGGCGAGCATGAGGCCGCCGCCGAGCGCCCAGCCGTCGATCGCGGCGATCGTCACCTGCGGCAGGTCGGCGAAGCGGGCGAGGAGGGCGGCCTGGCGGGTCGCCAGCGCCTCCGCCTCGTCCCCGGTGAGCGTCGCCATCTCGGCGATGTCGTTGCCGGCGCAGAAGGCGCGCCCGCGGCCGGCGACGACGAGGACCGTGACGTCGTCCATCGCGGCCACTCGCGGGAGCGTGTCCTCGAGGGCTCCCGTCAGGGGGCGGTCGAGCGCGTTCAGCGACCTGGGACGGTTGAGGCGGAGCCACGCCACGCCGTCCTTTACGTCGAGGTCGATCATTGGAGCGGGGGCCGTGAGGCCGGCGCACTCCGTGGGTGGCCTGAGACGAGGTGCGACTCGGCTCCGTTCATCTCTCGGTTTTCCTCCATAGCCAGGCGATCGCCCCCGCTGCGATCAGCGCCAGCGCCGTCGTCGCGAGGGGCCAGAAGTCGGTGCGAAAGAGCGGGAGCGCGAAGAACGGCGAGCGTCGGTCGCCGGGACGGATCCGGCCGTCGAGCAGGCCCTCGACCAGCGCCATCGTCTCGGCGATCAGGACCTCGGTCGTCGCCCTGGCGAAGTCCGGATCGGCCAGCGCGGGATGGCCGACGTAGCCCAGGCCGCCATTCCTCAGCGGGTAGTTCGGGAGCACGCGCGCCGCGAGCGGGTAGCGCGCGGGTGGGAGCGTCCGGTAGGCCCCATCGACGAGATCGGGGCGCACGAGCAGCATCAGCGAGGTCTCCCACCAGCCGCCGTGCGCGTCCTCGGCGAACGCCTGCCGCTCCGCGTCGGAGAGCGGGCGGCCGAGCGCCGCTCCGATCTTGTCGAGGTAGCGGCCACGCAGGAACTGCCACGCGAGGTGGCCCGTGAAAGACGCCATCGAGATCCCGTACCGGCGGGACACGGTAGCGGCCGCCTCGTCGAGCGCCGCGAGATGGCCCGGCCCGGCGTGCCCGTTCGCGACGAGGATATAGCGGAAGCCGGCGCGGGCGAGCGACACGCCGTAGTCCACGAGCGCGTCGCGCACGACCCGCTGGCGCACGCTCACCGTCCCCGGGGCGTCGAAGGTGAAGGAGCCGAGGTGGAGCGTCGGCGCCAGCACGACCGTCCAGCCCGGGCGGGCCGCCACCAACCGCGCGGCGATGGACTCCGCGAAGTGGCGGGCGGCGATCGCGTCCACGCCGAGGGGCAGGTGCGGGCCGTGCTCCTCGAGCGGACTCACGGTCAGGACGATCACGGTCCGCGTGCGGTCGAGCGCGTCGAGCGCCGGCGACGACATCTCCTCGAGCCGGCGAACGCTCAAAACGGGCTCCCCTTCGTGTCGGCCAGATACTCGGCCTTGGCGTGCTCGAGCTCGGTGAGGATCGCCTGCCGCTCGGCCGTGAGACGCCGGGCGGCGTGCTCGCGTGTGAGCGCCAAGACGTTGAATCGGAGGCGCCCCGTGAGGCGGCCGGCGCCCACCCAGTACCGGTAGGCGACGGCGCCCGAGATCGGGAGCGACAGCGCGAAGGCCAGTGCCCACGCCGCGCCGAAGACCCGGGCGACCAGCCAGACCTCGATCCCCCAGAAGGTCGGATACGCGACCACCGACGCGAGGAATCGCCACGTCGCGTAGTCCGTCTCCTTCCGCGCCATCCGGCGCGCCGTCCAGCGCGGGATCCAGTACGGGAGAAAGTTCACCGAGGCGCCGTACGCGAAGAGGGGAAGGCCGACGACGGCTTGCCAGCCCAGCCGGATCCGCCGCGCGCGCCGCTCGGGCTCGAGCCGCGCCCGCACCGCTTCGTCCTTGACGTGGTACTCCGCGAGCAGGGCGCGGTAGCCCTCGATCCGCTGCCAGAGCCGCTCGACGCGCTCCGGATCGCGCGCCCTGAAGTGGCCCACCGCGTCCACGATGGCCCGCGAGAGGCGGATCGGGTCGATCCGCCCGCGCGGGACCCCGCCTGCCTCCGCGAGCTCGCGCGCGAGCTCGTCGCGGTAGAGCCCCTCGACGGCGCGCACGAGCTGGGTCGAGTCGATCCGGGCGATGTGCACCACCTCGGCCTCCATCGCCCACTGGATCGCGGTCGTGAGCGCCTCCACGGCCGTCACCGGATCCTGACGGTAGGCGTCGCGGTACGGCGCCACCGGCACGGGCGGGCCGAACGAGACGAGCACGCGCCCGCGGAACGACTTGCGCGCGTCGAACGTGAGCCCGACCGGAACCAGGCGGAGCTCGCCCGGGCGCTCGGCCTCGTACGCGAGCGCGATGCGCGCCGCACCCGTCTTGATGCGCTGGACGCGCGCCTCCGCGTGCGTCGTCCCCTCCGGGTAGATCGCGATGACGCGGCCCTCGGCGAGCGCCGCGGCGCACGCCGCGAACGTGTCGGCGTTCTTCTCCGTTGTAGCGGGGTCCGCCAGGCCGGCGCCAACCGTGGGTGGCCGACGACAGGTGCGTGGATCGTCCTGCCGGCGGTAGACGGAGATCGCCCCGCAGGCCCGGAGGAACCGCGCGACGAGCCGGCGACGGAAGAGCCCGGCGGTGGCGAGGTAGTGGACCTTCCGCCCGACGGCGGCGCCGACCAGCAGCGAGTCGATGAAGTTGTTTGGGTGGTTGATGCAGAGGAGCACGGGACCTGCGTCGGGCACCCGCTCGGGGTGGCGCACGTCCACGGACTTGAAGAAGAACCAGAGCCAGAAGCGGGCGGTCGCGCGGACGAGCCGGTAGAACCAGTCCCGCCGATCCCGCGCGGCCCGCGTGTCGAGCGCCGTGGTCATGGGGGAGGTTCGCCGAGGGCGCTACTGTAGCGTGTGACGAGGTCCTCGAAGCTTTCGATCCCGAGGGCGCGCGCCCACTCGGCGCCCTCCGACTCCCGGCCGTAGGACTCGACCATGTAGACGATCGCCTCCGCCTTCGTTCGGAAGAGCCGCCAGAGATGTCCCTTGCCACCGCCGACCCGCCGGAGATTGAAGACCGGGTCGGCGGGCGACTGGGGCTCGTAGGCCTTCACCTGGCCGAAGCGGTCGAGCGTGATCCACGCCGCGGCGATCCCGCGCCCGGAGACGACCCGCGCCCGCAGCGACTCCTCGCGCGGAAGCGACTCGACGTCGGAGAGCTGCGGACCGTAATAGACGGCCACACGGTCGGCGGGCAGGGCGAGTCTCACCGGGAGCGGCGCACCGTCTCGCTCGAGGAGCGCCTTCGACTCGTCGCCGAGCCAGAGCGCGCCGGCCTCGACGAGGTCGGGCCACGCCTCGACGACCGGGCCCTTCGGAATCAGCGCCCGCCGTCGCGCGATCTCAGCCTTCGCCGTCGAGAGGTACAGCCGGCTCACGGGAAGATGAACGACCCGTCGACGACCGGCCGGGAACGCTGCGGCGGTTGACTGATCCAGCGGCCGGGCGGGAGCGGCTCCGGGAGCCCCGGCCCGCCGTCGAAGCGACGGCCAGCGGTGGGAACTAGACTCCCTCCTCACGCTGGCGGCGCTCGATCAGGAGCTGGCGCCGTTCGAGGGCTCGCTCAGCGGCGATCAGCAGCTCGTCCATGATGATGGGTTTCATGATGTAGGCGTACGCGCCACTCTTCAGGCACGCGATCTCGCTCCTCACGTCGGCCGCGCCGCTCTCGACAATGACGGCCGCGTCCGGATCCTCCTGGCGGACCTGCTTGAGCAGCTCGATGCCCGCGCTGGGCACCTGCTCACCGCCCGTCACCATCGGCATCCTGAGGTCGGTGACGACGAGCGCCGGTCGTGATCGCCGGAACAGTTTGAGCCCTTCGCCCCCGTCACCGGCCAGCAGGCATTTATAGCCGGCAGCGAGGAAGATCTGCTGGAGCAGGCTGCGGATACCCGGCTCCTCCTCGACGATCAGGACGTCGCGCTGCACCACGTCAGCCCGCCCCAGCGTCGTCTCCTGGCGTTGCCCGTAGGCCTTCTGGTGCTCGCAGCGCTCGATCAGGAGCTGACGGCGCTCCAGCGCGCGCTCGGTGGCGATGAGGAGCTCGTCCACGTTGATCGGCTTCATGAGGAAGGCGTGCGCGCCGAGCTTCAGGCTCGCGATGGCGGTCTTCACGTCGGCGGCGTCGGTCAGCACGATCACGGCGACGTCGTCGTCAACGGCCCGCACCTGCTGGAGGAGCTCGATGCCCGTGATGCCCGGCATCTTCAGGTCGGTCACCACGAGCGGCGGGCGTCCCGCCTTGAACACCTGCAGCCCTTCGTCCCCGTCTTTGGCCAGTACGCACTTGTAGCCGGCAGCGAGGAAGATCTGGCGGAGCACGTCGCGGACTTGACGGTCATCATCAACGATCAGGACGTCGCGCCCGGCCATGTCAACCCACTATCCGAAAGAGCCAGGCAACGCAACACAAAATGGTCTGATTTTTCGGAAACGTAGCCCCGCTCTCCACGCCCGGTCACCGCGCCTTCGGCCGGCGGGCTCGGGAGCAGCGAGCCGACCTGCGCTTGCCGGGGATCCAACCGCGGAACTCAACGGTCAGGACGCCGGTTAACAGTGGGGTATCAGGGGACGCGGACGAAGCCCTCCATGAGCCGGCGCGCGGTCCGGTAGACGGTGACCCGCTCGGCCCAGGGCGCCCCGTCGCGGACGCGCACCAGGGCGTCGATCGGCAGAACCCCCGACGGGTGCCCAAGCCGGACATCGCCGTTCGTCGGGCCGGCACACTCATGGACCACAGTCCCCGCGATGCGCGCGGCGACTGCGAGGCACATCGCGGCGGTCAGGGCGAACGCGCGGTGGCAGTTGCCCATCGAGATCACCCGCGCGACGAGGTCGACCTGGTCGAGCCGGTAGCGCGCGCCGTCGAGGGCCGTGAAGTCCGCCGGCGACGCGACGACCGCGACCTTGGGCACGGCGGAGCTGCCCTCCATCCCCATGCGCTGGGCCGCCTCGACGCGGATCGCCTCGAGCCGGGCCGCCAGCGAACGGTCGGCGTCGATCGCCTGCGGCGTCTCGGTCCCGGCGAGGCCGAGGTCTTTGGCGCGGACGAAGACGACCGGGTTCGTCGCGTCGACGAGCGAGGCCTCGACGCCGTCCACCACGTCGCGCGGATTCCCCGTCGGCAGGAGGCGCCCGCTGCCCGCGCCGCCCGGGTCGAGGAAGTCGAGCGCGATCCGGGCGCCGTGGCCTGACACGCCAGCAAGCTCGAAATCGCCCGCCACCGCGGCCTCGCCGCCCTTCACCGGGACATGGGCGACGATGAGCTTCCGCGTGTTGGTGTTGTGGATGCGGACGCGTGTCTCGCCCTCGACCGCCGGCACGAGACGCTCGTCGATGGCGAAGGGGCCGACGGCCGAGGAGCAGTTGCCGCAGTTGCCCTTGTAGTCCACGAGGGGGGTCGTCACCTCGACCTGCGCGAAGGTGTAGTCCACGTCGGCGCCGGGGCTGGACGGCGGGCCGATGATGCACGCCTTGGACAGGGACGAGATGCCACCGCCCAGCCCGTCGAGCTGGCGGCCGTACGGATCGGGACTCCCGAGCGCCGCGAGGAGGACACGGTCGCGCTCGGCGCCCGCGCCCGGCAAGTCGGACGCGTGGAAGACGAGGCAGCGGCTCGTCCCGCCCCGCATGTAGACGGCGCGGATCCGGCGCTGGGTCATTGGAGCGGGCTCCGCGCGGCCGCGGCACTCCGTGGGTGGCCTGAGACGAGGTGCGATCCGGCTCCGTGCTCCACGTCGCTTCTCATTCCACCGGCGTGCCCGAGGCCGGCGCGGACCGTGGGTGGCCTGCCTCGGGTGCGCGCGTGCGGGACGTCTGGGCGAGGAGCCCACCCGCGAGGAGGATGTCGCGCTCGCGCGTCGTCAGCACGCACGAGGCCGAGAAGCGCCGGCCCAGGCGCGTGTCGAGGACGCTGACGCGGTCGCCGGAGGCGAGCGCGGCCCGCAGGCCGTCGAGGCGCAGCCGGTCGTCGCGCTCGAGCGCGTCGTACGCGGACGGATCGTCGAACGTGAGCGGCACGACGCCCCAGTTGATCAAGTTCGCCCGGTGAATCCGCGCGAACGACTTGGCGAGCACGGCGCGCACGCCGAGGTACATCGGGCCGATCGCCGCGGCCTCACGCGACGACCCCTGGCCGTAGAGCTCGCCCGCGACGACGATCCCGCTGCCGGCGGCGCGCGCTCGAGCCGCGAACTCCGGGTCGACGTACTTGAAGCAGAACTCGGCGATCGCCGGGATGTTGGAGCGGAAGACCAGCACCGCGGCGCCGGCGGGAGAGATGTCGTCCGTCGAGACCTTGTCGCCGAGCTTCAGCAGCACGGGAGCGTCAAGCGCCTCGGCAACCGGCTCACCCAGCGGCACCGATTTGATATTCGGCCCTCGAACGACGTCGCCCGTCCCGTCCGGCGTGACGAGCCCGGCGCTCGACGCGGCGAAGCTCTCGGGCAGATAGAGGGAGGCCGGCGCGCCCGCCGTCCGCGGATCGGTGATCGCACCCGTCAGCGCGGAGGCCGCCGCGGTGACCGACGAGCAGAGGTAGATCTCGTCGCCCTTCACGCCGCTCCGGCCCGGGAAGTTGCGGTTGAACGCGCGAAGACTCTTGGTGCCGGCCGCCGGCACATGGCCGATGCCCGCGCACGCGCCGCACGTCGGCTCGGAGATCAAGGCACCAGAGGCGAGGAGGTCGGCGAGCAACCCCTCGCGCGCCATGGTCTCGAGGATGCGGTGGCTCCCGGGGAACAGGACGAACGAGACGTCGGGGTGCACGTGTCGACCCTGGAGCACCTGAGTCACCGCCCACATGTCCTCCCACGAGCCGTTCGTGCAGGAGCCCACCATCACCTGCTCGATCTTCGTCCCCTCGACCTCTCCGACGGGCACCACGCGGTCGGGCGAGCCGGGCAGCGCGACGAGGGGCGTGACCACGGCGAGGTCGAGCTCGAAGCGAGCGTCGTACTCGGCGTGATCGTCCGCCGCCTGCGGAGTCCACGCGTGCTTCCGGTGGAGGCGGCGGAAGTAGTCGCGGGTGACCGCGTCCGACGGGAAGACGCTCGTCGTCAGCCCGAGCTCGGCGCCCATGTTGGCGAGGGTCATCCGCTGCGGGAGCGAGAGCGAGGCCACCCCGGGCCCCGCGTACTCGAAGATCTTCCCGGCGCCGCCACGCACGCTCAGCCGGCGGAGGAGCTCCATGATCACGTCCTTCGCCGTGACCCACGGCTGGAGCTCGCCCGTGAGCCACACGTTGACGACCTCGGGCATCGTGAAGGAGTACGGGCCGCCGCCCAGCGCGACGGCGACGTCGAGGCCGCCCGCGCCGATCGCCAGCATGCCGGCGGCGCCGCAGAGCGGGGTGTGGCTGTCGGTGCCGAGCAGCGTCTGCCCGGGCACCGAGAAGCTCTCGAGGTGCACCTGGTGGCAGATGCCGTTGCCGGGCTTGGAGAAAATCGCTCCGTAGCGGCGCGCGGCGGTCTGGAGGTAGCGGTGGTCGTCGGAGTTGCGCGAGTCCACCTGGTAGACGTTGTGGTCGATGTACGTGACGACGCACGGCGGCACGACGCGCGGGAAGCCCATGGCCTCGAACTGGAGCCACGCCATCGTGCCGTTCGTGTCGGTGAGGAGCGCCTGGTCCACGGCCAGACCGATCTCCTCGCCGGCGACGGGCTTGCCCGAGGCGAGGTGCGATTCGATGAGCTTCCGGGTGAGGCTTCGGTTCACTGTAGCGGGGGCCGCAAGGCCGGTGCATTCGGTAGGTGGCCCGAGACGAGGCACAAACCGGTTGCGTTCCGCATGTCGGTCTTCATTCCACGCGGGCGGTCTGGGTGGCCTGCGTCAGGCACGCTTCTCCACCGACACGAACGCGCGCCGCTTCGGGCCGACGTACTCGCCGCGCGGCCGGATGAGGCGGTTGTCGTCGTGCTGCTCGATGATGTTCGCCGTCCAGCCCGCGATCCGTCCCGCCGCGATCACCGGCGTGAAGAGGTCCACGGGGATGCCGAGCGAGTAGAAGAGGGGCGCCGAGTAGAAGTCCACGTTGGGGATCAGTCCCTTCGCCGCGTTGATGCGTGCGTGGAGCTTGACAGCCATCTCGTACCACTTGAACTGGCCCGACTGGCGACACGCCTCCTCGGCCATGCCGCGCAGGATCGCCGCCCGCGGGTCGCCCGCCTTGTAGACCCGATGGCCGAAGCCCATCAGACGCCGCTTGGTGGCGATCGCCTCCTCGGCGAACCTCTCCACGTTCGCGACCTCGCCGATCTCCATGAGCGTGCGCATGACCGCCTCGCCGGCGCCCCCGTGGAGCGGACCCTTGAGGGCCCCCACGCCGCCCGCGACGGCCGAGTGCATGTCCGACTGCGTCGAGACGATCACGCGCGTCGTGAAGGTCGAGGCGTTCAGCTCGTGCTCGGCGTAGAGGGTGAGGCTCGCGTCGAAGGCCTTGGCCGTCACGGTGGACGGGCGCCGGCCCGTGAGCATGTAGAGGAAGTTCGCGGCGTGCCCGAGGTCCGGCGCGGCGGGGATCGGCGACTGGCCGCTCCGGACTCGGTGGTGGGCGCAGATCGCCGTCGCGATCTGGCTCGTGAGCCGCACGGCTTTCCGGAGGTTCGCCTCGTGTGAGTTGTCGGTCGCGTCCGGGTCGCGCATGCCGAGGAGCGCCACCGCCGCTTGGAGCGCGCGCATCGGATCGGTGTCGTTCGGCATGAGGCGGAACGCCTCGACGAGCTCGCGCGGAATGTCCCGCGCCGCGATGAGCGCGACCGTCGTGCGGTCGAGCTCCCCCGCGATCGGCAGGTCGCCGCGCCAGAGCAGGTGGGCGACCTCCTCGAAGCTCGCCTGGCGCGCGAGGTCGGCGATGTCGTAGCCGCGGTAGGCCAGGCGGCCGTTCTTGCCGTCGAGGTCGCAGAGCTGGGTCTCGGCGGCGACGACGCCCTCGAGCCCGCGGATGAGCTGG
>Ga0134074_1000626_pt1 | contig 12268 bp, 13 predicted proteins | sample 15_taG_25_FD_128868 | JGI IMG/M metagenome (GOLD analysis project Ga0134074, IMG submission 128868) | Grasslands soil microbial communities from the Angelo Coastal Reserve, California, USA - 15_D_Rain_40cm_2_09212015 | ecosystem: Environmental > Terrestrial > Soil > Grasslands ... | reverse complement strand
CGCCTCACATGAGAGGAGACTTGGGATGAAGCGAGCGGTTGCGGCAATCCTGACGCTGATCGTGCTCTCGGGTTGCGCTTCCTCGACGCCGCCGCCCCCGTCGGTCTACGTGAACCCGACGCGCGGCCAGACGCCCGAGCAACAGGTGCGCGACCAGAACGACTGCGTGCAGATCGCCAAGCAGCAGACGGGCTACGACCCGGCCCTCGATACCGCGAAGGGCGCGGGCGTGGGCGCCGCCATCGGCGCGCTGGGCGGCGCGGCGGCGGGCGCGGCCATCGGCGCGGCGACGGGCAGCGCAGGCACGGGCGCGGCCATCGGCGCGGCCTCGGGTGGGACGATCGGCGCCGTGGGTGGCGGCGTCTACCAGCACGGCCGTGGGAAGGAAGGGTACAACCAAGCGTACGGCAACTGCATGATGGGGCGCGGCTACTCGGTCAACAAGTAGAACTTACACGCTAGGCGGCGGCCAGCCGGCCGGCGAGGCGATCGTGGCGCCGGATCTGCGCGAGCGTGTCGGCGAGCGCCGATCAGAGGACTGGCTTGTTGAACACCATGTCGGCGCCCGCGTGGCGCGCGCGGCTCACGAACGGCTCGTCGTAGCCCGTCACGACGATGACGCGCGGCCGCCGGCGCGCAAAATCGTCGTGCGCGGCCAGCTCCGCGGCCTCCCGACCGCTGCCCGTGGCGACGACGTCGACGCTCTCGGCGTGGAGCAGCAGCCCAAACACTTCACGGATGTCGGGGACGTCCTCGACGAGGAGCACCCGGAGCCGCTCGCGCGCCGCATCTCGTCCCCGATCCTGCATACCCTCTTCTCGCCCTCTACGACCGGCGAGGCCGATGCCGAGTGGGTGCGATCTGGCCGGGCCTTGACCCGTCCGGAGGGCCGGTGGTCTACTGGGTCGCTCGTGAATACGGCCCTGAAGCGCACTCCGCTCTACGAGTCTCACGTGAAGGCCGGCGCCCGCATGGTGCCGTTCGGCGGCTGGGAAATGCCCGTGCAATACGCCGGCATCGTCGAAGAGCACCGGGCCGTGCGTGCCGCCGTCGGCTGCTTCGACGTCAGCCACATGGGTGAGTTCGAGGTCGAGGGGCCGCAGGCGCTGGCGTCGCTGCAGCGGCTCACCACCAACGACGTCGCCGCGCTCGAGGTCGGCCAGGTGCAGTACTCGCTGCTCTGCTACCCCGACGGCGGCATCGTGGACGACCTCACGCTCTACCGTCTCGCGCCCGAGCGCTTCATGCTCACCGTGAACGCGTCCAACATCGACAAGGACTGGAGCTGGGTGCGCGAGCACGGCGCGGCCGCGCGCTGGCGCAACGTCTCCGACGACACCGGGCTCATCGCCGCGCAAGGCCCGAAGGCCGAGGCGCTCGTCGGCCGTCTCGCCGACCGCGACGTCACGGGCATCGCCTACTACCACTTCGCCGAGGGGCGCGTCGCCGGCATCCGCACGTTGATCTCACGCACGGGCTACACGGGCGAGGACGGCTTCGAGCTGTACGTCGCGGCCGTCGACACGCCGCGGCTGTGGTCGGCGCTGCTCGAAGCCGGGCGCGGCGACGGCGTCGTGCCCATCGGGCTCGGCGCGCGCGACACGCTGCGGCTCGAGATGCGTTACGCGCTCTATGGCAACGACATCGACGCCACGACCAACCCGCTCGAGGCGGGTCTGGGCTGGATCGTCAAGCCGGCCAAGGGCGATTTCGTCGGGCGCGACGCGATCGAAAAGGTGCGCGTGCCGGGGCCGAGGCGCAAGCTGATCGGGCTGGAGATGGCCGACCGCTCGGTCGCGAGACACGGCTATGCAGTCACCACGCCTGTGGCCAGCCCGACCGTCGGGCGCGAAGGCGCCCCGACGGCAAATACGATCGGTATCGTCACCTCCGGGTCCTACGGCCCGTCGGTGGAGCGCTCCATCGCGATGGCGTACGTGGCGAGCGCGCAGGCCGCCGTCGGCACCGAGCTCGGCGTCGAGATCCGCGGCCAGGTGAGGCCCGCGCGCGTCGTGAAGACGCCATTCCATCCGTCGAGGGTGAAGAAATAAGGATCGAAAGGACCAGAGAATGGCAAACGTCCCCGCAGACCTGAAGTACACGCGCGAGCACGAGTGGGCCAAGCGGGAGGGTGATCGCGTGCGCGTCGGGATCACCGCGTTCGCGCAGGACCAGCTGGGCGACGTCGTCTTCGTCGAGCTGCCGAAAGTCGGCGCGAAGGTCACCGCGCACCAGGCGTTCGGCGTCGTCGAGTCGGTCAAGGCGGTCTCCGACCTCTTCGCGCCGGTCTCGGGCGAGGTCCTCGAGATCAACGCCGAGCTGCCGCAGAAGCCCGAGACCGTGAACAAGGATCCCTACGGCAAGGGCTGGATGATCCTGGTCAAGCCCTCGAATGCCGGCGAGCTGGACCAGCTGCTGACCGCGCAGCAGTACGAGGAGTTCGTGGCGCAGGGCGGCGGGCACTGATGGCGAGCCGCTACATCGCGAACACCCCGGCCGAGCAGCGCGAGATGCTGCGCACGATCGGCGCGTCCTCGATCGAGGACCTCCTCGTCAAGATCCCGCCGAAGGCGCGGCTCTCGCGTCCGCTGGCGCTGCCGCCGGCCCTCGCCGAGGCGGATCTGATCCGGCACATGCGCGCGCTGGCGGCGAAGAACGCCGACGCCGATCGCTACGTCTGCTTCCAGGGCGCCGGCTCCTACGACCACTACGTGCCGAGCCCGATCAACCACCTCATCTCGCGCGGCGAGTTCTTCACCGCGTACACGCCCTACCAGCCGGAGGCGAGCCAGGGGACGCTGCGGACGATCTACGAGTACCAGACCATGATCGCCGAGCTGACGGGGATGGACGTGGCCAACGCGTCGATCTACGACGGCGCCAGCTCGCTCGCGGAAGCCGCCCTCATGGCGCACGCGGTGACGGAGCGGACCGAAATCGTGCTGGCGCGCGGCGTGAACCCGCTCTACCGCCGCGTGGTCGCCACGTACTGCGACGGTCCCGGCATCCGCCTGCGCGAGGTGCCGGCGCCGGAGGGCGTCCTCGACGCGGAGGCCGCCGGGACGCTCGTCGACAAGAAGACCGCGGCCCTCGTGGTCCAGTCGCCGAACTTCTACGGCTGCCTCGAGGACGTCGCGGCCGCGGCCGAGATCGCCCACGCCGCGGGCGCGCTGCTCGTCGTGGTCACCGATCCCGTGAACCTCGGCGTGCTGGAGGCGCCGGGACGGCTCGGCGCCGACATCGTGGTGGGCGAGGGGCAGGGGCTCGGAGTGCCGATGTCCTTCGGTGGCCCGAACCTCGGCGTCTTCGCGGCCAAGGCCGAGCTCGTGCGCCGCATGCCGGGGCGCCTCGTCGGCGCCACGGTGGACAAGGAGGGCCACCGGGGCTTCGTGTTGACGCTGCAGACGCGCGAGCAGCACATCCGCCGCGCCAAGGCGACGTCGAACATCTGCACCAACGTCGCGCTGTGCGCGCTGATGGCGACGATCTACATGGCGACGCTCGGCAAGCAGGGGCTGCAGCGCGTGGGCGAGCTGTCGGCGGCCAAGGCCCACTACGCGGCCGAGCAGCTGACGAAGGTGCCGGGCGTGTCGCTGCGCTTCGCGCAGCCGTTCTTCAAGGAGTTCGCGCTGCGACTGCCGAAGTCGCCGGCGAGCGTGGTGGCCAAGCTGGCCAAGCAGCGGATCCTGCCGGGCGTGCCGCTCAAGACGTACGACCGCACCCTCGCCGACTGCCTGCTGGTGGCCGTGACCGAGCAGCGCACGCGCGAGGAGATCGACGCGTACGCCGCCGCCCTTGCGGAGGCCGTGAGATCCCCCCAGCGGAGGCATCGATGAGCGCCTACGACAAGCTCGTCTTCGAGCTCTCCTCTCCGGGGCGCGTGGGCTTCTCGCTGCCGGAGAGCGACGTGCCGGGCAAGCCGCTGGCCGAGCTGCTGCCCAGGAAGTTCCTGCGCGGCGCGGCACCGGCGCTGCCGGAAGTCTCGGAGTTCGACGTCGTGCGGCACTACTCGCGGCTGTCGCGGATGAACTATGGCCTCGACACGCACTTCTATCCGCTCGGCTCGTGCACGATGAAGTACAACCCGAAGATCAACGAGGACATGGCTCGCGTGCCCGGCTTCGCGCGGCTTCACCCGCTGACGCGACCGGAGGACGCCCAAGGGGCGCTGCGGCTCATGCACGACCTCGCCGGGATGCTCGCCGAGATCGCCGGCATGGACGCCGTCTCGCTGCAGCCGGCGGCGGGCGCGCAGGGCGAGTTCGCCGGCGTGCTGATGATCCGCGCCTATCACGCCTCGCGCGGCGAGAAGCGGACGAAGGTCCTCATCCCCGACTCCGCGCACGGCACCAACCCCGCGTCGACGGCGATCGCGGGCTACGAGGTCGTCGAGGTCAAGTCGCTGCCGAACGGCGAGGTCGACCTCGACGCGCTCACGCGCGAGGTCGGTCCCGACGTCGCCGCCTTCATGATCACGGTGCCGAACACGCTGGGCATGTTCGAGCCACGCATCATGGAGATCACCGAGATCTGTCACGCCAAGGGCGTGCAGGTCTACATGGACGGCGCCAACCTGAACGCGATCCTCGGCATCACGCGACCCGGCGACCTCGGCTTCGACGTCTGCCACTTCAACCTGCACAAGACGTTCACGACGCCGCACGGCGGCGGCGGGCCGGGCGCGGGTCCCGTCGGCATCAAGGCGCACCTCGAGCCGTTCCTGCCGGCGCCGGTGGTGGTCAAGGACGGTGACACCTACGCGCTCGACGACAAGCGTCCGAAGTCGATCGGCAAGCTCCAGGCGTTCTGGGGCAACTTCGGCATGCTCGTTCGCGCCTACGCCTACATCCGCACCATGGGCGCCGACGGTCTGCGCTCGGTCTCCGACAACGCCGTGCTGAACGCCAACTACATCATGAAGCGGCTCGAGGCGGACTACGACGTCTCCGTGCCCGGCCCGTGCATGCACGAGTGCGTGCTGTCGGCGCGCCGCCAGAAGAGGCAGGGCGTGACGGCGACCGACATCGCCAAGCGGCTGCTCGACCTCGGCTTCTACGCGCCCTCGACCTACTTCCCGCTGATCGTGGAAGAGGCGCTGATGATCGAGCCGACGGAGACGGAGTCGAAGGAGACGCTCGATGAGTTCTGCGACGCGATGATCCAGATCGCGCGCGAGGCCCAGCAGAACCCGGCGATCGTGACGAGCGCGCCGGTGACGACACCGGTGCGGCGCCTGGACCAAACGCGCGCCGCGCGCGAGCCGAACCTCCGGTGGAGTCCGACGCGTTAGGCGGCACGCAGCCTCGAGGGGCGCCCCGGGTTCCCCGAGGCGCCCCGAGCGTCGGGGGGATGGGGGCCATGTCGGGGCCCCCAAGCGACCTGGCGCCCGATCGAGGGACGCCCCGGGTTCCCCGGGGCGCCCCGAGCGTTGGGGGGTATGGGGGCCATGTCGGGGCCCCGAGCGACCTGGCGCCCGATCGAGGGGCGCCCCGGGTTCCCCGGGGCGTCCCGAGCGTTGGGGGGTATGGGGGCCACGTCGGGGCCCCCATGAAGAATTGGCGCCTCCTCGTCACCGAGCCGTGCGACGGCGCCACCAACATGGCGATCGACGAGGCGCTCTGGCGCGGCCGCCACGCGGGCACCTCGCCGCCCACCGTGCGCTTCTTCGCGTGGGACCCGCCGACGGTGTCGGTCGGATACGGCCAGCCGCTCGACCGGCACGTGGACGTCGCCGCGTGCCGGCGGCTCGGCGTCGGCCTCGTGCGCCGCCCGACGGGCGGCAGCGCGATCTATCACGACGGGCCGGAGCGGGAGCTGACCTACTGCGTGACGGCGACCGCGGACGATCTCGGCGTGGGCGGCGACCTCCTCGAGACGTATCGCTGGATCGCTCGCGCGCTGGTCCGCGGGTTGAATGCCCTCGGCGCGCGCGCGGAGATGATTCCGACCGGCCGTGGGCTCGGACCGGACCCCGCGTTCTGCTTCGCGCGCACGGGCGCGTTCGAGATCGAAGCCGGCGGCCGCAAGCTCGTCGGCAGCGCACAGCGCCGCCTGGGCACGTCGTTCCTGCAGCACGGCGCCGTCCTGCTCGGGGTGGACGCCACGCGCCTGCGCGCGCTGTTTCCGACCACGCGCGATCCGCTGGCGACGCTGACGACGCTGGAGACGGCGATCGGGCGGCGCCCGACGTTCGACGAGGTGACTCGCGCGCTGACGGACGCGTTCGAGACGGAGCACGGAGTGACGCTCGTCCCGGGCGGGCTCTCCGCCGACGAGACCGCGCGCGTCGAGACGCTGGTCGGCGAGCGCTATGGCCGCGCGACGTTCCTGGCCGCGCCGGCGCGCCCGTAAGGAGCCCGCGTGAGCCGAGAGTATCCAGACTATCCGCGCGTCGGGGTCGGCGCCGTCGTGCTCTCGCGCGGCCGCGTCCTGCTCACCCGGCGCGGCAAGCCGCCGGCGGAGGGGCGTTGGAGCCTTCCGGGCGGCCTCGTCGAGCTCGGGGAGACGTCGGTGGAGGCGGCGCGCCGCGAGGTCGAGGAGGAGTGCGGCATCAAGGTGCGGATCGGGGGCCTCGCCGGGGTCCTCGACCGGGTGACGCGCGATGCCGATGGACGAGTCCGCTATCATTGGGTGCTCGTGGACTACCTGGCCTTCCCGGAAACCGACGACGACACGATCACGGCCGGCGACGACGCGGCGGAGGTGCGCTGGGTGCCGATCGACAAGGTGGACCGCCTGCTGACGACCGATGGGCTCATGGACATGATCCGCCGCGCCGTCGCCCTGGCGCCGGGAGGTGGCGCGTGAAGGTCGGCGTGGCGGCGGGACCGCTGGAGTCGGTCAAGGCGGACGCGATCGTCGTCGGCGTGTACGCGGAGGAGAAGAGACTGCGTGAGGCCGCCGCGCGCATCGACCGGGCGCTGGACGGCCAGCTCTCCGAGGTCCTCGAGGCCGAGCGCTTCGCGAGCAAGCCCGCGCACGTCACGCACGTCCACACCGGCGGCCGCGTGCCCGCGGGCCGCGTGGTCGTGGTCGGGCTGGGCAAGCGCGTGGAGCTGACGCTCGAGACGATCCGGCACGCGGCGGCCGCGGGGCTGCGGCGCGCGCGCGATCTCGGCGCGAAGTCGGCCGCGCTCGAGGTGCTCGGCGACCGGCTGCCCGCGCGCTCCCGCGCCCATGCGGCGACGGAGGGCGCGCTGCTCGGCGCCTACACGTTCGACCGCTACAAGCGCGAGAAGACCGACAAGCGCGTGGAGTCGCTGACGATCGTCGAGCCCGACGCACGCGGGCGCCGGGAGGTGGCCGACGGCGCGCGCACCGGCGAGGTGTTCGCGGAGGCGACGTGCTTCGCACGCGACCTCGTGAACAGCCCGGCCAACGACGTGCACCCGACGTACCTCGCGCAGGTCGCCGGCGAGATCGCGAAGGAGGCCGGGCTCGGGCTCACGGTCTTCGACCGCGCCGAGTGCCAGAAGATGGGCATGGGGCTGTTCCTCGGCGTCGCCGCCGGCAGCGAGCAGCCGCCGAAGTTCATCCATCTCTCGTACACGCCGCCCGGTCGCCGCCGCCGGCGCGTGGCCGTCATCGGCAAGGGCATCACGTTCGACTCCGGCGGCCTCGACCTGAAGCCGGCGGAGGGCATGCTGCGCATGAAGGACGACATGTCCGGCGGCGCCGCCGTGCTCGCGATCATGCGCGCGCTGCCGCGGCTGGCGCCCACGGTGGAAGTCCACGGCCTCATCGCCGCCACCGAGAACATGCCCTCGGGCTCCGCGATCCGTCCGGGCGACGTGCTGCGCGCGATGAACGGGACCACCGTCGAGATCGGTAATACCGACGCCGAGGGCCGGCTGACCCTCGCCGACGCGCTCTGCTACGCGCGGGAGAAGGTCCGCGCCGACGAGATCGTGGACATGGCGACGCTCACCGGCGCGTGCGTCGTCGCGCTCGGACCGTCGTGCTCCGGACTCTTCGCCAACGACCAGAGGCTGGCCGACCGACTGCTGGCCGCCGCCGAGAGCGCCGGCGAGCGCGTGTGGCAACTCCCGCTCTTCGACGAGTACCGCGAGCACCTCAAGAGCGAGGTCGCCGACTTCAACAACGTCGGGCCGCGCGGCGGCGGCGCCATCACCGCCGGCCTCTTCCTCAAGGAGTTCGCGGGCGACGCGCCGTGGGCCCACCTCGACATCGCGGGCCCCGCCTTCGTCGAGAAAGACACGCCGACCGGCCCCAAGGGCGCCACCGGCGCGCCCGTGCGCACGATGCTCTGCTACCTGATGTCGCAGGGATGACCGGCGGCGTTGACCTGCATGCCCACACCACCGCGTCGGACGGAACGCTCTCGCCCAGAGAGCTGGTGAGCGCGGCGGCGCGGCGAGGCGTGCGCGTGCTCGCCGTGACCGACCACGACTCGACCGACGGATTGCGCGACGCCTTCGACGAAGCGGCCAAGCATCCGCCGCTGACGATCGTGCCCGGCCTCGAGATCAACTGCGACGCGCCCGGCGCCGCCGGCGCCGAGGTCCACGTCCTCGGGTATTACGTCGACCACGAGGCGGGGTGGTTCCAGGACTTCTTGCGCGAGCAGCGCGTCGAGCGCGTCGCGCGCGTGCACCGCATCGTGGCGCGGCTGGCCGAGCTGGGCATGCCCATCGATGCGGCCGAGGTGTTCGCGATCGTGAAGGAAGGCTCGGCGGGCCGTCCGCACGTGGCGCAGGTGATGGTGCAGCGCGGCTACGTGAGGTCGGTGCGCGAGGCGTTCGAGCGCTACCTGCACGCCAACGGCCCCGCCAACGTCCCGCGCAAGCGCCTGACGCCCGTCGAGGCGGTGCGCATCATCCGTCGCGCGCACGGCGTGCCGGTCTTCGCGCATCCCGGACTCGCCGATCGAGACGCGCTCATCCCGGAGCTGGTGGAGGCGGGGCTCATGGGGATCGAGGCGATCTACGCGGAGCACTCCGCGGCGCAGACCGCGCACTACAAGGACGTGTGCCGCGCCCACGGCCTCGTCGCCACCGGCGGCTCGGACTATCACGGCGAGCGCAGCGGGCGCACCAACCCCCTCGGCCACCCGCCGGTGCCCATGAGCGTCTGGGAGGAATTGAAGGCGGCCGCCGAGAAGGCGCGCGCGGCATGAACGTCCAGGTCTTCGGCTTCCACGACTGCCAGGACACGCGCAAGGCGCTGCGCTTCTTCGCCGAGCGCCGGATCGGTGTGCATTTCGTCGATCTGAAGGAACGCCCCGCCTCGAAGGGCGAGCTGAAGCGATTCGCCGACCGCTTCGGGGCGGCCGCCGTCGTCGACAAGGAGAGCGCGACCTACAAGGCGATGGGGCTGCGCGTCGCGCTCGACTCGCCCCAGCGCCTGCTCGAGCGCGCGCTGACGGAGCCGCGGCTCCTGCGCACGCCGCTCGTCCGCAACGGCGGCAAGGTCACGATCGGTCACCTTGCCGACGAGTGGCGGGCCTGGGTCGAGGCCGACCGGAAGCAGGCGTAGTGCAGGCACTCGACGGGCTCGTCGTGCTGGACTGCGCCACGTTCGTGGCGGCGCCGTTCTGCTGCACGCTGCTCGGCGAGTTCGGCGCCAGCGTGATCAAGGTCGAGCAGCCGGGCGTCGGCGACGACCTGCGCCGTCTCGGCCGGCGCGCGGCGAGCGGGCAGCCGGACTGGTGGCTCGTCGAGTCGCGCAACAAGAAGTCGATCACCTGCAACCTTCGCGCGGGGGAGGGGCAGGCGCTGCTCAAGCGCCTGGCCGCCTCGGCCGACGTGCTCGCCGAAAACTTTCGCCCGGGCACGATGGAGCGCTGGGGCCTCGGCTGGGAGGAGTTGCGCGCGGTGAACCGCGGCCTCGTGATGGTGCGCATCTCGGCGTTCGGCCAGACGGGACCGGCGCGCGAGCGCCCCGGCTTTGGCCGTATCGCCGCCGCCGTGAGCGGCGCCTCCTATCTCTCCGGCCATCCGGACCGTCCGCCCGTCAGCCCGGGCACGCCGACGATCCCCGACTATCTCGCCGGCGCCTTCGGGGCGCTCGGCGCTCTCATCGCGCTCCGTCACCGCGAGAGCACGGGCGAGGGGCAGGTGGTGGACGTCGGCCTCTACGAGCCGATGCTCCGCATGCTCGACGAGCTGATCCCCGTCTACGGCGCGACGGGCTACGTGCGCGAGCGGATCGGCTCGGCCACGGAGTACGTCGTGCCCCACAACCACTACGAGACCCGCGATCGCGGATGGATCGCCATCGCGTGCACCAACGACCGCATGTTCGAGCGCCTCGCGGTGAAGGCCATGAGCCAGCCGGCGCTGGTGTCGGAATTCCCGACCATGGCGGCGCGCCTCGCGCGCCGTGACGAGGTGGACGCGGCGGTGGCGCGCTGGGTGGCGGCCCTGGACGCGACGGAGGCGCTGGCGCGGCTGGACGCCGCCGAGGTGCCGTGCTCGCGCGTGGCGAGCGTGCGCGACATCTTCGACGACGCGCAGGTGCGCGCGCGCGGCAACATCCTCGAGCTGGCGAGCCCGCTCGGCGGGCTGCTCCAGATGGTGGGCGTGGTGCCGCGACTGTCCGCCACGCCGGGCGAGGTGCGCCATGCCGGGCCGCTCGAGGTCGGCGCCGACAACGAGGAGATCTACTGCGGGCGCCTCGGGCTCAGCCGCGAAGAGCTCGCCGCGCTCGCCGCGAAGAATGTCGTGTAGTCGGACGCCCGGGGGAGGAGCCATGGCCGTCAATCCGCTGAGCCGAAGGGAAGTCATGAAGTTCGGAGCGTTCACGACGGTGGGAGGCGTGCTCACGCCGGGCATCTCGCTGGCCCAGGCGATCGCCACCGACACACGCGGTATCCTCGCGCGCGACATCGACCTGAGCGTGAGTGGCACGAAGATCCCGGCCTACGACGCCCGTCCCGAGCGGCAGGGGCGTGACCCGATCGTGGTGGCGATCTCCGGCTTCACGGGTCTCACCGAGCAGCACAAGGACGTCGTGCGCCGCTTCGCGCAGGCGGGCTACTACGCGATCGCGCCCGAGCTCTTCTATCGGGAAGGCCTCATGTTCGGCAAGGCGCAGCCCGAGCTGGCGAAGATCTCGGCGTCGATCGGCCGCAAGCAGTACCTCGGCGATGTCCGGGCGGCGGCCGATTTTGCCAGGTCGCAGGCGTGGGCGCGGCCCGATCGGCTCGGCGTGACGGGCTTCTGCGGCGGCGGTGCGCTGACGCTGCACTTCTCGGCCGAGAACCCCGACGTCACCGCGGCGGTGCCGTGGTACGGCCATGTCAAGCGCGTCTACATCGATGCGCCGGGCCTGGACGCCTTCGCCGTCGCGTCGAGGATCAAGGCGCCGGTGCTCGGGCTGTACGGCGACGCCGATCAGGGCATCCCGTCGGCGGATGTGAAGGCGTTCGAGGCCGAGCTGAAGAAGACGAATCCCAACGTCGAGTTCGTGCTGTATCCGGAGGCGCCGCACGCGTTCTTCTCGGACGACCGGCCGCAGGTCTACCGGAAGGCGGCCGCCGAGGACGCCTGGAAGCGCTGCCTGGCGTTCTTCGACAAGCACCTCAAGGCGTAGTCGGCCTCAGGGCGCCTTCCAGGCGGAGCCGCCACGGGCGTCCCGCACCACGATGCCCGGCTCGCCGTCACGCGAGACGCCGAGCTCGACGCGGGCGCGGCCGGTGGTGTCGTAGAAGGTGAACCCGGGTGCGCCCTGGGCCAGGGTCACGAGTCCCACGCGCGGGCGTCCCGTCTTGTCGTGCAGCACGAGCAGCGAGCTCTCCTCCTCGATGCCGAGGACGAGGCGCGAAAAGCTGGCCTCGTCTCTGAAGCGCAGCGCGATCGACTTGTTGTTGTCGCTGGGGCCGAGCTCCGCGCGGACTCTCCCCGCCGCGTCCTTCAGCACGAACTTCTGCGCCTCGACGACACGGCCGCGCGGAACGGCCGCGCCGAGCGTGGTCAGCGCGACGGCGCTCAGCACCAGCGCCATGGCCGCGCGGCGCCAGCGCCGCACATCGGCCTCCAGATCCTCGACGCGTCTCAGCACCGCTTCGAGCCGCTCGTCGCCCATCGTCGCCTCCGTTCCCGGTGAATCGCGCGGCGCGAACACATCACGCCGCTCTCAAGACTAGCAAGGGCGACCCCCGGCTCCGAGCTTTGTCGTCATCGAGGGCGAAGAGCGCCTGGAGGCAGGCCGGGGCCGCGAGAACCGGCCGGCGCGCGCGCCGCCGCATCACGCGCAGTAGGCGGGAAAGACACGGCGCACGACGTCTGGCGGATTCATCGCGAGCAGG
>Ga0134074_1000615_pt1 | contig 12369 bp, 18 predicted proteins | sample 15_taG_25_FD_128868 | JGI IMG/M metagenome (GOLD analysis project Ga0134074, IMG submission 128868) | Grasslands soil microbial communities from the Angelo Coastal Reserve, California, USA - 15_D_Rain_40cm_2_09212015 | ecosystem: Environmental > Terrestrial > Soil > Grasslands ... | reverse complement strand
TGGCGAATGCCGACGACCTGATAGCCTTCGCGAATGGCGCGAAGAGTGACTCCGCGGATAGCTGGGTTGAGACCGGGAACGTCGCCGCCTCCGGTGAGAATACCGATGACGCCTCTCTTGGTGTTGACGTTTGCCATTAGATTACGAATTGCCCTTTCGCGGAATGCCGAACAGAAAATTATCCTCTACGAATGAGTTTTTAGGAAGAGCCAAGACGGCATTCTTTTTCCAGCGCGGACGGATTCAAATCTACGATTTGAAAATTACACTTCGATTTTTGTGCCCAGGACGCTGAGAAACCTGGCAAGCCAAGAGTTGAGCGCAGGCCAAGCGGGCCCGGTGACGAGGTTGCCATCGACCAGGGCATCGGTCATGGGGAGATCGACGTATGTGCCTCCAGCGAGAGTAACGTCCGGGCCAGTGGCCGGATAGGCGCTGCACTTCTTTCCTTGCAAAACTCCCGCAGCGGCGAGAACCTGCGCTGCGTGGCAGATGGCGGCGATGGGCTTATTGGCCTTTGAGAAGTAGCGAACGATCTCGATGACGCGGGGATTCAGACGGATGTATTCCGGGGCGCGGCCGCCGGGAATGATGAGAGCGTCGTATTCTTCTGGCTTGATCTGATTGAAGGTGGCGTTAAGAGCGAAATTGTGGCCACGCTTTTCGGTGTAGGTCTGATCGCCTTCGAAGTCGTGGATGGAAGTTGGGACGAAGTCGCCGGATTTTTTCCCGGGGCAGACAACATGGACTGCGTGGCCTACCATCAACAACGCCTGAAACGGGACCATCACTTCGTAGTCTTCGACGTAATCACCGACGATCATGAGAATGGATTTCCTGGACATTTGAACCTCCGCGCGTGAAAGAGAATAGCAAAAAAGAAAGGCCGGGCTGAAGCCCGGCCCCTTCAGGATCAGATACAGTTAGGCGTTGAGTTGGGATGCTGTAGCTACCGGCACTTGCTCGCTGGAGTCCTGGATGGTGACCAGGTCCGTGCGTACTTTTTCCCACTCCAGCATAGTTAAGCCGTAAGACGCGAAGAAGCGACGGATCTTGGCGGAGTCCCAGCGCAGGACTTTTTCGCACACGGGAACCAGAACGCTCATGGCGTTATCGCTAACGACCGTGCGCTTGGCCACGCGCGTGATGAACTTAGCTTCCGAAACGGCGATCGTGAGCCCATCGTACTGATTGATGTGCATCATGACCGGGAGATCGGAGCTGCCATCACCCATGTAAATGATACTGTCGTGGCTGATGCCGAGGCTGGAACGCAATTCCTCGAGCACGGTAATCTTGCCCCATCCTGCCGAAGCGCGAATGATGGAGTCGACTTCACCGGTTGCTTCCTTGTAGCGGAAACGCGTGCCGAAAATGTGATCCGGGGGCACGATGCCCTCGAGCGCCGATTCGATGATCTCCTGCGGCGCCGCGGAAATGACGTTGAAGTGGAACTTGTAGCCCTCGGCGAGATTGTCGAGCGCCCGTGCAAACAGCGCTACGTCGTGCTTCAAGCGGATGCGCTTACCGGTTTCGAGAAGATGTTCCCGACGCACGTTTCGAAAATCCGGATCATGCAGAATCAGGTAGCTAAGCTCCGCGCCCTGCTGGACGAGGTTCATTTCGGCAAGGCCTTTCACCTTGTCGTGAAAACCGTGGAAGCCGATCAGCTCGCTAAGAACGACTCCCGAGTCGTTGAAACTAAGCGTCTGGTCAAAGTCACTGGCAAGTAGAAATTGTTTTGTCATGTACTAGTACTCCCGTTGGCTGCCTTTCTTGGTGGGTACACTCTGGGTAGCTCCTCACCCTCTCTGAAAACACCTTAACTGCATTCCCCCCAGACTGCCCCACGAATTATTTTGATGGGTGCTATGCGTTAAAAATGTGAACAGTTCATTATACCTCGGTTAGATGCCGCGTTGTCGTAAAAGGCACAAAGGAAATGGGATGATGTCCCGAAAAGCAACAGGATTCAGCAAATTCCGTGAACTGAAGAAGATAGGTTGGGGCGAAGAAAGAGAGAAAATAGAACTTGTGATGGGACTCCGGCTGTAGGGGAGTCGCCGGGATGGACCACGGCATGCGAGTCCCTATTTTTTAGGCTGCCCGAGATCCCCTGACTAAGACCCAGAACTAACGCTGACGTCCGGGTTTCTTGCCGCTGGAGATTTTTGTGAGCACCCGCGTATACGCTTTGATGGTTTCCGGGATTGCCTCGCTATAAATAAACTGGCCTTGGCGCCGACAGGCAATCAGCCCAGCTTCGTTGAGAATCTTCAAGTGATGCGAAACCGTCGCCGGCGTGACGCCGCGCATCGACACGATTTCTCCGCAGTTCATGCGTCTGGTACGGGAGATGGCCTCAAAGATGCGGAGGCGAGTCGCATCGGCCAGGGCTTTCGATATTTTTTCGACTTTAGCACGATCCATAGGCCTGCTTGTAGTGTAGCGGACTTGGTGTGCTTCCCGCCATAAGTGTTCCGGCACTCCGCGAAGCTGGCCCAACAATCATGCAACCGAATACTTCGATGCTCATCCAAGTATCGAATTGTTAGGGATGCCGGCAGTGGAAAGCTCCGGGTCCAGGCATACGGTTCGGGAAGCACAAGGAGAAGGACATGAAAAGGCTCGAAGGAAAAGTAGCAGTAGTGACAGGTGGGAACAGCGGTATCGGGCTAGCCGCCGCGAAGCGTTTGCAGGAAGAAGGAGCAAAAGTGGCTATCGCGGGCCGAAGCAAGAAGACGCTGGACGAGGCAGTAAAAACGATCGGCAACGGCGTACTGGCAGTGCAGGCGGACGTGGCCAAGCTGGCAGACGTCGACAAGCTGTACGCGGAAGTTTCGAAGAAGTTCGGCAAGATTGATGTCTTGTTTGTGAACGCGGGCGTGGCAAAATTCGCGCCGCTTGCGGATACGTCCGAGACGCTGTACGACGAGCAATTTGACATCAACATCAAGGGAGCGTACTTCACAATCCAAAAAGCGCTGCCGCTGCTGAATGACGGCGCTTCGATTATTTTGAATACCAGCGTGGCAGATCGCAAAGGCACGGCGGGTGCTAGCGCGTATTCGGCAACCAAAGCGGCGCTGCGGTCGCTAGCGCGAACTGCAGCAGCGGAACTGGCGGGGCGCGGGATCCGGGTTAACACGGTTGCGCCGGGGCCAATTGTGACGCCGATTTTCGGGAGAACTGGACTTTCAAAAGAAGCCGTTGATGAATTCGCGAAGGAAATCGTCACGAAAGTTCCGATGAAGCGGTTTGGACAGCCGGAAGAGGTAGCCGGCGCGGTGGCTTTTCTCGCTTCGCAAGATGCTTCCTACATTACCGGTGTAGAGATCAACGTGGACGGCGGAATGGGACAAATCTGATTCGGCTCGCGGCGCCGGCAGGAATACTGGGGGCGGCCAAATGGCGGCCCCTCTTTTTTGTCACAACGTCATCTGCCATGCGACGGGTCGGATGAATCCGCGGAATTGATGTCGAGATTCCAAGAATGCGCAGTATCACTAGGAGCGTAGCAATTGCCGTCGGCGGAATAGGTGGCGGCACAACGAGCGGTGAATTGTTTGCGACGTGGCGATTGCGCGAATTGCCAGGCGGCGGCGTAAGGCAGTCCGCTGGCGGATGGAGGAAGCGGATTTTGCGGCGTCGCGCATCCCGGCGAGGGAGGGCAGGCATCGTTGTAGACCCAGTAGACGACGCCGCGCTTACCAGTGTTCTTGCGGACGTCATCGGCAGTAATGATGGTGACACCGCCGCCTTCGTCGACGGGCATGCCCGAACAATATACGCCAGCGCGATAACCTGCGCGTTCCAACTGATCGACCCAGGAGCGGAGGTACGCGTGGTACACAGCAGGTAAGCGGCCACCCTCTTCAATATCCAGGAATATCACGGTGTGAGATGGAAAGCCTTCCTTCTTTGCGGCTGCCGTGGCTTGTCGCGCGTCGCTTGCCCCTCTTTTCCTAGCCGAAGACAGCCGGGTCTTGAGGTTGTTGAAGACGTGCTGCTCCGACCACTTTTGCTGGAGTTCGTTGCTTTGCGGTCCGCTATAGAGAACCAGGAAACCGAAGCCCAGCGAGCGTACGAGTTCGCGTTTGCCGGACCAGGAATTAGATTTTGCGCCGGGAGGAGGGCCAAGCCAATAGCCGGCAAAGGAGAACGATCTGCGTAGAGCAAGCAGCGCGGCATCACCCGGGTAGTCGTTTCGATCGAAGCCGAGATAAGCGCGCGGGGTGGACGATTGTTGCGAAAGCGCGGGCACGACAAGCAAGACACTGAACAGAAAGATGATGATGCTGACGCCGAGGAGATTTTTGTCGCCACGAGCGAAGGTGAGCTTAAGCATTTCTTCTGCAGGGATCTCGCGAGCAATTCTGCATTCGAACATGTACCTTGAACCATAAATTGGCAGTGAAATGAAGCATAAAATGGCGGCAGTCAGAGCAGAAGTCCTTTGAAATCCGCCGGCGGGAGCCGCTCCATTTTCATGCTTTTGAAGCATAACGTGGCAGTAAGTACAAAACTGAAGCATAAGATGACAGAAAGTGCAGGTTGAAGTTCGTTTTCACGCAGGTGACCAAAACAACTGCCTCGCCTTTACAACCGGATGCTGATTTGAGGGCGGAGGGATCGCATCACATCGCGCGTTGCTTCGCTCAAAGGTGATGGATAAATCGGAAAAATGAGGACGGGAAGACAGTCAAAGATGCAGGTTTTGATCTGCTCTCCAGTGTCAAGGTTCGCGTATCAGGTCGATAACCTAAAAGGCGAGCCGACGCTTCGAGGCTTGCTGTCAGCACTTCCGGCGACCGCAGCGGCTGTCGACGTTGCTGGAATTGTCTACTCAGATAACGTACTGCAAACTGATATGGTAGTTCCGGCCGGATGGGGCGTGCTCTATCCAAGGAACCTGAACGAGCGTGGGGATCTGCGTGGGCATCCGAGCAAACAAAAGCCGCCCTTGAAGAAGTCCGGCCTTTCCGGAGCGCGCGCGGTGACCCATCTACCCGTAAGAATGAACGCGGGATGAACAGAGAATGAGGCTAGGGAGAGGTTCCCTCGTTTACTGATTTTGACGCCTGAAGAATTCTCCCGATGATGCCGGTCCTGTTTTCGGCTCCGACTTTGATCATCACGGATCTTAAGAAAACCTTTGCCGTGTTTGGGCTGATGTCCATCCGGCTGGCGATTTGCTTGGTATTAAGATCCTGGAGTAGAAGATCAACTGTCTCCCGTTCGCGCCGGGTTAGCCGGAATTTCCGCGCAACTCTTTCGAGATTTAGTGCCCCTCGGGGATTTCTTTCTAAGTGTCTACCAATCAGAAGGATGGTTGGTAGGGGCCGTGGGGATCGAACTACTAAGAGCGTTGAAGACGCGCAAGTTATTGATTCTACGAAACAGCAAAAGGGAGAAAAACTGCAAAAACGCCGGACTGAGGTCCACGCGGCGTACACAGAATAGTTCCAGAGTGCTCTTTCTTTTCCGAAGCGGAATCCTGCCGATTGTTCCAGAACTCTATGTTGTTGAATCGTCTAGCTCTTTCTTGTGCCTTGCGCCACGGTTTTCCACGGTATTCGGGGCTTGCTGTTCCCTTACTGTTCCCCAATGACCAATGCGCCCCATTTCAATACAATGGTAGGCGCCTCTTGTAATGAACTCCGCCACCGTCTGACGTTGCAGGATGCCACCGACCAAGATAAGCGGGATCTGGCTCTTCGATAGGTGCAGGAGTTCCAGTGTCTGCGTTTCCCGCCAATCGGGGCTGGGATACTCGGCGACAACAAGGTCATAGGCGTGCGAGCCCAGCCGCTCGCTGAACTCTTCGGGAGTTCCGACGATCTCGGCGCTGACCGTGAAATGCATCTTGTTGAGCTCTTGCTGGCAACGTTCTACGTCCGCTGCGTTACTTATGAACAAAGAGGATGTGCAAAGGCAGATGTCTGCCTTCCGATCCGCTAAGGACTGTCTCGCTTGAGGCGGGCATGTGGGGTCGAAGCATCAGAGGCTCGGAAAAATTCCCGGAGCCAGCCCTTCCCGTTGCCATACTGGCCCCCGAGAGTGTTTGAATTCTAAGCATATAAACAGTTGCAAGGTGTCCCACTGGTTGTGGGAGATGCCTAACCGTCAATTTTCGTACAAGGTGCGAACCACGTATTTCCCGAGCGGCTTCGACGCCGTTCATCACGGGCATACTGACGTTGAGAATTACCAGATCGAGCTTAGCTCTCTAACCTTCTCAAATGCTTGCTTGCCATTTTCGGCTTCGTCGCAAATTCCCAGGGAGTCGCGGGTAAGAAGAAACCGGATACCACGCCGTATAGCTTCACGGTCGTTGACAATCAGAATTGATGTCCGACGGCATTCGCGTTTGCCTCGGCCAACCACTCTTCGAGAACCACTTGATCCTTGGCCTCAACCTGGACAAACTCGATGCCCATCCCTTCGTCGAACAGGTTATGGGTCACATCACCTACAGCGGAGAAGTTCGCTTTCGAATTTGAGATTTTCAGGCTAACTCTTGTCCCCTTGGGGGAAGGAACCTTAACTGTGACGAAGCAACCGCAGAGACTCAAGTTGCGAGTAAGGGAGACGAGTTGCTTCCGTGATTCTACATTGATCACTTCCACGGCGCTTACGAAGTGATGGCGGGTTGCACGACGCCGTTCGATCTGCGTGGGGCGTCCGGTGCTCCGGTTTTTCTCTCTTGGGTTAGTACTGTGCACGCTGTAGTAGGCCATTTTCACTTCACCTCTGGAGTTGAGCGTATTTGTTGCGTCGGTTTCAAGAGGGGGGCATTAAGGGCTCTTGCTGCTCCAATCCTAGGGTGCACACGATTACGAAGCTATCTAGGGAAATACCCTAATGTCGTTATTCAGTTACTGTTCAATTAAAATGCCGACGTATGAAACGAAGGTGTGCAAAAGTGCTCAGTCGTGCAGGACGATATTTAGAAGGGACCTGTGCACTCGCAATCCGTTCTTGTAATCGATAAAGCCCAACTTCTTGAACTTATTCATAAAAAAGCTCACGCGTGACCGGGTTGTGCCAACCATTCCTGCTAGGGTTTCCTGGTTTATCTCCGGAACTACAGTTTCGGGTGTGCCTTCCTTACCGTAATTGGCGAGCAACAAAAGAGTGCGGGCCAGCCGTTGCTCGCTGGAGTTAAAAAGTTGATCGACCAAGTCCTCCTGGGCGCGCACGTTGCGTGAAAGCACGTACGGTATGAAAAGGTCTGAAAACGTACGCTCCTCGTGGAGGACACGCAGCATCTCGTTCTTTTCAATTCTAAGAATAGTGCTAGGTGCAATCGCGGTAGCCGTCGCCAGGCAGACAGTCTGACCTATTAAGCATGCCTCACCAAGGAACTCACCGGCGCCTAGGATTGCAATGACCGCTTCTTTGCCCTGCTTGGATTTGACCTTGATCTTTACCCTACCTTGCTGAATATAGAAAACATTCTCGGCGGGATCACCCTGGGAGAAGATTTTGTAGTCTTTTGGACACTGAGTAATAGTCCTCGCCGCGCCCACCGTCGAAAGAAACACTTGGGGATCGAAAGAAACCCCTCCCTTTTGTTTCCTAGTCGACTTCGGTAGCGAACTCACCAGATTGCCTCATTGCAGAGCGAAATTTCTTCGTAGCAAAAAACTCAGTTACCGTCAACTAAAACCTCGACGAATCGAAAGGAAGCCTTGTTTGTATCGGTAGCTGGCCCCACCGACTCCCTCGCGGATTTACGTGTGTAGTACCACAAAATCCAGTTGCGGTCCGCCGCAGTCCAAAAGAGGTGGTCAAATTTGGACATCCCACCCGAATAGTAGTGTGGCTGATTTGAACACAGACTCAGGATTGGCCCTTGTCAACGACCTTGAGACACGTGCTCACGGAAGTTAGTGAGTTTTTTCATCTAAACTCGCTGGTTTGTTATCCAGACCTACGTCGGAACGGAAGGTGCTTTGGGAGGCTGTCGGCCTCGGCACACGCTTACCTTCGACGGACAACTGTTCAACACAATAGTGACCGTTGGAAGTTGCAAGGCCCGCGTTCATTACCCTGAGCAGGCTATCGGTTTGCGGACTGCGGGAGAACTGGCCTGACGAACAGATTAGACGGGACAGGTTACATTTTCAGGAGTGTGAGAAAGTTCACAGACTTCACGGGCGCAATTCTGGTAAGGGGCAGCCGCGATGGGTCTTGGAAGACGGCCAAGCAAAAAATACTGTGGAAAAGCCCACGGATTACGCTGCCCCGTGCTATTCTCGCTTCGACATTCATACCTTCGCTTCGAGTGCCGAAAATTCAGGCTTACACTGCGCCGCAGGGAGGCGCAAAAAGAACATCATGCCAACGCACAAGGATAGCAACAAGAGTCGCAGAAAGCGCGAAACGAAAACCATTCGAGTGTCGGCGAGAGTCACGGCGTCGTTATACCGGCAGATCGAAGCAATCGCCCTCGAGAAAGACCGGACGGTTGCGAGCGTGGCACGTCACCTTAAGTCTGTCGGATTGGAGCACCTAGAAAACATGCGGTCCCCGTTGCTGCGAGCCGCGCCGCATATCCCACTCCGCGAAAGTAACTTCTTCAGGAGCCACCGCGAAGAGTGGTAGAAGCCTTAACTGTGCTGCGTTGAATCTTAAATACTATCTGCGTGCAGTTCGCCAAGCGTTATGTGGAATGTCTCGGCAAGCGGGCGGGCCGTATTGCTTAACAAGATGATGCCACGCTTGGGAGAGTGACTGCCTCTCAAACCATGGGGTCGGAGCCGCTACCAGGAATCCTCTGTCAATGTCGGCCTTCCCCTTCGGCCTCGGGTCTGAAGTGACGAGAAGATGGAGAAAGTAACGCAAGAATTGCGAAGCATCGTCTTCTTTGTGCGTGGCTTCCGTTCCCTGCTTTACTTCGATAACGATACGGTTCTGGCTTGAACGCTTGGACCATACCACGATGTCCGGCTGCAACCCGCCAAACATCTCGACGGAGAGAACTGAACTCCCCTTCACTAACGGCTTTTCGGTATGAAGGTCGAAATCCCGGCCATGTTCTCTGTCACCAATTAGGTCGAATATGGTGCGCGCTTCGGATGTCGATTTTGTGATCGGAATGTTTCGCCATTTATTGGCGTTCGACCTCAGTGCGGCCAGAATCTCTTCTTGCAACGCGATTTCGGACATTGCTTCCCCATTTATTATTCCTTCTTGTCGGACGGGCCTCGGTTTAGGCGAGAAAGAGATTACACCCAAGCGTTACCAGATGGCTACGCCACTATTAGGGAGCGGGGATTTAAGGACCATTTATATATCTTTTGTGGGCGCGCTCCGTATGCTTACAATCAAATGGCTGTAAGACTGGAGAAACACACATGACATTCGATTATCTTCTGACTCCGCTCAAGTTCATCACCGCAATTGTGAAAAAGGAGAAAGCGGCGGTAGCTGTGTCTCCCTCGTCGTCTACATTAGTTTTTGACAGTCGGGACGCGGCAATTTACAGTCTGTGCATCGCGCTCCTTTTCACGACGCTTGCTGTCTTCTTCCTCGCGGCGTTTGCGGCCCGTCGTTAGCCGATCCGCGTTCAGATTTACCCCGAGACCGGCCACGCCAGTACTCTGTGCCGGGATATACCTTTAGCCCCTCCTCCTCTGCCCATCCCAAATGGTAGATTGCCGCGTTTATTTTCGTGATGCGCTTGGTGTCGAACACAGTGCCGAAGTCCGTGCGGCGTCTGCTCGCTGGGGCGCAGACGGCACTTCCGCAATCCGACAGCGCACACATCCGCACTGAAGCGAAGGTAGCTTTGGGTTCGGGCTACGCCGCGTTTTTCCCGCCGAGATGATCCTGAATCCCCTGCGACGCCAAGCCTATGAGGCCCTCCTCATTCGTGCATCTCGCATCGCATTGCGGGCATATCCACAGGCGAAAGCCACTTTTCTTCGTATCGGCTTCAGCAAGATACATGGGCGTCCCATCGTGGAGACATCGGACTCTGGGAACCATGTCCAGCTCATTCGTGTTTCCGTCTTGACTCAGGATGAAGTATCCACGATAGATGTTGTAGTGGACGAGACAATCAGGCTCCGTACAGGCATACGCGAGCGTTTGTGTAGCGTCACCATCGCTGTTCACGAGGCTCCGATTAAGCCTCATCTTGACGTGATGCTCGTAACAAAGTGCGCGAAGTTCCTTGCTCGGCTGGGTAGCAGGCATAGGCCCTCCTCTGGGACACTTCCAAATGAGCTTCCGTCCGAGACGGTGTACCAGTGGAACACGCCGGTTCCGTTAGATTTTGGAGCTGTACCCCAGTTACCTACGTTCATACGCCAGCGGTGTTCAGGTGTCAAGCGCCTATTCCCTCATTCCCTCATCTACATGGACCCGGACAAACTGAACATGGCGAAGAAGGGATATTTCATGGATCGAGCCATTGATGGGACCTGCTTTCATCCTGGAACGGATTGACGAGCGATGGCTCTGCAAAGCATGACGAAGCAAGAGCTTGAAGCTCTGAAATTGCGAATTGCAGGGAGGCGAGGATGAGCGGCCCAGGAATTAGTCCGGTTTGCGACCTGCACTAATGGAGACTCGCTTGAAGTGCTTTGCGCCCGCCAATAGCCAGTAGCCTATGTCCCACTGGCGCTGATTGGCTTCTTGCCTTTTGGTCCGCCCTGCACGTCCCAATTCTCTACAGTGCTCGCGCCATTGCTCGGCGTCCCATTCTTTTTTGTTGGTGCTAAAAACGTCGTAGAAAATGCCCTGTTCGCCCATGCTTCCAAGTATACCGTCGCGACGCTCGCGACAGTTTTTGCGTCGCGAATCAGTTAAGTCTTGATGATTCTCCACGACGAAATTATAATTGTGTCACTGGAAGGGTAAGCACCCCACGCGCTGGCGGGTGCAAGCAGTTACCCGGACTTCCAGCAGCGCGACCTACCGACGGTTTAGCATCGCCTGCAAACGCAGGAATGCCACCGAATCCAACTCAGGATTCGTGTGCCCGTGCCCGAAACCGTTGTAGCTGTAAGCTCGCCCGTATACCCTGTAACCGCAACGCCGTTACCCGCAGGCAAAAGAGGGCCAGTGGCGAGACGACGATTCCAGAAGGGCTGCTTCATAAAAGAGGCAGACGGTAGGATGTACTCAATTTTCTACGACGATATTGAGGGCGACACCAAACGAGTGCGTCAGTTTCTCGGTAGCCTTCAACAAACCTCCGAGCGTGCTGCTCGTCGAGAACACGACCGGATCATGCAGCAGGTAAACCGTAGGCGTGGTAGTGTCGCGCCTGCTTACCGTGGGCAGACTTTCACCGATGCGGTTAATCTGTGGCGGCAAGCCATTGCCCCTAACCTCTCACCTGCCGCAGTTCGTGCTCGCGAGTCGGGATTGAGGCTTTACGTCCTGCCGCGGTTTGGTACCTCAGCACCCCACGCAATAGGCGTGCAGGAACTCCAACAATTTGCCACTGAACTACGGAGAAAGGTCTCACGAAAAACTGTCATCAACCTCCTTAGTTCGGTGTTTGCTGTTTTCAACTATGCCGCTCGCTGCGAAATCCGAGTACCTACTGTCGGTTTCAAAGACCTTGAACTCGGCTCGGAGCAAGCGGTTATCGTTCCTTTCTTTACGCGTGAGCAGGCGACTCAAATCATCAACGCCGCGAAGGAACCGTACAAAACACTCTTCGCCGTCGCTTGGAGTACGGGGTTGCGTGCCGGGGAATTGCTTGCTCTAACGGTAGGCGACCTTGACTTTGATCGCAAAACAATCCGGGCCAACAAATCGGCTGATGACCGGACGCGGGAAGTTCGCCAACCCAAGACCAAGAATTCCATAGCCACGCTTCCGATGCCGTCTGCATTGGAGCCAGTGTTGCGGAATTTTCTCACGCATCACTACAAACCAAATCCAGCCGGGATACTGTTTACGAACCGGCAAGGGACACGTTCGATGAAGCGGGAATCGCTCGTCCAATTCGTGTTGAAGCCAATCCTCAAGCGTTTGGGCATACCTGCGAAGCGAGCAGGTCTCCACGCCTTTAGGCATGGGCTGGCAACCGAGCTGGTGGACTCCTGCGTACCTTTCAGCGTCTTGCAGCAACTACGTCATGCTGACGTGAAGACCACGCTTAGAATCTACGCCCACGCGATTCCCGCAAGCCAGCGGGAAGCGATGGAGAACGTCTCAATCGGTACAGAAAAACCGATTGGTACAGTAAATGCGAGCTAAGTATTTTGTTTAGAACGGAATTGGTGCCCGGGGTGGGAGTCGAACCCACATGAGGAAAAATCCCCGGAGGATTTTAAGTCCTCAGCGTCTGCCATTCCGCCACCCGGGCGCTGGCACTACAAATCTAACGAAGACAAGCAGTTA
>Ga0134074_1000597_pt1 | contig 12590 bp, 10 predicted proteins | sample 15_taG_25_FD_128868 | JGI IMG/M metagenome (GOLD analysis project Ga0134074, IMG submission 128868) | Grasslands soil microbial communities from the Angelo Coastal Reserve, California, USA - 15_D_Rain_40cm_2_09212015 | ecosystem: Environmental > Terrestrial > Soil > Grasslands ... | reverse complement strand
GCGGTGCGGATCGAGCCAGGGCGCCCCGACGACCTCGAACGGCCGCTCCGTCCCCCGCCCCACCGAGACGTTCGTCGACTCCAGCAACCCGATCCCGGCATAGAGCAAGGCCTGCGTCAGCGAGCGGATATTCGGTGACGGGTTCACCCACGGCAGCCCCGTCTCGTCGAACCAGCGCCCACGCTCCCAGCCCTCGAGCGGCACGATCGTGAGCGACACGGGAATGTTCCGCTCGACGGCCGCCATGCGCGCGAACTCGCCGATGGTCATGCCGGTGCGGACGGGAATCGGATGGGGCCCCGTGAACGAGGCGAGGTCGGGATCCATCAGCGGGCCCTCGACGACGCGACCCGTGATGGGATTGGGCCGGTCGAGCACGAGCACGGGAACTCCCGCGCGCGCTGCCTCCTCCATCACGTAGACGAGCGTTGTGAGGTACGTGTAGTAGCGCACGCCCACGTCCTGGATGTCGAACACGATCAGGTCGAGGCCGCGCAGCATGAAGCCGGTCGGGCGTCGCGTATTGCCGTAGAGGCTCCACACCGGCAGCCCTGTGATCGCGTCGCGGCCGTGCGGCACCTCGGTATTGGCGTCGCCGGTGAGGCCGTGCTCGGGCGTGAAGATCGCCGACAGCTTCACGCGCGGCGACGCCGCCAGCAGATCGATCGCGCGGCGACTCTGCGCGTCGATCCCGGTCTGGTTGGTCACCAGCCCCACCGTGTAGCCCGCGATCGGCGCGAAATCCTGCGCGACGAGCACGTCCAGGCCGGAGCGCACGACGGACGCGGGACGGGGGGGCTTCGCCTCGTCGCCGCCGTCGGCCGCGGGCGTGGTGGAGTCGCCCATCGCCACCTTGGTCCCGAGCTCCGGCACGAAGAGCGCCGCGCCCGCCGCCGCCGCCACGCGCATGCGCAGCTCGCGGATCTTGGTGGCGCCGCCGCCGCTGGGGTGCACGCGATTCGTGAGGAGGATCAGGTACGAGCGCGTGAGCGGGTCGATCCAGACGGAGGTGCCGGTGAAGCCGAGATGGCCCACCGCCTCCGGCGGAAAGAACGGCGACGCCGTGCGCGAGAAGGAGCTGGACACGTCCCAGCCGAGCGCGCGGCTGGCGTTGCCCTCGGGCGAGCGCGCCCACATGGTCGCGATCGTCGCCGACTTGAACACGCGCTTGCCTTCGAGCGCGCCGCCGTCCACGAGCATGCGGCAGATCCGCGCGAGGTCCCACGCCGTCGAGAACATGCCGGCATGCCCGGCCACGCCGCCGAGCACGCGCGCCCGTGGATCGTGCGCCTCGCCGACGAGCAGGTGGCCGTTCGCGAACTCGGTGGGCGCGACGCGGTCGCGCACGCGCCCAGACGGATTGAAGCCCGTGTCGCGAAGCCCGAGCGGCTTGAAGACGTGCTGATCGAGGTAGCGGTCGAGCGGCTCGCCCGAGACCCGCCGCACCATCTCGCCGAGCAGGATGAAGCCGGTGTCGCTGTACTGGAACGAGCTGCCCGGCGGGTAGTCGAACGGCAGCTTCGCAAGCAGCGTCGCCGCCTTCGGAAACCCGGGGCTCACGCTGCCGGCGGGCGGGATGGCGGGCAACCCCGCGCTGTGCGTGAGCAGACGGCGGACGGTCACCAGCTCGTGGGCGCGCCCGCGGAATTCCTTCAGGTAGCGGCCGAGCGGCGCGTCGAGCTTCACGTGGCCGCGCTCGACGAGCGACATCACGGCTAACGTGGTGCCGAGCGGCTTGGTCAGCGACGCGATGTCGAAGATCGTGTCCTCCGTCATCGCGACCGGCTCGGGCACCACGCGCCGCATGCCCCACGCGCGCCGGTAGACGATGTCGTCGCCGCGCCCGACCACCACCACGATGCCGGGAACCTCGCCGGAGCCGACGGCGTCGACGGCCGCCTCGTCGATGCCGCTCCAGTCCTGCGCCGACGCCTGGGCAGAGCTCAGCGCCAGCGCGAGAGAGAGGACCAGAAGGACGGCGGGGCGGACCGCCACGACCACGGGTTCGATCTTATCATCCTGCGCGGACCGGGTTGATATCCTAAGGGCCATGCAGTCGCCGATGCGACGGGTGTTCGTCACGGGCGGCACCGGCTTCGTGGGCCGGACGGTCGTCCAGGCCCTGCGGGCGGCTGGATGCGCGGTCCGCTGCCTGGTCCGCCGGGGCTCGGAGCGCGAGCTGCACGGCCTGGGGGCGATCGAGCGCGTCGAGGCGACGTGATGGCACGGCAGTCGCTGGCCCAGGGGATGGCCGGCTGCGACGCCGTGATCCACCTGGTCGGCATCATCCGCGAGCACCCGTCGATCGGCGCCACCTTCGAGCGCGTCCACGCGCAGGGCACGATCAACGTCCTCGAGGCGGCCGCCGCGGTGGGCGCGCGCCGCTATGTGCACATGAGCGCGCTCGGCACACGGGCGGGCGCGCACTCACGCTATCACCAGACCAAGTGGGCGGCCGAGGAGGCGGTCCGCGCGAGTCCCATCCCCTGGACGATCTTCCGCCCGTCGATCATCTACGGCCGCGGTGACGGCTTCGTCACGATCCTCGCGGGCATGATCGGGCGCCTGCCGGTCGTGCCGGTGATCGGCACCGGCCGCCAGCGTCTGCAGCCGGTGCCCGTCGCGCACGTGGCGCAGGGCTTCGTCCGCGCGCTCTCGCTCGACGCCAGCGTGAAGCACACCTACGACGTCGGCGGCCCTGAGCCCGTGACGATGGTCGATCTGCTCGACCGGGTCGCCGCCGCCATGGGTCGCCGCCGCCCGCTGAAGGCGCACGCGCCGCTCGGCCTCGTGCGGGCGGCGACCACCGTGCTCTACCGCTTCCCCGGCTATCCGCTCACCCCCGACCAGCTCCTCATGCTCGAGGAAGAGAACACCTGCGAGCCGGGTGCGTTCTACGAGACCTTCGACCTCGTGCCGGTGCCGCTCTCCACGGGGCTGGCGGCGATGCTCGCCTGATGCCCTTCCGCCATCCCGACCGCTCGCACGACCTCGACACGCGCATCGAGCACGAAGTCCGCGAGCGCCTCGAGGAGGCGATCGACTTCGTCTGCCTCGACGCGCTCGTGCGCACGCGCCGGGCGCGCGCCCTGCCGGCGCCCGTGGCCGACAACGCCGCCGACCGCGCCGAGTACACGCAGCACGTCCTCGCCTTCCTCCGGCTGCTCCAGGCCGAGGTGCCGCCGCCCGATCCCACGTGTCGCGCGGGGGGCGGCGACGAGCAGCAGCGCCTGCTTGCCGCGCAGGTCGCGTACGCGCGGGCGCTGCCGGACTACTGGCAGCGCTTCGAGGCGCTCAGCGCCCGCTTCCTGGCCGAGCCCTCGCCGTCAGGCGGCGAGCGGCGCGGGGTGCTCGCCCGTCTCTTCGGCCGCAGTTGACCGCCAGGCGGCCAGCGCCCAGAGATTCTCGACGTCCTCGAGCACGCGGCGCCAGCGGCCGTAGCCTTCCATCAGCGAGGCGCGGGCCTGGGCCAGCTGCGTCTCGGCTTCGTCCAGGCGCGTGCGCACCGCCGGAGTCATCGCGTGCGAGGTGACGCCGTCCGAAGGGACCGACGAAGCCAGTCGGTCGAGGAAGTGCGTGATTTCTTCATGCAGCAACCACTCTACCGGGTTCATGTGGGAAACCTCCCCCGTCTTCTGTGGGATCTATATACTCAACACAAGTTGAGTTATTGTCAAGCCTCGATTTGAGCCCCGTCACCGCGGTCCTCCTGGCCAAGTCGATCCGCACGTTCTGCTACGGCTTCCTCGGGATCCTCCTGCCCGTCTACCTCGCCGACCACGGGATGAGCGCCACGGGCATCGGACTGGCGGTGACGTGCACGCTGGTCGGCAGCGCGGGGCTGACGTGGGCCGTGCGGCGCCCGGCCGAGCGCCTGGGTGCGCGCGCGGCGCTGAGCGCCCTCGCCGTGCTCTCGGCGCTCTCCGCCGCCCTGCTGCTCGCCTCGGAGCATCCCTGGATCGTGGTGCTCGCGGCCACGGTCGGCAATGTCGCCGTCGGCACCGGCGAGACCGGACCGTTCCTCTCGATCGAGCAGGTCGTCGTCGCGCGCGCGGTGACGGGCACGCGGCGGACGACGGTGCTGAGCGTCTATAATCTGCTCGGCTACGCGGCGTCCGGACTCGGCGCGGCGATCGTGGGACTGGCCGCGCCGCGCGCGCTCTTCGCGATCTTCCTCGCGGCGTCGGTCGGGCAGGCGCTGCTCTACGCGCGGCTCCCGGCCGTCGTTCCCGCCGCGCCGGCGGCGGCGGCAGGCCCCTCGTCGGCGCTGATCCGCCGGCTCGCCGCGCTGTTCGCGCTCGACTCCTTCGCCGGCGGCTTCGTGCTGCAGTCGCTCGTCGCCTATTTTCTGCACGAGCGCTACGGACTCGGCCTCGAAGCCCTCGGCCACATCTTCCTCGGAGCCCAGCTCGTGACCGCCGCCTCGCTGTTGCTCGCCCCGCGCGCGGCGCGCCGCTTCGGCCTGCTCAACACGATGGTGGCCTCGCACCTCGTGTCCAACGTCTTCCTCATCGCCATCGCCGCCGCGCCCACGGCCTGGGCGGCCGTCGCGTTGCTGTACGCGCGCCAGCTGCTGTCGCAGATGGACGTGCCGACGCGCCAGGCCTACGTCATGGCCGTGGTCGAGGATCGCGAGCGCGAGGCGGCGGCGACCACGACGACGCTCTGGCGGACGGTGGCGCAGGCGGTGAGCCCCACCGTGACGGGCTGGGTGATGGCCTCGGTGGCGCTCGCCGCCCCCTTCGTGCTGGGCGGAGGGCTGAAAATCGTGTACGACCTGATGCTATGGGTCACCTTCAAGGACGTGAAACCACGGGAGCTGACATGAGAAAATCGGATATCGTGATACTGCCTATGGCTTCGGGGACCCTCCGCTGAGCCCGCGCCGGAACTACGGCTTCGAGCGCCGCCGCAAGGAAGAGATCCGCAAGACCCGCCACGAGGCCAAGCTCCAGCGAAAGGCCGACCGCGCCACCCAGGGCGAGGTCGGCCCCGAGATGGGCACCGCCGCCGAGGCCGGCGCGCCGGCCGATCGCTGGGAGTGGTTTTCGCCCAGCCGCGGCCGCGTCGTGACCACCGAGCCCAAGCAGCGGCCGCCCGCCGATCCCCCCGATGACTGGACGCTGCTGACCGACGGCGTCGCCGCCACCGACACCGAAACCCCTCCCGCCTGACGCTCCCGCCCGCCGTGCACGGTCCTGTTGCGCCCCCTGGGGGGCGTTAGTGCGGAGTTCCCGTGCGCCCACTGGTGAGCGGACCAGTCACCGACCGCAACCAGGTCGAGGATGAGTAGCGCAGTGGCGCGGTTAGCGCCGCCGCGCGGCAGGGCTCGGGTGGGGCTCGTGAGACCCGTGTCTTCTGGGTACTGCGACGGCTCCGGCGGGGAATCGTGGCTCGCTGACAGGCGCCACGTAGGGTCGATTTGCGTGGTCTCACGAGCCCCGCCCGGGCGCCGCGCCGCGCCGGCGCAACGGCCGGACGACGCGCTACTTGATGGCGACGGCCTTGACCTGCTTCACGTCGGTGAGGCCGTCGAGCGCCTTGAGAATGCCGTCCTGCACGAGCGTCGTCATCCCATCGCCCTTGGCCGTCGTCACCATCTCGGTCACGCGCGCCTTGTTGGCGATCAGGCGCTTCATGGCGTCGTTGGCCACCAGGAGCTCGTGGATGCCGGCGCGGCCGCGGTAGCCGGAGTTGTTGCAGCTTCCGCAGCCCTTGCCGCGGAAGAGCACGAAGTCGTCACTGTACTCGATGCCGAACTTCGCGGTCTCCTCCTTGCCGCCGAAGGCGTGCTCCAGCTCGGCGAACTCGTCCTCGTCGGGGTGGTACTCCTCCTTGCACTCGGGGCAGATCCGCTTGACGAGGCGCTGGGCCAGCACGGCCAGCAGCGCGTCGGCGAAGTTGAAGGGATCGAGACCCATGTCGAGGAGCCGGATCACCGTCTCGACCGCGCTGTTCGTGTGCAGAGTACTGAAGACGAGATGTCCGGTCAGCGACGCTTCGATGCCCGTCTCGGCCGTTTCCTCGTCGCGCATCTCACCGACCATGATCACATCGGGGTCGGCGCGGAGGAAGGCGCGCATCGCCTGCGCGAACGTGAAGCCGATCTTCGGCTGCACCTGCACCTGCCGCAGGCCGTACTGCGTGATCTCGACCGGGTCCTCGGCCGTCCAGATCTTGCGCTCAGGCTTGTTGATGTAGCCGAGCACGGAGTGCAGCGTCGTCGTCTTGCCCGAGCCGGTCGGCCCCACGCAGAGGATCAGGCCGTACGGCTTCTCGGCCGCTGACTTCATCTCCCGGAGGTTGCGGTCGAGCATGCCGAGCTTGTCGATGGGAATCGGCTCGCTGGCGGAGAGGATCCGCATGACCACGTCCTCGTTGCCGCCCTGGGTCGGCAAGGTGGCCACGCGCAGCTCGATGTCGCGCCCGTCCGGCATCCGGAACTTGATCTTGCCGTCCTGCGGCTTGCGCCGCTCGGCGATGTCGAGCATCGCCATGATCTTGATGCGCGCGACGAGGGCGCGCCGGAAGGCGCCCGGGACGCGCTGGTACTCGTTGCAGCCGCCGTCGATGCGGAGCCGGATCATCGTGTCCTTCGCCGCGCCATAGGGCTCGATGTGGATGTCCGAGGCGCGCGCCTTGAAGGCGTCCACGATCACCTGGTTGGCGAGCCGGATGACCGCGCTGTCGTTCTCGTCGACCTCCGAGCCGCTGGCGTCCTGCTCCTTCTCGGCCTGCGCCTCGGCGCCGAGGTCGGACAGGATGTCGCTCATGCTCGCGCGGGCGCCGCCGGTGCCTTCGCCGCCCGCCATGCCCAGGAACTGTTGGATGTCCTTCTTGAGGCCGACCGCGAGCTGGATCTTGTGCCCGCGCATGACCTGGTGGATCGAGTCCACGCGCTGGATGTCCTGGGGGTTGTCGATGAGGACGATCGTCGTGCCGTCGTTGTCGCGCTTGAGCGGCAGCCAGAGGTTCCGCTTGAGGAACTCCAGCTTGAGGTCCTTCATGAGGTCGGGCGGCGGGATGATCCGCTCGTTGAACTCGACGAACGGCACCCGGTAGAACTGGCTCAGCGACGTCCCCAGCTCGCCCTTCGGGATCCTGTACTGGTCCAGCAGGACCGCCTCGACGTCGGTGTTCTTGTGGCGCGCGGCGGCGATGGCGGCGTTGACGTCGTCCTGGCTCATCAGGCCCTGGGCGAGCAGGTAGTCGAACTTGGTGCCGCGCTTGGCGCCGAGCTGCTGCTGGTTGTGGAAGGCGACGCCGAGCGTCTTGGCGATGCGGGCGACGTTGAGCTCGTCATCCTTGGTGAAGCGGCCGCCCTTCTTCTTGTTCAGCAGCTGGACCACGCCGACCACGAGCCGGTTCTCGTGCAGGATCGGCATGCCGAGGATCTGCGTGGTGCGGTACCCGGTCTTCTTGTCCCACGACGAGTCGAAGCGCAGCTTGGGGCTGACCTTGGCGACCTCGCCGGTGTCGTAGGCGTCCGCGATGTTGACGGTCTGGCGGCTGGTGGCCACGAAGCCCGCCACCGAGCCCTCGTTGATCGGAACCCGGATCTCCTTGACGGCGTCGAGGGCGAGGAACTTGGAGTAGAGCTCCTTCTTCTCTATGTCCACCACGTAGAGCGTCATGCGGTCGGCGTCGAGGAAGGAGAGGATGTCGCCCTGGATCTCGATGAAGATCGTGTCGAGGGTCTTCGCGGAGTGGATCCGATCGATCAGGTGGACGAGCTTCTGCTCGTTGGCCAGCCTTTCCTGCAGCACCAGGACAGATTCTTGGACCGCCAAAGCGCCTCCCCAGTGGCTGAAATCTGCCCAATCAGTCTAGCAGAATGGCCCGGTTAGCCGCACCGGGGTTGACGCGAGATCGCGGGGCCATATCGGGCCCCCTGGAGCTAGGAGCCTGTCGGAGTATCGAGGGGTGCCACGGCTTCGCCGGGGCGCCCCGAGCGTGTGGGGGGTATGGGGGGCCCTTCGAGGCCCCCCATGTCACTAGAACACCGGTTTCTCCACGTAGGTGCCCCAGATGTTGCGGAGACGATTGACGATCTCCCCCATCGAGGCCCGGGCGCGGACCAGGGCGATGGTCGGCTCCATGAGGTTGGCGGCCGGGTCCGAGGCCGCCTCCGCCAGCCCGTCCATGAGCCGGGCGACCTCCCGCTCGTCGCGCCGGGCCCGGACCGCCCGCAGCCGGGCCACCTGGCGGGCCTCGGTCTCGGGCGGGACCTTGTGGATCGGCATGTCCGGGGCGGCGGCCGCCGGCTCCACGTACGTGTTGACCCCGATCACGGGCGCCTCGCCCGACGCCTTACGGCGCGCGAAGTCGTAGGCCGAGTCCGCGATCTCCCGCTGGAACCAGCCCGCCTCGATGGCGGCGATGGTGCCGCCCATCGCGTCCACCTTGTTCAGGATCGCGAGCACCTCGCGCTCGATGCGTGTGGTGAGCGCCTCCACGTAGTACGACCCCCCGAGCGGGTCGACGACGTTCGGCACGCGCGTCTCGTCGGCGATGATCTGCTGTGTCCGCAGCGCCAGCTTCATCGCCTCCTCCGACGGGATGGCGTAGGCTTCGTCCAACCCGTTGGTGTGCAACGACTGGGCGCCGCCGAGCACGGCCGACAGCGCCTGCAGCGCGGTGCGCACGACGTTGTTCATCGGCTGGGCACGCGTGAGCGTGGCGGCGGCCGTCTGGCAGTGGAAGCGCAGGCGCATCGACTCCGCCTTCGTGGCGCCGAACCGCTCCTTCATGATCCTGGCCCACACGCGGCGCGCCGCGCGGAACTTGGCCACCTCCTCGAAGAAGTCTGCCTGGGCGACGAAGTAGAAGGCCAGCCGCGGCGCGAAGGCGTCGACGGCCACCCCGCTCCTGGTGACCTCCTCGACGTAGGCGATGCCGTTGGCCATCGTGAAGGCGACCTCCTGCACCGACGTCGCCCCGGCCTCGGAGATGTGGTAGCCGCTGACGTTGACCGGGTTGTAGCGGGCCATGCTCCGGGCGCAGAAGACGATCATGTCGCGCATGAGCCGCATGGACGGCCGGATCGGGAAGATCCACTCCTTCTGCGCGATGTACTCCTTGAGGATGTCGGCCTGCACGGTGCCCGAGAGCTTGTTCAGGTCGAAGCCGCGCGCCTGCGCGACCGCGACGTACATCGCGAGCAGGATCCACGCGGTCGGGTTGATCGTCATCGAGACGGAGATCTTCTCGAGGTCGATCCCGGCGAACAGCGCCTCGACGTCCTCGATGGTGTCGACGGCCACCCCCTCGCGGCCCACCTCGCCCAGCGACCGCGGGTCGTCGGAGTCGTAGCCCATCAACGATGGCATGTCGAAATCGACGGAGAGTCCCGTCTGTCCTTGCCCGATCAGATACTTGAACCGGTTGTTGGTGTCTTCCCCCGTTCCGAACCCCGCGATCTGGCGCATCGTCCAGCGCCGGCCGCGGTACATCGTCGGGTACGGCCCGCGCGTGAACGGCCAGCGGCCCGGCAGCCCGATGTCGCTCCACGGCGTGTCGGCGACGTCCTCCGGCGTGTAGACCCGCTGCACGGGTAGTCCCGAGCCCGTCCGGTACTCGGGGCGCGCCTCGGGCTGGCGTTTGACGAAGTCGGCCAGCTCGCGCGCCTCCCAGGCCTCGCGCTCCGCGCGAATTCGCTCGATGGCTTTCGGATCAAACATTCGCAACGCCTTTCTTGTAGAGATCACGGTCGTCGATCACGCGCTTGGCCTTGAATTCCGTGCGCGGCAGCTCGCCCGCCGCCACCAGCTCGATGCGCGGCGTGACGCCGAGCCGCGCGCGCAGCCGCTCCCGCATGCGCGCGGCGAGCGCGGCGCGGGGCGCGTCGGCAGCGTGGCTCGCCGCGTACTCCGCGCGCACGAGCAGCTCGTCCATCGCCTCGCGGCGCGAGATGATCACCCTGAACTCGCCGCCGAATCCCTCGATGGCGCGCAGGGTGTCCTCGATGGCGCTCGGGTAGATGTTCTCGCCGCGCACGATGAACATGTCGTCGATGCGGCCGTAGAGCCCCCCGGGCAGGCGCGGGTACGTACGGCCGCACGGGCACGGCTCGTCGGTCCACCGCGCGAGGTCGCCGGAGACCAGCCGGATCATCGGCTGCGACGTGCGCTCGAGGTGCGTGTAGACGGGCGTGCCCTCGCCTCCGTAGGGCACCGGCGCGAACGTCTCGGGGTCGCAGACCTGCGTGTAGACGATGTCCTGCCACAGGTGCATGCCGGTGCGCCGGCGGCACTCGCCGTTGGTCATCCACGGCGTCATCTCGGCCATGCTGCCCATGTCGATGCAGGCGCCGCCGAACGTGGCCTCGATCAACCGCTTGGTGGCGGCGACGCCGGCGCCGGGCTCGCCGGAGAAGAACAGGGTGCGGAAGCCGAAGTCACGCGGCTCGATGCCCTCGCGGCGCGCGGTCTCGGCGAAGTGCAGCGCGTAGGACGGCGTGCCGTAGAATGCCGTCGCGCTCATCTCGCGCGCCCATTGCACGGCCATCAGCGTCTGACCAGGAAGACCGGCGCCGAACGGGAACACGGTGGCGCCGAGCCGCTCGCAGCCCTTCAGCGCTCCCCACGATCCCAGATACAGGCTGAAGAACGACGCGATCAGCACGCGGTCGTCGGGGCGGAGGCCCGCGCCCCAGAGAACGCGCGCGTGCGCCTCGCCGATCCGCTCCCAGTCGTCGCGGCCCACCCCGAACACCGTCGGGTGGCCGGTGGTGCCGCTGGTGCCGTGGATGCGCGCCACCTCGCGCGGCTCGATGCAGAGATAATCGCCGAACGGCGGCGCCGCCGCCTGGGCGGCTCTCAGGTCCGCCTTCTGTACGACGGGGAACTTCGCGAGATCGGCGAGCGTGCGGAGCCTCGCCGGCGACACGCCGGCGGCCTCCCAGCGGCGGCGATAAAACGGGCTGCGCTCCCACGCGTACTGCACCTGCGCGCGCAGCTTGGCCAAGACGACCTCGTCGCGCTTCTTCGGCTCCGCGCACTCGAGCCCGGGCGCCCAGTGCTCGGCGTCCGGCGCCGGCCGCCACGCCGGGTCGTAGCGCGGCGGCCAGGTCGCGCTCATCTGATTCGCCGTCGGAGCGGCTTCGCAGGGCTCCGCCGCTCGACGGTCGGGGAAACAACCCGCGCGCTCATGTCCGCGGATGCGCGGCCACGGCGTCGCGCACGCGCCGCACGACCTCGTCGGGCGGCGCGTCCTGAAGGACGACGTCGGCCACGCCGCACGCCTTGAGCGCCGGCACGTCCTCGTCGGGGATCACGCCACCGACGACGACCACCGTGTCGTCGGCGTCGTGCTGGCGGAGCAGCTCGACGATGCGAGGCACGAGTGTGAGATGGGCGCCCGAGAGGATGCTGATGCCGATGGCGTCCACGTCCTCCTGCACGGCGGCCGCCACCACCTCCTCCGGCGTCCGGTGCAGGCCCGTGTAGATGACGTCCATGCCGGCATCGCGGAGCGCCCGCGCGACGATCTTCACGCCGCGGTCGTGGCCGTCGAGCCCGACCTTGGCGATCAGCACGCGGATGGGCGCCGTCATGGCCGCCAATTGTACCGTGTTACCTTCGGCGCATCCGATGGCCACCGACCCCAATTTCTTCCGCGACCTCGCCTGGGTGATCGTCGCCGCCGTCGCCGGTGGCGCGCTGGCGTGGCTCGCGCGCCAGCCCCTGATCCTCGGGTACGTCGTGGGCGGCATCCTCGTCGGGCGTTTCACGCCGGGCCCCACCGTGTCCGACACCCACACCTTCGAGCTGTTCGCCGAGATCGGCGTCGTCCTGCTGATGTTCTCGGTCGGCATCGAGTTCTCGCTGCGCGACCTGCTGCGCGTCCGGTGGGTCGCGCTGCTCGGCGGACCGCTGGGCATCGTGCTGACGGCCGCGCTGGGCGCCGGCGCCGGGGGCGTGCTCGGCTGGCCGCCCGGGCAGGGGCTCGCCGTCGGCCTCGTCATCTCCGTGGCCAGCACCATGGTGCTCGTGCGGCTTCTCATGGACCGCGGCGAGCTGCACACCCGCCACGGCCGCGTGATGATCGGCATCTCGCTCGTCGAGGACCTCGCCGTCGTCGCGATGACCGTTCTGCTGCCCGCGCTCGGCGCGGGGGTGACGGAGCGGCCCCTCGCGGTGGCGATCGCGTTCGGCAAGGCGGCGCTCGTGCTCGTCCCCGCGTTATTCCTGGCCGCGCGCGTCGTCCCGGCGCTCATGCGTCGCGTGGCGCGCACGCACAACGACGAGCTGTTCCTGCTCGTCGTCCTCGCCGTCGGCCTCGGCACCGGCGCCCTCACCCAGGCGGTGGGTCTGTCGGTCGCGCTCGGGGCCTTCCTGGCCGGGCTCATCATCAGCACCTCCGACTACGCGCACGAGACCATGGCGCGCCTGCTGCCGCTGCGCGACGTCTTCGTCGCGATGTTCTTCGTCACCGTCGGAATGCTGGTCGACCCATTCACCGTGGCCGCCAACCTGCCGCTGCTGGCCGCGCTCATCGTGTTGATCGTCGTCGGCAAAGCCGTCATCCGCTCCGCCATCGTGCGGCTCTTCGGCTACCCGTGGTCGACGGCGGCGCGGGTCGGCGTCGGG
>Ga0134074_1000591_pt1 | contig 12630 bp, 9 predicted proteins | sample 15_taG_25_FD_128868 | JGI IMG/M metagenome (GOLD analysis project Ga0134074, IMG submission 128868) | Grasslands soil microbial communities from the Angelo Coastal Reserve, California, USA - 15_D_Rain_40cm_2_09212015 | ecosystem: Environmental > Terrestrial > Soil > Grasslands ... | reverse complement strand
GAACGTCTGGATGTCGACCGTGACCACGGCGCACGCGGTGAGCACGACCTTCCGATACGGCCCAGCCGGCGTCGGGATGGCCGGTCGCACCAGCTCGATCCGCAGCGTGTCGCCGGAGACGTTAGAGCCCAGGGCGGCGAGCTCCCAGAACAAGTGCCCGAACAGCTGCGTCGTGTCCGTCGTGTTGACGAGCCTCTCCATGCGCAGCGTAGCCTTGCCGTTGAACGGCGACGAGCTGCTCGCCGTCGGCGTGGTCGAGTACAGAGCGTAGATCGAATCGGCGCGGCACGCGGTGCCACCGGTCGCCGGCCGACACACGGTCCCCAGGTACTGGGGCCGGTCCGACACGTCGTGCACGGTGATCACCGGGTGGACGAAGCCGTTCTGGTTGACGACCGAGTACTTCTCGATCAGGAAGTTGGGCAGCGCCTGCCGCCACAGCAGCAGGCGGGTGCTGGCGTTGAGGATCGACAGCTCCGTGCCGCCCGCGTCCGCCACGACGATCGTGTCGGGGGCGTAGTTCCCCAGAGTGTCCCTGGGCCAGAGGGCGATGCCCCACGGCACGGGTCCCGCCGTGGCGATGCCGTTCGGGTCGAACGTCTTGGTCACGAGGTTGTAGATCTCGACACGACCCAGCGCGTCGTTCGTGAGATAGAGCTCGCGCCGGTTCGTGTTGTAGATCGCGTCCACGATGTGCCCGCCCTTGGGCAGGGGCGACGTGACCCCCGCGACCACGCTCGCCGAGTCGGCCTTCGGGGCGCCCAGCACGATCCCGTTGACGGTGGAGAAGGCGCAGTTCCGCGCGACCGCTGCGTCGCACGCGTAGCCGTCCACCAAGATGCTCGTCGGGTACGACGTGAGGATCGCGGCGAGGTTCAAGCTGAAGCGCCGCACCACGTCGGTCAGGTTGCCGCCCACCGCGACGCTGTCGAACCGCAGCAGCGAGCTGTCGGAGGCGAGCCGGACCCGCATCCCGATCCAGCTGATGGCGCTCGGGTCGGTGGCGTGCACCGTGACGCTGTCGGTCACCTCCACGCGCTTGCCGAGCGAGTCCGTCACCGATGGGGGAATCGTGTCGTTGGCCGCGGACAGCACGCTCACCGTCACGCTGTTGCTCGTCACCCGCCGGCCGCTCGAGTCCTCCGCGAACCCGGTGATCGTGAACGTCCCCGTCGTGGCGACGACGGTCAGCGTGTCCACGTAGTCCACCGAATCCGGGTAGGGCAGCGGGTACGAGATCGAATCGTTCGGCGGCGTCGTGGGGTTGGTCGTCGCCGTGGGCGGCACGACGAGGAACCCGACCTTGCGGACGCCCGAGATCTGGGCGGCGCTGACTTCGACCGGGATGTTGCGGCCGGTGGACGCCACCGCGCCGGTCACGGGGGCGAGGAGCACCACGCGCAGCGCCGCCACGTTCACGAGGAAGATCACCAGGGTGTCTTCCGTGAAGTTGCCGGCGCCGTCCGTGGCGCGTCCGATGATGGTGATCAGCCCGCCGGCGCCCGAGGTCGGCGGGAACGTCACGGTCACGCCGCGCCCGAACGACGTGACGGTCGTGTTGAAGATGGTGTCCGTCACGGCGAGGTAGCCGCCGGTGAACGTGAGCCGCACTTCCTTCAGGCCGAGGTTGTCGCCTGCCGAGACGCTGAACGACAGGCCGCTCGCGATCTGCTGCGTATCGGCGGACGTCGTCAGCACCATGGTGGGAGGAATGAGGTCGCGCTGAATGCCGCCTGGATTGCGGGCGGTTTCGCACGCCCACCCCGTCGCCACGAGCACACCCAGCCCCCAGAAGAGCCGCTTCCCGCGAACGCGCCGCATATGAACGCTCCTGGCTACTTCCCGGTGCTGGGCGTCACCAGGTCGTCGATGATATGCGGCGTGACGAGAATCAGCAGGTCACGCCGCTCTTCCGTCTGGGACGTGAAGCCGAACAGCTTTCCCAGAATCGGCAGATCTACAAGAAAGGGGATTCCGGACTTTGTTACCGTGACCTCGGTCACCGTAAGTCCGCCAATTACAGCCGTTTCGCCATCGTTGACCAGGATCTGGTTGTCTGCCTGCTGGGTCTGGAACGTGAACCCGATGTCCACCGACGCCGGCTTCACGCTGGACCGCTCGGCGTGCACTTCCATCAGGACCTGGCGGTTCGCCGTCACGTGCGGCGTCACCCGCAGGTTGATGCCGGTCTGCTGGAAGCTCACCGTGGCGCGCGGCACGTTGCTGCCGCCCGCGCTCGCGGCGCTCACGTCGATCACGCGGATCGGCACCCGGTCGCCGACGAGGATCTCGGCCGGCCGGTTGTCGAGCGTGGTGATCGAGGGCTCGGCCTGGACGTCCGCCAGGTCCACCCGCTGCAGCGCCTGCAGGAAGGTCGTCAGATCGAAGTTGCCGATCGCCGTCGAGAAGATGAGGTTCAGCGCCGGGTTCACGACCGCCTGGTTCGCGTTGGCGATGGCTGCCAGCGAGTTGCCGCCCAGATCGACGATCACCTGGTCGGGGCTGAAGTTGGACTGCGGCACGAGCGCGTCGGGCACGCCGTCGCCGTTCGTGTCCACCGGCTTTGCGGTCCGCGGGTCGGGCCGCGTGACCAGCTGGTTGAAGAATTGCGTGGGCGAGCCGAGATCGTACTTGATGCCCAGCTCCTCCACGTCGGTGCGGTCCACGAAGATGATCTTGGCCTGGATCGACACCTGCGGCGTGCGGATGTCCAAGCCCCGGACGAACTGCTCGACCCGCTCGATGCGGCTCGTAATCTCGGTGACGACGAGCGCGTTGGTCGTCGAGTCGGCGACGACCTTGCCGATCCGCGTGAGGATCGATTGCACCGACGGCACGAGCGCCGCCGCCCGGGCGTAGTTGATCCGCACGAGTCGCGTCTCGACGGGCACGGTCGAGTCGGCGCGCGCCAGCTCTTTCTTGTCGATGACCCGGTAGATGCCGCCCTCGAGGACGACGACGTCGAGGCCCTGCGACTCGAGCACGGCGTGGAACGCGAGATCCCACGGCTGGTTCTTGATCTCGGCGCTGACGCTGCCCCGCAAATCCTTCGAGAGGACGATGGTGCGGCCGCTGAACGCGGCGAACCCGGCCACGACCTCGCGCAGGTCGGCGTTGTCCCACGTGACCGTGATGCGCGCCGCCTGCGACTGCGCGCTCTCGCGCGCGTGCGTCGCCAGGTACTCGTCGATCGAGACGGTCGCGCCGCTCGCCGCGGACGTCACGACTCGGGCCGCCTCGGTCCCCGCGCTCCGCGCGGCCGCGGGCGCCGCCGCCGGCGTCACCGGCGGCACGCTCGCCGCCACCTGGCTCGACCACGCGGCGAACGCGGTGCGCTCGGTGCCGATCTTCACCCGGACCTGGCCGTCGCCCCGCTCGATCTGGTAGTCTTTCAGCGCGTCGAGGTCGATCACGACCCGCACCACGCCGGCCCGGAACTGCGCGTAGCGGAGGTTCTTCACGCCGCCGCGGTTCTGCCCGTCGTACAGCACCACCGGCGCGACGAGCCGCGCGCCCTGCAGGTCGATCACGAGCCGGGCAGGATTGGCCAGCGTGAAGTCCTGGACGTCGACCGCGCCTCGGAGCTCGATCACGACCTCCACGCGGCCGGCCGCCGGGAGCACGCTGACGGCCCGGACCTCGCCGTCTCGCGCCCCCCCCCCGCCTGACCCCGCAAGGGCTCGGGGTGCCGCCGCGACGCACAACCACGCGGCGAGGGCTGCGATGCGCTTCATGGCGTTACCTCCTGCTTGGCGAGCTGCAGGCTCTCCTGCCGCTCGAACCCGAACTCCTGCACCGTAAACACGATCTCCCGCGGCCGGATCGTCGTGACCTTGAGGCGCCCCAGGATCTCGCCGGTCCTCGCCCGGTACACCTTGTTGTTCGTCACGTCCCGCAGTATCGCCACGCTGCGCGCCGGGTAGCGCCCGTCGTAGTAGATGCCCACGAGCTTCAAGTCCGTGAGCAGCGGGCGGATGTCCCCCGACTTGAGGAGCGACAGGAACGGGTCCCGCCCCCCGCCTTCGTACCCGAACGTTTCGCGCACCAACCGCGGCGACGCCGAGTCCGGACGCGTCGTCGTGTCGCGCGGGGCGGCGGTGGCCGGCTTCGCCGCCGGGGCGGGCGACACCGCCTTGGGTGCGGGCTTGGCCTGAGGCTTGGCCTGCGCCGCGAGCGGGCCGGCGACGAGCAGCGCCACGACGACTCCCGTGAGCTTTGCGCTCATGGGCTGGCCCCCCCGACCTTCGCCGGCTTCTGGCCCGGCGGCGGCGGGGGCGGCGCGGCCGCCTTGACGAAGGTGCGGATCGCGAACTGCGCCTCGAGCAGCGCCCCCAGCGTGTCGCTCAGGAACCGCATCGCCTGCTGCTGCGCCGGCTTGAGGCTCAAGTCCTGCGGCACGATGATGCGCCGCAGGCTGGCGATGTCGGACAGGAACTCGCCGAGCTGGTCGTAGTGGCCGATGATCTCGAGGCGGTACTTGTAGGTGTCGAACGGCTGCCCCGGCTCGACCGGCTGCGGCTCGATGCGGCCGATGGTGACGCCGCGTACTTTGGCTTTGGTCGAGATGTCGTCGATCAACGCCGGCACCTCGTTCTTCTCGGGCACGAGGCGGCGCATCACGCCGAGCAGCGCGCGGTAGGCCTCGACCTTGCGGCGCAGGTCCTCCACGGTGCCGCTCGTCAGATCCTGCTTCGCCTTGTCGATGATGGCCTGCAGGCTGTCCGTCTCGGTCTGCACAGCCGTGATCTGCTGGCTCGTCGGCTGCTCCCAGTAGTTCCAGAAGACGTAGCCGAGCGCGAGCATCCCCAGGGTGATGAGGAGCATCACCTGGCTCTGCCGGTCCTGGGGGAGCAGGGCCACGGCGTTACCTCACCGGCTGGGTGAAGGGGACGGTGCGGATGTACACGGAGTCCGCGACCCGGTAGCGCACGGCGATGTTGAAGGCCGTCACCGGTCGATCGGCCTCGATGATCGTGGACGACGTCGCCGGCGTCACGTCGGTGAGCCACGGCGACGCGGCGAGCTGCCGCAGGAAGGTCGTATACGCCTGGATATCCACCGTACTCCCCGTGATCCAGGCGCGCACGATCGGGACCCCCACGGAGTCCACCGCCCCGCCGGCGGCCGTGGCGCCCGGGCTGCCCGGGGCCACGTTCGAGCCGCCCGCGACCGCGATGCTCGTGAGCCACGTGTAGGGCGGGAGCGCCTTGGTGATCTGATCGAGCATGTGCGGCCAGATGTAGCGGTCGGCGTCGATCCCCCGGATGATGCCGATCTCCGCGACGAGTGAGTCGCGGATCCGCTCCGACTGCCGCTTCTGCGCGATCACCGCGTCGAACCGCCGCTTCTCGATCCGCACGGCATCGAGGTTCGACTGGAGCACCCGGAGCCGCGTGCTCAGCGTGATGAAAAGCAGCAGACCGCCGCCGATCACCACCACCGCCGAGGCGCTCGCGGCGATGAGCCACGGGTTCTTGATGCTGGCGATCAGCCCCCGGAAATCGGGCAGCGAGAGCTTGAGGCCCAGGCCCTTGCCGCGGGCCGCCTTCTGCTTTTTCCCGGGAATGAGGTTGATTTCGATCATGCGGCACGCCTCAGCGCCAGCCCGACCGACAGCATCAACAGCGGCGCCACCTCGTCCACCGCCACCGACTCGAAGACCGAGTCACGCACCTTGAGGCGCTGCACCGGGCTCGCCATCTCCACCGGCACCCGCAGCCGCGCGGAGAGCGCCTCGTTGAGGCCGGGGATCCGTGCGCCGCCGCCGATCGTGTACACCCGCCCCAGCCCGCCCGCGGAGCGAGACGCGGTCTGGAGGAACGCCGCCGCCCGCTCCACCCCCACCGCCAGCTCCTCGGCCCGCGCCTCCACGTAGGGCGCGAGATCCGCGCTCTGCGCCAAGCCCTGGATCAGCCGCTCCGAATCCTCGGCGGAGAGCCCCTTCTCCCGCTGCAGGTCCTCGCGGAAGCGCCGCGTGCCCACCGACAGGTCCCGCGTCAGGACCGGCACGCCGTCCTCCACGATGTTCACGTTGGTCACTTCGTGCCCGATGTTGACGAGACCCACCACCCCCTGCATCGCATCGGGGTGGTTCAGCTCAAAGGCGTTGTGAATCGCGAAGGCGTCCACGTCGATGACGGACGCGTTCAGGCCGGCCTCGCCGAGCAGCGATGTGCGGCTCTCCACCAGCTCCCGCTTGGCCGCGACGAGCAGCACGTTCATCTGCAGCCCCTCGGCGTCCGGGTCGAGGATCTGGAAGTCGAGCTCCACGTTGGCCATGTCGAACGGCACGTGCTGCTCCGCCTCCCAGCGGATCACCTCCCGGGCATCACCTTCCTTCATCCGGTCCATCTGGATTTTCTTGACGATCACGTCCCGGCCGCCCACGGCCGTGACGACGGACTTCTGCTTGACCCCGGCGGTGGCGAACAGCCCCCGGATCGCTTCGGCCACGATCCCGGGGTCCATGACCTCGCCCTCGACGATGGCGTCGGCCGCCACTTCGGTCGTGGCCACCTTGACCAGCTCGGGCTCGCTCCCGGAATGGTCGACCACGGCGACCTTGATAATGCCGGAGCCGATATCCAACCCGACCGAGGTTTTCTTGCCGCCCAGCAACCCGAACAGGGCCATACGTGCCTAGGGGTTAAAGACAAGAGGGGGCGAGGGCAAACTACAGTAAGCCCCGCCCCTTATCCTGTCAAGCCTCGAACCTACTTGAGCCCGAACCAGCAACTACTTTAGTCGCTGGTACTTAGGCCTATTGGAACAGCTGTACCCACCCCCGCGACCGCATCTGCGCCCCCACGCCGGTCATGTCTAACGCCTTGAGAATAGCGCACTTAGAGTAGAGGAGGTTGGCGCCACCCGTAATCGACTGCGTCTGGCCGAGCGCCACGCTGTCCTGGGCCATGGTCGCGCCCCAGAAGTGCGCCGGCTGGCCACCACCACCTGCCGTCGTGAGAGACCCCTTGATGATCGCGATGCCGAACCACTGGAATCCCCCGTTGACGGACAAGCTGCCGTCGACGAGGAGGATGCCCTGTCCCTCCTGGCCGTTGATGTTCGCGTCCCCGGTGATGTGGATGATCGGGAAGTAGGTGCCGCAGGGGGCGGTTGGGTTGAGCGGGTCGCCCCAGTTGGTCAGCACCGACCAGTCGCACTGCCCGTTCGTGACGACGGGCGCGATCGAGGTGGAGAAGTTCTGCCCGGGCAGCGTGATGCTCGCCCGCGCCGCCAGGTCGGCGTAGGTCACATCGCCGTACTTCGAGAAGGTGCTGTCGGTCACCGTCGGGTCGATCTTGACCGGCGGGGTGCCCAGGACCGTGCCGCCACCGTTCTGCGTGATCGAGCTGCCCGAATCGGCCCGAATCCCGGCCATCGAGCTGTCCACCGGACCGCACGACGTCCAGCCGACTGGGGTGTGGTCGAACCCGTCGACGGTCGAACTGCCCGAGACCTTGTCGCCGTTCGTCGTGGTGAGGGACGCCTGGATGTCCATCACCAGCGGACGAATGGTGGTGAGCAAGCCGACGCGCTGGCTCGCCCCGCCGCCGCGGATGCCGCCGGCCAAGCTCTGGTTGTCCTGGCCGGTCACGTCGACGAAGTAGATCTCGTCGTTCATCTTGTAGAGCGACCCGTTGTACTTCCCCGTGTTGCTCCTGGACTGGGTGGCGACGATCGTGCGCTCGCTCGTCGGCGCCGTGGCGGGGTATCCGGCCATGCCGTTCCACACGGTCGTGCTGTTGGGCCACACCCGGATGAGGGAGTTCACGCCTTCCTCGGCGACGCCGAAGGAGGCCTGCACGCGCCGGGTGTTCTCGGCGACGCGCTGCTCCTGCGTGCCGGAGAACAGGGCCCCCGCGACCAGCGCGCCCACGATCACCAGCGCGACGATCGCGACCGCGAGCGCCATGCCGCGCTCGTTCTTCAGAACCTGCTTCATAGACCGCTCCTTGATGTGCACGAGTGACCCGCTCCCTTCCGTTAACACTTGACGAAGGGCGCGGAGCCCGGTCCGCAGCGCGGGTTGTTGCGCAGCGCCACCCGCGTGCTGATGCTGTCCACCTTGTTCGCCAGCGTCCCCAGCGCGCCGCCCGAGCGCACCGGCTGCGCCGTCTGGGCGCGCACGTGGATCTCGATCAGCGCCACCTGGGAAGAGTCCGTCGTGACGGCGCCGTTGACGTCGAAATAGTCGAGCTCCAACCCGTCGCTCCCCGTCAGCGGCCCGATCAGCGGCTGGACCGAGGAGCCCTTCGAGATATTCTGGTAGCCGACGTACCACATCCCGTCCGACGACGACTGGTACAGCTGGTACTTGATGATCGAGAAGGCGCGCACCGGCGCCCCCTTGGGGATCGCGCCGTTCACGGCCAGGCCGGGGATGTTCATCCACGCCGGGGGCGACGTCGACAGCTGATAGCCCGGCGTGCCACCCGCCGGTTGCGCATCCGGACAGGTGAAGAAGGGGCTCGCTCCCGTGATCTTGACCGGGAGCCATTGGTCGTCGTCGCGCCTCGCGGCGTTGCCCCCCCAGAACACCAGCACCGAATCGCCGGCGGCGAACGGGAGGTTGCGGCCGTACATCGGGCTCACCCACACGTTCATCGTGAAGTTGCCGAGCCCGACGGCCAGCGCGGGCGCGGTGCACAGGAAGCCCAGCTTGCGCATCGCCCGGATCTGAATCGACGTGGGCGTCATCGACTGAATGTCCCCGTCCACCGCGTCCAACTCGCGGAACTCGGCGGGCAGGACGGTCGTCGCGGCGCGCAGGTTCTCCTGCAGGTCGATCTGCTGGGTCTGCGCCTGGTACACCCGCTGGTTGTTGACCAGCACCTGGTAGATCGCACCGGACACGATCCCCAGCAGCACCAAGGCGATGATCAGCTCCACCAGCGTGTAGCCGCGGCGGCCTAGCGCAGACATGAGACCTCCGTTTCCACGACCTCGGTGCGCCACTGCCCCAGGGCGGTCGGGTACTTGTTGTTCAGCACGATCTGCCATCCTTGGTTCGCGAGCGGGGTGAACGACCAGCTCACCGAGTCCACGGGGTTCCCGCCCCGCAGCAGCACCTCGCTGCCCGCGGTCTGCGACGCGCAGGCGCTCACCCGCAGCATCTCGAGCCGCCGCCCGGCGTACGCCGCCGCCACGGCGGAGCGCTGCCCCCGCCCGATCATGCGCGTGACCAGCGCAGCCGAGGTCACGAGGCCGAGCAGGCCGACCGTGAGCACCAGCATCGCCACGATGACTTCGACGATGGTGAAGCCGCGTTCCTGTTTCATTACCGCACCACCTTGCCGGTGTAGCCGGCGATGATCACTGAATCCGTATTCGCCGAGACGTTGCCCGTGAAGCGCACGATGGTGTTGAGGGTCTCGAGGCTCAGGCCGCGCGGATCGAACTGCACCGAGTCCTGCGTGGCGCTGAGCGTGACGTTGAAGTCCTGGTACACGTTCTTGACTTGGCCCACGGTGTCGATCGTTACCTGCCCGGGCCGGCAGGACGTCACCCACACCCCGGACGATGCACCGTAGGCGAAGTGGACCGCCGCACGGCAGCCCCGCTGGATCGCGAGCGAGCGCGCGGTCACGACGTAGGTCCCGACCGCCACGCGCGCCGAGCGCACGTTCGTCTTGTCGAGCACGCCGTGAATCTTGGGAAACCCCACCGCCGCGATCAGCCCGATCAGGATGATCACGATCATCAATTCGACCGCCGAAAAGCCTGAGCGCGTCATGCGCACGCCTCCCGTTGGGGGGAGATCCTATCAGACTTCGTGCCGGAGGCTAATATGTTGTATTTGTTAGCGTTACGACATAGAGTGGGGACCGGCGCGAGCTGCAAAATGCTGCATACGTGCAAAATACTGCACTAGTCCAGCCCGTACCGATCCATCTTGTAGAACAGGGTCCGCAAGCTCACCCCCAGCCGCTTGGCCGCGTCACGCCGATTGCCCCGGGTTGCCTCGAGCGCACCGCGGATGGCTCGTCGCTCCGCCTCCTCGACGGTCTCACGGAGCGTGACCTCACCCCCTGGCTCCCCCTCTCCACGTTGTGGAGAGGGGGAAGGGGGGCGAGGTCCGAAGTCCGCTGGCTCCAGGATCTCTTTGTCCGACAGCACCGCGGCGCGCTCGATCGCGTGCTCGAGCTCGCGTGCGTTGCCCGGCCAGCGCTCGGCGACGAGCCACGTAAGCCCCTCGTCGCTCACGGCCAGCGGGCGCCCCAGGCGACGCCCGACTTGCACGGCGAAGTGGCGGGCCAGGGGCGCGATGTCCTCCCGCCGCTCGGCGAGCGGAGGGAGGTGGATGGCGACCACGTTGAGGCGATCGAACAGATCCACCCGGAACCGGCCCGCGGCCGCCTCCCCCGCGAGGTCCTTGGCCGTGGCGGCGAGCAGGCGCACGTCCACGCGCCGGGTCCGCCGGTCGCCGACGCGGCGGATCTCGCTCTCCTGCAGCACGCGCAGCAGCTTCGCCTGGAGCGGCAGCGGCAGCTCGCCGATCTCGTCGAGCAGCAGCGTGCCGCCGTCCGCCTGCTCGAACAAGCCCGGCCGGTCTCCCGCGGCGCCCGTGAACGCCCCCTTCACGTAGCCGAACAGCTCGGACTCGAGCAGCGTGTCGGGGATCGCGGCGCAGTTCACCGCGACGAACGCCTGCGCCGCGCGCGGGCTCGCCCGATGGATCGCTTGCGCGATGACCTCCTTACCGGTGCCGCGCTCGCCGGTGATGAGCACCGTGGTCTTGTGCTCCGCCACGCGGGCGACGAGCTCCAAGGCCTGACGCATCGCCCGGCTCTCGGCGATGAGGGCGCGGGACGCAGGGCTGCTGTCGAGCTGTGCCCTTAGTGTCGCGATGGTGCGTCCAAGCCGCTCGCGCTCCTCGGCCTTGCGCAGCGTCAGCACGACCTCGTCGGGCCGAAACGGCTTGGGGATGTAGTCGTAAGCGCCCTCCTTCATGGCAGCGAGGGCGGCCTCCTCGCCCCCGTAGGCGCTCATCATGATGACGAGGGCCGAGCCGCCGCCACTCACGTAGCCCCGCAGGAACGCGAGCCCGTCCATGTCGGGCATGCGCACGTCGCACAGGACGAGGTCGAACGGCTCGGCCAACGCGCGCGCGAGCGCCTTCGCGCCATTGCCCTCGGCGGCCACGTCGTAGCCCGCGTCAGCCAACAGCAGGCCGAGGGATTGGCGCAGCCCGGGCTCGTCGTCGACCACGAGGACGCGACTCATACCTCACCCCCTGACCCCCTCTCCGCGTTGCGGAGAGGGGGAACGTGAGGCGCCGCCGGAAAGAACATTTTGAACGCGGCCCCGCCTTCGCGGGCAGGGTCCACCCACACGACGCCGCCCATGTCGTGCACGGCGCGTGCGACGATGGCGAGGCCGAGCCCGGTGCCGCGCCCGGGCTCCTTGGTCGTGTAGAACGGCTCGAAGATCTTGTCGCGATCTTCCGCGGCGACGCCCGGACCGGAGTCGGCGACGAGCAGCAGGGCCCCTGCCTGCCCGGCCGCGAACTCCACCCGTGCGGGTCGCCGCTCGTATCCCCGCGGGAACGCGGTCCGGCCCGCATCCGTCGCCCGCTTCGGCGCGGCGCGCCCTGGCTCGTACGCCCACGGGCGGGCCCCGAGCACGACGAGGCCACCGGACGCGGCATCTACGGCATTCAGGTCCAGGTTCACGATGACCTGCTCCAGCAGGTAGGCGCGACCGAGAATGTGCGGCACGCCCGCGGCGATTTCGAGGTCGGCGCGCACCGCTTTCAGGGCGCCCTGGGCCTCCAGCAGCGCGTGCGCGCCGCGCAGCACCGCGACCGGATCGAGCGGCGCCAGGGGCTCCTCCTGAGGCCGCGCGTAGTCGAGCAGGCCCCGGACGATCTGATCGATGCGGTCGAGCTCGCGCGTCAAGCCGGCGACCACCTCGCCGTCGGCTCCGCGGCGGCGCAGCACCTCCACGTACGTCCCGATCGCTCCCAACGGGTTCCCGACCTCGTGGGCGATCCCGGCCGCGAGCCGTCCGATGCTCGCCAGTTTCTCCGAGCGGACGAGCTGGCTCTGGGCATCGAGCAGGTGATCGGTCATGCGGTTCAGCCGCTCGGCCAGGACCTGGAAGTCCCGGGTCTCGGCCGCCGGAGCCCGGGCCGCGAAATCGCCGGCGGCTACCGCGTCGGCGACCGCGACAAGCCGTTCCACGGGGCGCAAGACGAGCCGGCTCACCAGATAGCGACCGAAGAAGATGAACACCACCACGTCGAGCGCGACGGTGGTGAGGATGAAGGGGAGCGCCCGATCGGGGGCGAGCGCGGCCACGAGCAGCACCGTGCCCACCCCGAGCAGCAGCGCCGCCGCTGCCAGAAAGGCGAGGTTGAAGAGCAGCTCGGTGCGGAGCGACGGCCGTGCGCCCATGGACGGATACAAAGTACAAAAAACGAGCGGCGGGGAGGTCCCCCGCCGCTCAGTACGTCCGTTACCCCTGCAGCGAGCTTACCGGCAAACCGGCGCGCCCTCCGCATCAGCCGTCGTGGCCGGCGCCGTGGGCGTCACTGCACCCACGTAAATCGCGCAGCTCTTCGCCGTGTTGATGTTCGTGAGGCTGACACTCCACCCCGCCGCCGTGCCGGTGCCGACCGTGATCGTG
>Ga0134074_1000590_pt1 | contig 12688 bp, 9 predicted proteins | sample 15_taG_25_FD_128868 | JGI IMG/M metagenome (GOLD analysis project Ga0134074, IMG submission 128868) | Grasslands soil microbial communities from the Angelo Coastal Reserve, California, USA - 15_D_Rain_40cm_2_09212015 | ecosystem: Environmental > Terrestrial > Soil > Grasslands ... | reverse complement strand
CGTTGATGGACACGCGGGTGCGGATCGGTGCACCGCCGGTGATCGGGATGACCGACGGATCGGTGGCGGGCGCCTCGGTGCGGCCCGGCTCCTCGGGGCGAGCCTGGGGGCTGTCGATCTCGCGCGCACGCTCCCGGTACTCCGGCGGAATCGACTCGCGGTCGTTCGTGTAGCGGGTGACACCCTCGGTGTCGGTCCATTGATAGATCTGGGCGGCCGCCGGCACCGCCGACGCGAGGAGGACGACGACGACGGCGGCCACCACCACTCTCACCCGAGATCGGGCTCCACCCGCAGGCCGTCGTTGAAGCGGTTGGTGAAATTGGCGGTGCAGATGACCAGCGCCAGTTCGACGATCTGGTCCTCGCTGAAGTGCTTGCGCAACTCCTCCAGCGCACGGTCGCGCATGGGGGCGGCGCCCCGCGTGAGCCGCTCGGCAAAGAGGATCACCGCCTTCTCGCGCTCGTCGAAGAGCGGACTGCGATCGTAGAAGGTCAGGGCACGGATCTGCTCGTCGGTCACGCCGACCCGCTTCGACGAAGCGGTGTGGGCGCGCGTTCAGTATTCGCAGCCGTTGACGAGCGACGTCTTGAGGTAGGCGAACTCCTTGAGCTTGGGCTCGACCGTGCCCCCGCTCGTCGCCGCCCCGTAGAACGGCAGGAACTTGGCGAGCGCGTCGGGCCGGTGGGCCATCACCCCGAAGATGTTCGGGACCTTGCCGAACTTCTTGGTCATGTCTTCGAAGATCGGCTTCACCTCGGGTGTGGCGCTGTCCTTCGGTACAGGTTTCACGACTGCCATGCTCTCCTCCTTGTGACTCATCTTGTGCTACCTGACGACCTTCTTCTCGCGCAACGCGGCGATCGCCGCCGTGTCGTACCCGTGCTCGGCCAGGACCTCGTCGGTATGCTGGCCGTGGAGCGGCGCGGCGCTCCGTACACCGGCCCGCATCCGCGAGAACTTCACGGGCGTGCCGATCACCGGAATGTCGCCCAAACGCGGATGGTGGGCGCGTTCGATCATCGAGCGTGCGGCGGTCTGGGCGTCCTTCATCACCTGATCGACGGTGTTCACCGGCGTCGCCGGCACGCCGGCCTTCTCCAGCATGGCCAGCAGCGCTTCACGGTCGTGCCGGCCGATCGCGGCTTCCAGCGCGGCCTCCAGGTCCTTGCGGTTCTTGACCCGTTCCGGGTTGCTCTTGAAACGCGGATCCTCGGTCAGGGCGGCGAGACCCAGCGCCGGCGCCAACCGTTGCCACAGCCGGTCGTTGGCGGCGGCGACGAAGACCCACTGGCCGTCCTGGCAGCGGAAATTACGATACGGCACCACGGAAGGATGCGACGAGCCGAGCGCCTGCGGCAACGCCCCCGTCAGGAGAAAGCCCTCCGCGTGATAGTTGAGCAATCCCACCGCCGTCTCGAGCAGCGAGGCATCGACCCGCTGGCCAAGCCCGGTGCGCGTGCGGTGATGGATGGCGCTCACGATGCCGAAGGCCGAGAAGATTCCCGTGGTGAGGTCGAGGAACGAGATACCGCAGCGAACGGGCGGCCCTCCGGGCTCGCCGGTGATCGACATGATCCCGCTGAAGGCCTGCATGAGCGCCTCGTAGCCGGCGCCGTCCTTGCGCGGCCCCGTGCGCCCGAAGGCCGAGATCGAGCAGTACACGAGCCCGGGGTTCAGCGCGGCGAGCGTGTCGTAGCCGAGCCCGAACGATTCCATGGTGCCGGTCCGGAAATTCTCGATGAGGACGTCGGCGCCCGCGACGAGGCGCTTGAGGGCCTCGACGCCCTCGGGCTGCTTGAGATCGAGCGCGATGTCGCGCTTGTTGCGGTTGATGACGAGGAAGGCCGCGGACTCCCCGTCCTTGTGGGGAGGCCACGTGCGCGACTCGTCGCCGCTCCCGGTGTCCTCCACCTTGATGACGTCGGCGCCGAGGTCGGAGAGGAGCATGGCGCAGAAGGGACCGGCCAGGACACGGGAGCAATCGACGACACGGATGCCTTCGAGGGCCAGGGCAGGCTGGGTCATGCGCCTAAGATAACGGAACTACCCGACCCAGACCACCTCGAGATTCACGCGCGCAGCGGCTTCGCGCTGCCGGCCGTCGGCCGTGACGAATGGCGGTCTTCGACCTGACTCATCGGCGAAGATCAGCGCTGACGCGATGTGGATGGCATCGAGTGCTGAGACGCCGAGTTGCATGGCGACGGTCTCGGCGCGGCTCAAGACCGGCGGCGCGACGTCGATGAGGTCCCACCGGACACGGTCATCATTGATGCGCCGTAGGGCGGCTGTCATTCCCGCATCGGTGATGTCGCCGAGATTCACTCGCCGCCGAATTGCGGCACTGAGCTCGACGGCGACCACCGCCGAGGAGAGAAGCCGAAAGCGGCGAAATAACTCACGAGCGCGGATCGACGACGGCTCGTTGATGTAGCGCTTGACGACCACGCTCGTATCGAAGTACGCCGAAGGCGTCGCCACTATCGCTCGTCGCGCATCTTGCGGATCGTCTCGGAGGTGGGCTCGCCTTTGATGCGGATCGGGCGGAAGGGAGGCATCGGTCCCGGCTTCGTCGCCCGTTGCAGCAGACCGGCGGCTTCGAGGCGTCGCAACGCGCCTTCGTCTCCGTTCGCGCGCGCGAGCGGCCGGATCACAGCGATCGGCTTCCCGCGCTCAGTCAAAACGACCTCTTCCCCGGCTTTCACCGCTCGAATCGCCTTCGAGAACTTCTGATTCGCCTCACGCAACCCCATTTTCATCATCGTCCCTCGAGTAATGTAGTGACGTAACTACTTTACGGCGCCCCGCTATGGCCGTCAATGTCTGAAAACCCAGACACCCGGGCGCGGTACCATGGACGCATGAGCCGGCTGCGCCAGGCCTTGCTGGAACGCATCCTCGTCCTCGACGGGGCGATGGGCACGATGCTGCAGGCGGCCAACCTCTCGGCCGCGGACTTCGGCGGCCCGCAGTACGAGGGCTGCAACGAGCACCTGAACCTCACGCGCCCCGACGTGGTGGCCGGCGTCCACCGCGCCTACCGGCACGCCGGCGCCGACCTGATCTGCACCAACACCTTCGGGTGCGCGCCCTACGTGCTCGCCGAGTACGGCCTCGGCGAACGCGCCCACGAGATCGCACTGGCCGGGGTCCGCATCGCCCGCGAGGCCGCTGGTGAGGGCTTCGTCGTCGGGGCGATGGGACCGGGCACCCGCTCGATCACCGTCACCCGCAACGTGACCTTCGACGACGTGCGCGCCGCCTACGCGCTCCAGGCCAACGCGCTGGTCGAGGGCGGCGTGGACGCGTTGCTGCTCGAGACCCAGCAGGACACGCTGAACCTGAAAGCGGCCGCGCTGGGTGTGCGGGACGCGCTGGCGGCGGCCGGCGCCGATCGTCCGCTGATGGTGAGCGCCACCATCGAGCCGATGGGGACGATGCTGGCCGGCCAGGGCGTCGAGGCGCTCTACGTCGCGCTCCAGCACCTCGAGGTGTTCTCGATCGGGTTGAATTGCGCAACCGGGCCGGAGTTCATGACCGATCACCTGCGGACGCTCGCCGAGCTCGCGACGTGTTTCGTCACCGTCTATCCCAACGCCGGATTGCCCGACGAGCGCGGCCAGTACGGCGAGACGCCCGAGAGCCTGGCGTTCAAGATGCGGCGCTTCGTGGACGAGCGGTGGGTGAACGTGGTCGGCGGCTGCTGCGGCACGACCCCCGAGCACATCCGTGCGCTGGCCGCGATGGTCCGTCGCCAGCGCCCGCGGGTGACGGCCGGCGTCGAGCCGCAGGCGGTGAGCGGCATCGAGGTGCTCTATCCGGCCGACGACAACCGGCCGATCTTCGTCGGCGAGCGCACGAACGTCATCGGCTCGCGCCGCTTCAAGGAGCTGATCGTGGCCGGCCAGGTCGAGGAGGCGGCCGAGATCGGCCGCGCCCAGGTCAAGAACACCGCCCACGTGCTCGACGTGTGCCTGGCCAATCCCGACCGCGACGAGGCGGCCGACATGGATCGCTTCATGGCGGCGCTCACCCGCAAGGTGAAGGTCCCGCTCATGATCGATTCCACCGACGCGGCGGTGATCGAGCTGGCCCTCCGCCATTGCCAGGGCAAGGCCATCGTCAACTCGATCAATCTCGAGGACGGCGAAGAGCGCTTCGAGAAGGTGTGCCCGCTGCTGCGCACGTACGGCGCCGCCGTGATCGTCGGCTGCATCGACGAGGACAAGCAGCAAGGCATGGCCGTGACGGCCGGCCGCAAGCTGGCCATCGCCGAGCGCGCTCACGCGCTGCTCACGCAGAAGTACGGCATTCCGGCCCGCGACCTGATCTTCGATCCGCTGGTGTTTCCCGTCGGCACCGGCGACCAGAACTACGTGGGCTCGGCCGTGGAGACGATCGAAGGTGTCCGGCTGATCAAGGAGCGCTTCCCCGAGTGCAAGACCATCCTGGGGATCTCGAACGTCTCGTTCGGCCTGCCGCCAGCCGGCCGCGAGGTCCTGAACGCCGTCTTCCTCTATGACTGCACCAAGGCCGGGCTCGACTACGCGATCGTCAACACCGAGCGGCTCGAGCGCTATCCCTCCATTCCCGAGGAGGAGCGCCGCCTGGCCGAGGACCTCATCTTCCAGCGCGGCGCCGACCCGGTCGCCGCCTTCGCCGCCCACTTCCGCGGCCGGACGAAGGCCGCCCCCGCCAGGAGCACGCTGTCACTCGACGAGAGGCTGGCCCGCTACATCGTCGAGGGCAGCCGCGACGGCCTCGTCGACGACCTCGAGGAGAAGCGGCGTGACACCGCGCCGCTCGACATCATCAACGGCCCGCTCATGAGGGGCATGGACGAGGTCGGCCGGCTCTTCAACGACAACCAGCTCATCGTGGCCGAAGTCCTCCAGTCGGCCGAGGCGATGAAGGCCGCGGTGGCCCACCTCGAGCCGTTCATGGAGAAGGCCGAGTCGGCGACGCGTGGCACGTTCGTCCTGGCCACGGTGAAGGGCGACGTCCACGACATCGGCAAGAACCTGGTCGAGATCATCCTGGCCAACAACGGCTACCGCGTCATCAACCTCGGCATCAAGGTCCCGCCCGAGACGCTCATCGCCGCCTGCCACGAGCACAAGCCCGACGCCATTGGATTGTCGGGGCTCCTGGTGAAGTCGGCCCAGCAGATGGTGGTGACGGCCCAGGACTTTCGCGCGGCCGGCGTCGACATCCCCTTGTTCGTCGGCGGCGCCGCGCTCACGCGGAAGTTCACCGCGACGCGCATCGCGCCGGAGCACGCCGGGCTCACCGTCTATGCCAAGGACGCGATGGACGGCCTCGATCTCGCCAACCGGCTCTTCGCCGCCACGACCCGCGAGGCTCTGATCGAGAGGGTTCGCGCCGAGCAGGCGGCACTGGCCACGGCGCCGGCCCCGACCGTCCCCGCCGCGCCGGCCGACTCGTTGCCGCCGGCGCGCGTGTATCTGCCGCGCGCGGAGCCCCCCGAGCCGCCGGATCTCGAGCCTCACGTGCTGCGAGACGTGGCGCTCCCCCACATCTATCCGTACCTGAATCTCCAGATGCTCTACGGCAAGCATCTGGGACTGCGCGGTCTGGTCTCGCGGCTCCTCGAAGACGGCGATCCCAAGGCCCGGGAGCTCCACGACACGGTGGAGACGCTGAAGCAGCAGGCCGTGGAACGGCGGATGATCGTCGCCAACGGGATGTACCGGTGGTTCCGCGCGCGAGCGACCGGCGACAGCCTCACCGTGCGCGACGCCTCGGGGCGTGAGCAGGCGCGCTTCACCTTTCCGCGTCAGCCCGCCAACGAGCGTCTGTGTCTCGCCGACTACGTGCGAGACGACCGCGACGACTACGTGGCGATGTTCGCGGTGACCTGCGGCACCGGCGTTCGCGACCTGGCCGAGGGCCTGAAGCAGCGGGGCGAGTACCTCGCCTCGCACGCGCTGCAGGCGCTGGCCATCGAGAGCGCCGAGGCGTTCGCCGAGATGCTGCACGCCCGGCTGCGGACGCTCTGGGGATTCCCCGACCCCGGCGATCTGCCGATCGCCGACAAGCTCAAGGGACGCTACCGCGGCATTCGCGTGTCCTTCGGCTATCCGGCGTGCCCGAACCTCGCCGATCAGGCCACGCTGTGGCGACTCCTCCACCCCGAGCAGATCGGCGTGACACTGACCGAAGGCTTCATGATGGACCCCGAGGCGTCGGTGTCCGCGCTGGTGCTCCACCATCCCAGCGCCAAGTACTTCAAGGCCGATTGACCAGTGCCAGGTATAAGCCTGTCGCTGTCCAGTGAAAATGTCCCCGTAACTGTTCAATGAAAATGTCACCCCTTGATGGGATGGGACAGCCGCGTTTCGCGTTTGAAGGCCTGCCGCCAGGGGTGACGCGGCGGTGGTGGCGTTCGCGGAGCAGCGCGGGGCGTGGCGGGCTGCGCAGGGGCCTGCCGCAGTAGCCGACGTGGGTCGGGGGACGCCGCGTGGGGGCGACGATCCGCGCTGGGTGCAGTACGTGGGGTGAGGACGAAGTCCGGCGAGGGAGAGGGCTGCGTGACGAGCGGCCGGCCGTCGAGCATCACGACCAGCCGCCCATCGAGCAATTCGCGGACTTCCAGGCGCCGGCCGGCATAGGAGGCGCCGCCGGGCCCCGGCGGCACTTGGAGCCAGCGCCCGCCGAGCTGCACGGTGTTGTCGCGTGCGACGACGCGGCGATAGCGACAGCTGAGGATCAGCTCGAGATCGCACGGGGCTGGGCGCCACGCCGCGGTGGGTGAGGCCGGGGGCGTGGGGAAACGGCGCTGGAAGTCCGCCAGGAACTCCGGCAGATAGGCGTTGGCGGCCTCGAGGGTAGCGATGCCGCGCAGCCGCAGCTCGCTGGTGAGCCGATCCTGCAGCGTGGCCCACAGCCGCTCGATGCGGCCTTTGGCCTGCGGCGACTGCGCGGCGATGAATCCGACGCCCAGGTCCTGGAGCGCCCGGCCGAAGTGCGTGGGATCTTGCTTGCCCCGCAGCTCTTCCTCCAGTGTCCAGTGGTGATCGTTGCGCTGAAAGACATTGAGCCGATCGCCGTACAGCGTGGTGGGCACGCCGTACGTGCGGCAGACCTGGCGGAGGACGGTGAAGTAGCCGTGAAGATCTTCCGTGGGACGAAAGCCCAGGGCTAACGGCAAGGAGGTGGCGTCGTCGATCACCCCGTGCAGGGTGCTCACCGGGCCGCGCTCTTCGAACCACGCGAAGGGGCTGCCGTCGAGCTGGGCCAGTTGCCCGAGCGCGGGCGCGCGGTCCCGCCGGCTGCGGTGTTTGGGGGCCCGGCGCCGCCGGCGCGCGGGGCGCCCCAGGGCCAGGCGCAGCCGCCGCACGGTGGCGCGACTGACCGGCAGCGCGTGGCGTTCCCGAAGCTTCTCCGTCAGGTGGACGTCGTTGAAACCGTCATAGACAGTCGTCATGAGCGTCACGACCTGTTCCCGGAGGTCGGCGCCGAGGTGACGCCGGCCCGGGCGGCCCCGCGCACGATGCGGCAACCCGGCCACACCCTCCGTGCGAACGCGCGCCTTGAGGCGTTTGAACTGCCGGACCGTCAGATGCAAGGCTCCGGCTCCCTCGGCGTTGGTGATCTTCCCCGCCAAAGCGGCTCTTACGAGGCCCGCCCGAAGCACTTCCTTCCTGCTCATCGTGAAGGTCTCCATAGCGGGGGGACATTTTCACGGAGCAGTTACGGGGTGACATTTTCATAGAGCACCGGCAGTGCCAGGTATAAGCCTTGACATATCGCCCACTTATGACCGAATCTAGTCTGACCATGAATCGCTGGTGGCACCGGCATCGACGGTCTCCGCTCTGCCTGAGCCTTTATGCCGTCTGTTTCGTCATCGTCCTTTCCTTCATTCTCTTCGAGGTCCTCGATGTCGACGGCTCGGACTTCCAGGTGCCGACCGGCCGGAACGCGACCCTGCGCGCCACGACCGCGGAAGAGCACGCTGATATTTTGCGCCGAGCGCCCCTGATCAACGCCGTCGCACCGTTGCTCTTGATCGGCCTCATCGCGCTGGTGACCTCGTCAGCCACGATGCGCCAGATGATGGCGCCTCCCACGACCGCCGCGCGCACCGGAACCGGACGCCGGTACCGGCCACCGCTCGCGCGCGCCTCCCTGCCCGCTCCCACCGCCTGACCCGCGCTCTCGCGCGGCCGAGACCGACCACGGCCGCGACGTGATGAATGAAACGGCCGGAGACCACCGGCCAGGGAGCCCCTTGATTGCAAGAATCGCCGTGGATTTCGTGACGACGTCCGTGAGCCGCGTCCTCGTCCTCGTGGGCACGCTGGCCATCTGCTTCGCGCCCATCGCGTCGTCCGGTCAGGAGCGCGCCACGCGCCTCACGCTGGACGACGCCCTTCGCCTGGCCGAGCGCGAAAACCCGACGCTCCGCGCGAAGCGCTTCGAGCTGGACGTCACGCGCGCCGGCGAGATCACGGCCGGGCTGCGCCCGAATCCCAGCGCCTCGTACACCGCGGAAAAGTTCGGCGCGACCGCCCAGGAGTACACCGTGACCGTCGGCCAGACGATCGAGCTCGGCGGCAAGCGCGCCCGGCGGCTCGACAGCGCCCGTGCCGCCACGCGGGTGACGCGCTTCGAGGTCGACGACATACGCCGCCAGGTATTCGCCCAGGTGAAGAAAACGTTCACCGACGTGCTGGTGGCCCGGGCCACCTTGGTCCTGGCCGAGCAGACGCTCAAGACGCTCGATGACGTCGAGCGCATCCAGCGCTTCCGGGCCGAGCGCGGCGACATCTCGGAGCTCGAGCTGACGCGCATCCAGCTCCAGCGCTTCACCTTCGAGCGCGACGCCGCCGACGCCCGTCAGGCGATCGCCGCCACCACCATCGCGCTGCGGGCCCTCGTGGGCGCAGCCTCCGTGGCGCCCGACGTCGAGGTGCTCGGCGATCTCGGCTTCCGTGACGTGGGCGTGAGCCGCGACGAAGCCGTTCAGCGCGCGTTGACCGCCCGTCCTGATCTACAAGCGGCCGAGGCCGCCCGCGACAAGGCCAAAGCCGACGTGGCCCTGGCTCGCGCCAACGCGAAGTGGGACATCACGCCGCAGCTCGAGTACAAGCGCACCGACACCAACGACAACACGTTCGGCTTCGGGCTCAGCCTTCCCCTGAGGATCTTCGACCGCAACCAGGGCGAGATCGCGCGGACCCAGGCCGAGGTCGAGCGCGTCACCGCCCAGCGCGATGCGACGGTGGCCCAGATCGTGTCCGAGATCGAAACGGTGCTGGCGGCCGTCACCACGCTGCGCCAGCGCGTCGAGTCGCTGCGCAACGTCTATCTGCCCAAGGCCGAGCAGGCGCGCAACACCGTGGAGTTCGCCTACCGCCGCGGAGGCGTCAGCCTCCTCGACTTCCTCGACGCCCAGCGCACGTATCGTGAGACCTCGCTCGAACACCTTCGCGCGCTCGGCAACTACTGGACCGTGCTCTATCAGCTCGAGGCCGCCATCGGCGGCCCTGTGGAGAAGTGATGACGCGGTGGTGGCCCTCCCTCAGTTTCGTCGTCGCGGTGCTCGCGGCCGGCTGCGGTGAGGGCTCGGCCCCGTCGCCGGCGGCGGCCCCCAAACCGATCGAGACGCGAGTCGACAACAGCGCGGAGGTGCCGATCGAGGTCGTCACGCCGCAGGCGCGCATGCGTCGCGGCATCCTCGAGACCAGCGGCAAGGTGCAGTTCAACGAGGAAACGGTCACCCGCGTTCACTCGCCGGTCACCGGCCGCGTGGTGGAGGTGCTGTCCAAGCCCGGCGACGTGATCGAGGCGGGCCACCCCCTCTTCGTGATCGAGAGTCCCGACCTCAGCCAGGCCAAATCGGATTATTCGAAGGCGATCACCGACGTCGAGCGGGCTGACAGGGCGCTGCGGCTGGCCAAGGAACTGTTCGAGGTCAAGGCCATTCCCCAGAAGGACATCCGCGAGGCGGAGAGCGACTATCGCAAGGCGATCGCCGAGCGCGAGCGGGCCGCGTCGCGACTCCGCACGCTTGGTATGACCGAGACTCAGATCGCCGACGTCGGCGCGCGATCCGACACGTCGACCCGGCTCGTCATCCACGCACCCCGCAGCGGGGTGGTGGTGGAGCGAAACATCGTTCCCGGCCAGGTCGTGGCCTACGGCCAGTCCGATACGCCCGTGAACCTCTTCGTGATCGCCGATCTCTCCACGATGTGGGTGTTCGCCGACGTGTACGAGCCGGACATTCCCCGCGTCCAGCGCGACCAGCCGGTGACGGTAACGCTCCCGTGCTGCCCGGGTGAGCGCTTCGAAGGCCGGGTGAGCTACATCAGCGACATCGTCGACAAGGACACGCGCACGATCAAGGTCCGCGCCGTCGTCCCCAACCGCGGCCGCCTGCTGAAGGCCGAGATGTTCGTCAAGGTCGCGATCGCGACCGGCGCCACCCGCGTGCTCGCGCTGCCCGCCAGCGCCCTCCACCGGGATCAGAACCAGCTCTTCGTGCTCGTGCAAAAGAACAAGGACGAGTACGAGCGCCGGCCGGTGAAGGTCGGGAACGACATCGAGGGCGGCGTGGAGATCCTGGAAGGCGTTGGGCCCGGCGATCGCGTGGTCACGACCGGCAGCATCCTCCTCAAGCGCTCCGTGAAGTGATCGGCCGGCTCGTCGCCTTTGCGCTCCACCAGCGCTTCATCACGCTGGCGCTGGCGCTGCTGCTGACGATCGGCGGCATCGTCTCCTACCATCGCCTGCCCATCGAGGCGTACCCCGACGTCGGTGACGTGCAGGTCGAGGTAATCACGCTGTGGCCGGGGCATTCCGCCGAGGAGGTCGAGCGTGTCGTCACGCTCGCGCTCGAAAAGCAGCTCAACGGGGTTCCGAACCTCACCTTCCTGCGCTCGCAATCGCTCTTCGGGTTGTCCAACATCCGGGTGCTGTTCAGCGACGGGACCGATCCGTACTGGGCGCGCCAGCAGGTGCAGGAGCGCCTCGTGGCCGCCGAGGTGCCGGGCGACGTCAAGCCCACCATGGCTCCGCTGTCGACCGTCATCGGCGAGATCTACCGCTACACGCTCCACTCCGATCGCTTGCCGCTGGTCGAGATCAAGGCGCTGCAGGACTGGGTGCTCGAGCGCGAGTTCCTCAAGGTGCCGGGTGTGGCCGACGTCATCTCGTGGGGCGGCGGGATCAAGCAGTACCAGATCACGGTGGACCCGGCCCGGCTGCGCGCCTACAACCTGACGCTCAAGAACGTCTTCGACGCGGTCGCCGCCAACAACGCCAACGCCGGCGGCAGCTACATTCCGCGCGGCCAGTACGCGGTGACCGTCCGCGGCATCGGCCTCATCCAGTCCACGCGTGACATCGAGAACATCGTCGTCTCCGCCCAGAGAGGGACACCGGTGCGCGTGCGCGACATCGGCGAGGTCGGCATCGGCCACGCGATCCGTCTCGGCGTCTTCGGGCGTGACGGCGAGGACGACGTGGTGGCCGGTATCGTCCGGATGCGCAAGGGCGAGAATCCGGGCCGGATCATCGACGGCGTCAAGGCCAAGCTCGACGAGATCAAGCAGCTCCTGCCCGAGGGCGTCGAGATGCGCCCGTACTACAGTCGCGACAAGCTGGTCGACGCCACCGTGCACACGGTGTTGAAGAACTTGGTGGAAGGCGCGGCCCTCGTCGTCATCCTCCTGACGCTCTTCCTCTACAACCTGCGCGCGGCCCTCATCGTCGCGGTGACCATCCCGCTCTCGCTGCTGTTCGCCTTCATCTTCATGGACTTTCGCGGGATCCCGGCCAACCTGCTCTCGCTGGGCGCCATCGACTTCGGGATCATCGTGGACGGCGCGGTCATCATGACCGAGAACATCGTGCGCCACCTCGCCGAGCGGAAAGTCACCGGACACCGGGTCACCCGCGAAGTCCAGCACGCCGCCATGCAGGTGGCGCGGCCCCTCACCTTCGCCGTCCTCATCATCATGACGGTGTACGTGCCCATCCTCACCTTCCAGCGCATCGAGGGAAAGCTCTTTCGGCCGATGGCGGTGACGATCTCGCTCGCGGTGATCGGCGCGCTGATCCTCACCCTCACGCTCATTCCCGTGCTCACCACGGTGCTGTTCCGCCGCCCGCCGTCGGACCGCGAAAGCCCGCTGATCCGCGGGCTGCGGGCGCCCTACCTGCCCACGCTGCGCTGGTGTCTGCGCTGGCCGCTCGTGCCCATCGCGGGCGCCACGGCACTGGTCGCGCTGTCGCTCCTCGTCTTCACCATGCTCGGCAAGGAGTTCCTGCCCGAGCTGGACGAGGGCGACATCTGGCTGCGGGTGACGTTCCCTCTCGGCATCTCCGTGGAGGGCGCGCGGCCCTACGTGCGCGAGATTCGCGCACGCCTGGGGCAATTCCCCGAGGTGCGGGCCGTGACGTCGCAGCTCGGCGCGCCCGACGACGGCACCGACCCCGAGGCGCCCGACAACGCCGAGTTCTACGTGGGGCTCCGGCCGCGTGAGGAATGGCGCTTCCGGACGCGCGCGAAGCTGGCGGAGGCGATGGACACGGCGCTCGCCGACATCCCGGGGAAGACGACGAACTTCTCGCAGCCGATCAAGGACAACGTCGACGAGGCGCTGGCCGGCGTGAAGGGCGAGCTCGCCATCAAGCTCTACGGCCCGGACAGCTT
>Ga0134074_1000582_pt1 | contig 12811 bp, 11 predicted proteins | sample 15_taG_25_FD_128868 | JGI IMG/M metagenome (GOLD analysis project Ga0134074, IMG submission 128868) | Grasslands soil microbial communities from the Angelo Coastal Reserve, California, USA - 15_D_Rain_40cm_2_09212015 | ecosystem: Environmental > Terrestrial > Soil > Grasslands ... | reverse complement strand
CCCCGCCCCCGGGTCGCGCAGCATGTAGGCGTACACCGACGTGAACGGCGCGCCGAGACGGCGCAGGCGATCGCAAGCGAGCTGTAACAGCTCGACCCGTGAGGCATCGTGCAGGTGCGCGGCACGCAGCGCGCGGACGATCTTGTCCGGCTCGAGGGGTCCGCTCATGAGGAGCGCTTGCCCAGCACCGCAGTCAGCCGCACCACGGTCGTGCCGCGGCTCGCGACGACGACGACCGTGTCGCCGGGCTCGTGGCTCCGCAGCGCGTCCGTCATGTCGTACAGGTTCGCCACGGTCTTGTCGCCGATCGTCGTGATCACGTCGCCGGCCTGCAACCCCGCCCGCTCCGCCGGGCTGCCGGCGCGGACGCCCGTGATTCTGACCCCGCCTGGCGACTCACTCATGTCGGGAATGGTCCCCAGGTACGCCCCGTATCCCTGGCCCCCGACGGCTGCAGCATGTGGCGGCGCGTCTACGAACGCCAGGTCCCCCACCCGGTTCGCGAGCGTCCATGCCAGCTCCGCGGCAAACTCCGCGACGCGCGCCAGGCCCGACGCGTTGATCTTGTCCCAATCGTCCGTGGCGCGGTGATAGTCCTCGTGCAGGTCGGTGAACAGGTGGAGGACCGGGCGCTTGGCGGCGAAGAAGGAGGCGTGGTCGCTCGGGCCCCAGCCGTCGCCCGACGCCCGGAGATCGAAGTGCGCGCCGGCGACAGCGCCGTTCAGCGAGTCGAGCAGCGCGGGGAACTCCCGCGCCGTAGCGGCGCCCAACGCCAGGAGCCGGTCGTTCCGCAACCGACCCACCATGTCGAGGTTCACCATCGCGTACACGGATTCCACGGGCTCGACGAGCGGGTGCTTCACGAAATAGGTCGAGCCGAGGACACCGAGCTCCTCCCCCGAGAACGCGATGAACACGAGCGTGCGGGCCGGGCGGCGGGACGCGAGGCGGCGCGCGATCTCGAGCAGCGCGGCCGTCCCGGAGGCATTGTCATCCGCGCCGTTGTGAATCCTCCCGGTCGAGTCCGGGTCGAGCGTGCCGAAGCGCCCCCGTCCGAGGTGATCGTAGTGCGCGCCCACGATCACTACCTCTCCGCGACGCGCGGGGTCCCGACCTGGGAGCAGCGCGACAACGTTGCGCACCTCGACGCCGGCGACGCCGGCCAGCGTGGCTGCCGGCGCGTCCCCGGCGATCGTGAACGGTTGAAAGAACGACCCCGCCGCCGCCGGCTGGAGCCCGGCGGCGCGGAATTCTTGGGCGACGTATTGCCCCGCCTCCGTCAGCCCCGCTGTGCCGACCCCGCGTCCCTCGCGGGCGTCGGCCGCCAGGTAGCGCACGTCGGTGAGCAGGCGGCGCGCCGCAGGCGAAAGCGTATCCTGCGTCGGCGCCACCAGCGCCGTCGCAATCAGCAGGGTGGTTGCGAGCATGCGGCTATATCTATCTTTGGCGCGACCCTCATGGAAGCCGGTGGATGTCGATCCGCCTCCTCGCGCTCATTCCCGTCGCGGCCGCGATCAGCCTGGCCCTCTCGGCCGCCGTCGAGGCCGTCGCGTTGCCCCTGTTTCTCGACACCACCGGAACGATCCTCGCGACCGCGCTCGCCGGCCCGGGGGTTGGAATCGCCACCGGCGTCGTGACATCGGCCGTGAACTCACTGCGCAATCCCACCTTCTGGCCGTTCGTCGTGGTGCAGATCATCGTGGCGCTGTACGCCTGGATCGCCGCGCGGGCCGGACTGTTCCGCGGCCTGCGGACCGCCGTACCGGCCGGCCTGGGCCTGGGAGTGATCGCGTCGATAACGTCGACGCCCATCTCGTATGTGGTGTTCGGCTGCAGCACCACCAGCGGAATTGCCCTGGCCACGGCGGTCGGCAAGGCCCTGGGCCTGTCGCCCCTGGGGGCGTGTTTCTTCGGCAGCTTCGTGTCCGACTTCGGCGATAAGGCGGTGACGTTCGCGCTGGTCACGTCGGTCCTGCACGCGCTGCCCCGGCGAACCGCGGCCCGTTTTCCCTGGGCGCTTCGCGCGATCGGCGCGTCGTGAGGCGGCTGCACCCGTTTACGCTCCTGGCTATCGCCGGCGCGCTCCCGGCGCTCGCATGGACCCTGCCGGCACCGTGGGGCGGGCTCGCCACCGCAGTATTGGCCTTCGCGCTGACGCTGACCCCGGGCGCAAGCCCGCGGTTACCTGTCTTCCGCACCGCGCTCGTCACCGCTGCGCCGTTCTGGGTGTTCCTCCTCCTCCTCCACGACGTCGCGAGCACCGTCGCAATCGGGCTCCGGATCACGACCATGGTCGCAAGCTTCGTGTGGCTCATGGCCGCGCTCGCTCCGTCCCGGCTCGTCGAAGCCATGGTCGCCGCCGGATGGGGCGCGAGTGTCGCCTATCTATTCGCCGCCACGCTGTCGGCGGTGCCTCTCCTGAGGGCGCGGGCCAGGCGGATCGTGGATGCGCAGCGCTGCCGCGGGCTCTCTCCGCGTGGCGGTGTGGCCAGCCGTCTTCGGGCGCTGCGCGCGCTCGCCTTGCCGCTCGTGCTGTCGGCCTTGCACGAGGTGGACGAGCGTGCCCTCGCGCTCGAGACGCGCGGCCTCGTGCCGGGCGTCCGCCGCACGCCGCTCGCTCCGCCCCCCGACTCCGCGCTCCAGCGCATCGGTCGCTGGGGGCTCGTGACCGTGTGCGCGGCGGCACTCGTCTGGAGAGTCACGTGGTCCGGCTGACGCTCGACCGCGTGACGTTCTGGTATCCCGCGACCAAGGCTCCGGCGCTGCGCGACGTGTCGCTCGACGTCGCCGCCGGGGAGGTCGTGGCGTTGGTGGGCACGGTGGGCGCCGGCACTTCCACGTTGCTCCTCGTCGCGGCGGATCTGGCGCCGCGGGTCATCGGGGGGAGGCTCGAGGGTCGTGTTCACTTCGAAGCACCGGAGGAAGCAAGCGGGGGAAGGAGGATCGTGCTCCCCACTCCATGGACCCAGGTCTCCGGCATGGCATTCACGGTGTGGGACGAGGTCGCGTTCGGTCCCGCGAACCTCGGGTGGTCGCGTGAAGAGATCGCGCGCCACGTAGACCGCGCTCTGGCGAAGCTCGGGATCGCCCACCTCGCATCCCGCGAGCCCGCGGCGCTCTCGGGTGGCGAGCTCCAGCGGGTGATGATCGCCGGGATCCTGGCGATGGATCCCGGCCTGCTGCTGCTCGACGAGCCCACGGCCGAGCTCGATCCCGCGGGCGCGCGGATCCTGTGGCAGCTGGTGCGGGAGCTGGCGCGCGGCGGTGCGGGGGTGCTCGTCGCCACGAGTGACAGCGACGCCATTCCGGAATTCGCCGACCGGGTGATATGGCTGGAGCTGGGGCGCGTCGCGGCCGCGGGCGCGCCAGCCCTGGTCGCCGACGAGGCCCTGTGCGCCGCGGAGTTGGGGACGACGGTCGCGGACACGTGGCGAATGGCCGGGTTGGCGGCGCCGTACCCGGCCACGGTCGCGGACGCGGTGCGCCGGTGGCCGGCTCGCTGACTCCGGCGCTTCGGCTCGAGACGGTGTCATTCTCGTACGGCGTGGTGCGCGCATTGGTAGACGTGTCGCTCGCGCTCGCACCGGGCGAGCGGGTCGCCCTGCTCGGCCGGAACGGCGCCGGCAAGTCGACGCTCATGAGGCTCATCACGGGTCTCATTCAGCCTGCCGGAGGCACGGTGTGGGTGGGTGATTGGGACACGCGCCACCGGACCCCCGAAGCGCTCGCCCGTAGCGGGCGCGTCGGCTGCGTGTTCCAGCATGCCGAGCAGCAGCTGTTCGGGCGCACGGTGCGCGACGACGTGAGCTTCGGGCCGCGTGTGGCCGGCGTGCCCGCCCCCGAGGCCACTCGGCGCGTGGAGCGCGCCCTCCGGGCCCTCGAGTTGGAGCGTCACGCGGAGGAGCACCCCTATGACCTGCCGCCCGCGTTCCGGAAGCTGGCCGCCCTCGCGGGCGCGTTCGCGCTCGAGCCGGCCTTGCTCGTCCTCGACGAGCCGACGTCCGGGCTCGATCGCGCCCTGCGCATGCGGGTCACGCGAGCGCTGCTGGAACGATCCGTCGCGGGCGTGACCGTCCTCGTGATCACGCATGACCTGACGTTCGCCGCCGAGACAGTCGAACGAGCGCTCGTACTCGACAGCGGGCGCCTTATGCTCGACGGGCCGCTCCCTGCGCTGCTCGGGGATGCGGCGCGGCTGGAGTCCCTGGGACTGGCGCTTCCGCCGGTTGCTGCCTTGTCGGCAGCCCTCGGCCTTCCAGGCCGCCCGACCCGCCAGGTCGATGCGGCGCGCGCCCTCGCGCGCGTTGCCGCAGGTAGGCCCGTTCCATAAATTGACCGACCCGCATGCCGACGCTAGATACCCTCGTCGCGCAGTTCGCGCGCTGCGTGAGCCTGTTCCGCGACCCGAGTGTGAAGGACGAGCAGAAGAAGGCTTTTCGCGCGCTGCTCGCCCTGCTCCCGGACACGGCCGTCACCCTGCGGGTGGCTCCGGGCGGAGCGGGCCTCGAGGTAAACGGCGAGCCGTGCGAGGGTGACCAGCTGGCGGCGTTAGTGCAACGCCTCGACCTCCACGGCATCGGAGAGATCGCCCTGCCGGCCGCGCCGAAGCCCGCGCATCTGTTCGTCCTCCTGCAGGCGCTCGCCGACCAGCCGGGCGCGCAGGATGTCGCGAGCCGGGTCGCGTCCGTGGGCGCCGACCGGATACGCGTGACGCCTGCCGGGTCGTCACCCCCGGCCACGCCGGGACTGGTGGCCTCGCCCGCCGACATCGAGCGTCCGCCCCTCAAACCCAAAGTCGATGCGCCGGTCGATCGGCGATCCCGCGACCTCGGGACGAAGGGCATTCTCCGTGGGGATGCCTTCCGCGACATCGAATCGGTGCCGCTCGACGGCGTTCCGTTGGTGACCCATGATCCGCCGCTCCCCGCGGCCGCCGACGCGCTGCCCGCGACATCCCGGGCCCCGCGGCGCGAACACACCCCCGCGAGCGAGCCACCGCCTCCTTCACCGCGAACTCCGCCGGTCGAGCCGCCCCTTCCTCCCGACGCCGGACCATCGGCGTCAGTCCCTCCGCCCCCGCCGGAGGCGCCCGCCCCGAGGCGCCCTCCGACTGCTCGCGCCCCCGCCGCGCGGGGTGCGGAACTGCCGGCGGGGGCGCCCGAAGCGCTCGCCGAGCTCCAGCGCGACGGGGCTGCGCCGAACGTGGGAGATGTCCTCGCGACTCTCGTGGGTCTCGCAGAAGCGGCGGCGAAGGCAGGCCGCTACGAGCAGGTCCTCGGTGTGATCACCGGCATCATGCGTGTGGAGCAGTCCGTCGGGGACACGGGCGGCGTCCGGCGGCAGTACGCGATCGCACTGCGCCGCATCTACACGAAGCCGGTGCTCGAAGGGCTGGCCCGGCTGCTCGCGACGCCCCGGCACCGGGCCGCGGCACTGGCCGGTCTCCAGCGGGGCGGCGCGGCGGCAGTGGAGGTGTTGCTGGATCTCCTGGCGGCCGCGCCGACGGTGACCGAACGCCGCGCGGTGTTCGATGCGTTGAAGCACATGACCGAGGGGACCGAGCAGCTCGTCCACATGCTGGACCACTCGGAGTGGTACGTCGTACGCAACGTGGCCGAGTTGATCGGAGAGCTGGGGATGGAGGACGCGGTTCCGGCGCTGGCGCAGCGCCTCGAGCACGAGGACGAGCGGGTGCGCAAGGCAGTGGGAATGGCGCTCGCCAAGATCGGCACGCGCAGCGCCGCCGAGCCGCTGCGCCGCGCGCTGCGCGACCGGTCGGTCGAGGTGCGGATGCACGTCGCGCTCGGGATTGGGGGGCGCAAATCGAACGCACTCGCGATGCCGCTCGTGGTCGCGATGGAGGAGGAAAAGGAGGAGGCCGTGGTCCGCGAGTTGATGCTGGCGCTCGGCAGGATCGGGAGTCCCGACGCGGTGCAGGCGCTGATCAAATGGGCGCAGCCGGCGGGCCGGATCTTCGGGCGCCGGCCGAGCGAGCTGCGCGTGGCCGCGGTCGATGGGCTGCGCCTCGCCGCCACGCCCGCCGCGCTCGGCACTCTCGAAGGGTTGTCCGACGACGGCGACCGCCAGGTTCGTGAGGAGGCCCGGCGCGCCGTCGACGACCTGAAGCGCAGGCCTCCCCCGTCGGCAAAGCGCTAGACGGTCGTCTTCGGCTTCAGCTGGACCGCGCCCATGCCGGGGCCCGTGAAGGCGAGGCTCAGGCATGCGATCATGAGCAGCAGCGTATACTCGTAGCCGCGCTTCATCGGATCGCCGTAGTGGAAAACGTCGAAGCCGTTCGACAGGTGGACGGTTAGCAGTGCGATGCAGAAGTAGACGCCGGTCCACACTCCCACCGGCGTGAGCGCGATGCCCAGCAGGAAGGCGAGCCCGCCCAGAGTCTCGGTCAGCATCCCCAGGTAGCCAAGCAACGTCGGGAGTGGGAAGTGCAGCGAGCCCAGGAAGCCGATGAACCCCTGCATGCCCGGGCCCGGGAACGGTGGTCCGATGAGCTTACCGAGTCCGTGCATCAGGAGAATGAACCCCACGACCACGCGCAGCAGCAGCAGGCCAAGTGCCGGATTGTTCCATCTCATCGGGTCCTCCCGGTTAGACGGGAATGAAACTCACCTTCGGGTCGAGGCGGCGGGCGAACGCCGCTAGAAGGCGCGCAGCGCGCTCGAGATCCTCGCGCGCCACCATTTCGTTCGGGCTGTGCATGTACCGGTTGGGCACGCTTACCAGTCCTGTCGGGATGCCGCGCAGCGCGTTGTAGATCGCGTCCGCATCGGTGCCCGTGTCGTGCGGCGCCGCCTGGACGCTGTAGGGGATCTGCTCCCGCTCCGCGCATTCCACCAGCAGGTCGAACACGACGGGGCTCACCGCGGAGCCGCGTGCCAGCACCGGCCCCCCCCCCAGCTTGTGCTCGCCGGCGCGCTTCTTCTCGGCTCCGGGCCAATCGGTCGCGTGCGTGACGTCCACCACCACTGCGACCGTCGGTTCGATCCCGACGGCGCTGGTGCGGGCACCGCCCCCCGTCCAGGCGATCTCTTCCCGCGTGGTCGCGACGGCGAACACTCCCGCGTGCTTGGGCCGCTCGTGCGCGAGCAGGCGGAGCGCTTCGGCCACGACGTATGCCCCGATACGGTTATCGATGCTGCGTGACACGATGCGCCCATTGGGAAACTCCAGGACGGTCGCGTCGAGCACCCCCGCGTCTCCCAGGCGGACGCGCTCGAGCGCCTCTGCCTTGCTCGTCGCCCCGATGTCGATCCACAGGTCCGTGATCTTCGAGACCTTGTCCATGTCCTCGCGCTTCATCAGGTGCACGGCCTGTTTCCCGATCACGCCGCGGGTCGGTCCGTTGCGGCTGCTGATCAACACCCGCTGGCCGACGAGCACCTGCGAGTCCCAGCCGCCGATCCCGGCGAAGTACACGTATCCCTCGTCGTCCACGTGGGTGACCTGCAGCCCGATCTCGTCGATGTGCCCTGCGAGCATGAGCCGGGGCGCGCCGTTGGGATTGAGCGCCGCCACGGAGTTGCCGTGGACGTCGGCCGTGAGCTGATCGGCAAAGGTCTTCACCTCCTCGCGCCACACGCGGGCCGGTGCCGTCTCGAAGCCCGACGGACCGGGGGTATCGAGAAGTCGCTTCAAGAAATTCAGGGTGTCTCGGGTCATGGTGTGCGAACCGTTGCGGTCGAGAGGCGGACACGGAGGCGGCGGCGGACGCTGTCGGCCGCGGCACCGGTTGCGAGCGTCGGTTGATGACCAGCGTGAACGGGGATGGCGGAGAGACGCAGCCGCCCGTCTGGCGTCGCGACGACGCGCAGGATCGCCGACAAGCGCGTCCACGGAGCGTCCTGTAAGAACACAAAGTTACCGAGGGATTGCACGATCGGCTTGCGCTTGTACCACACGACGGGCTGCAGCACGTGCGGGTGGTGCGCGAGCACCAGGTCCGCGCCGGCGTCGATCAAACCTCGCTCCAGGTCTTCGATGTGCTTGGGCGGTGCGTCCGCGAACTCCGTGCCGCCGTGCACGCTCACCACGATGAGGTCCGCCCGGTGGCTCGCCTTGACCGCGCGGATCGCCGGGTGGATCCACGTAGTGTCTCCCCACGCGATCCACTGCGATCCCGCGTGCTCTCGAAATGTGTAGGGCGCAGGGTTCCAGGCGCGCGTGACGGCGAAGAAGGCGACGCGCCAGCCCCGCCGTTCGAGGATCACGGGCTGCTCTGCCATGTCCCGTCCAAAGCCCGAGCCTACGAACCGGACACCGGCGCGGGTGAGCTGTCTCATGGTTGCTTCGACGGCCGAGCCGCCGCCATCCCACGCGTGGTTGTTGGCCGTGCTCACGATGTCGAACCCGGCCCGCGCCAGCGCCGCGGCAGCGGCCGCGGGCGCGGTGAACACGCCGGCGGAGTCCGGAGCGGCGGAATCCGTCGTGATGGGACTCTCGAGGTTCCCGAACGTGATGTCGGCCGCGGCGAGCGAGTCGTGCAACGCGATGAACGGGTACAGGGTGTCGCCCTGCAACAGTCGCTCCTTGGCGAGCCGGCGGCCCAGATTGATGTCCCCGACGGCGTAGATGCGGAGCGTGTCGGTCGGCTGCTGACTACTCGCCTGCGTGGCCAGGCTCCACGCGACGATAAGGAGCGGGATCATCCGATTATCAACCGCGCCAGTGTCTCCGCCGCATCCACAAGCCGGGGCCCCGGACGCGAAGTGTAGGCATTGCCGTCGAGAAACTCGATGCGCCGGGCGAGCACTGCGGGCGCGTCCCGCCGGGCAACGGCGGCGAGTTCGGTTCGGGCACGCTCTACCTCGAACCCGCAGGGCGCCACCACCACCAGGTCGGGGGCGAGTGTCGCGAGCTCTTCCCAGGGTCGGGGACGGGACGGCTCGCCTGGGGTGGCGGCCACGTCCTGTCCGCCCGCTAATGTCACCAGTTCCGGAACCCAGTGGCCTGCCACGTAGGGTGGATCGAGCCACTCCAGCACGAGAACCCGAGGCGGCGCAACCTGCTGCGCTCCTACGGCGCGCTCCGCGACCCGCGCCTCGACACGCCTGAGCCGGTAGCGCATGCCCGCTTCGAGCTCCTCCGCCTCGTCGCGCAGCTCCAGGGCTTCGCCCACTTTGCGGATGTCCTCGAACACCTGCTCCAGCGTATGGGCGTGGAGGGTCACCACCCACGGCGTGGGCATGAGGGTCGAGACGATGCGCGCCAGGTCGTCCTGGCCGACGGCGCAGACATCGCAAACCGACTGCCCGAGCAGCAGGTCGGGACGCAGGTGCGCCACGAGGTTGACGTCCACCTCGACGGGTGAGACGCCGGTCCGCTTCGCGTCCGCCATGGCCGCGTCTATGGCACCGGACGAAAGCGCCGGATCGAGGTTGGTGCGCGTGACGCGCGGGAGCAAGCGCACCTCGGGCGGGAAGTCGCATTCGTGGGAGACGCCGACCAGCCGGCCGATGGCGCCGAGCGCCGCTACGATCTCGGTGGCGGCGGGTAGCAGGGACACAATGCGCATCACGCGACTCGCGAAGTGAGCATGATGAAATGTAGAGCCGCACCACCGCGCGCCCCTACACCGTCGATGCGGTCGTCACTGCGGGCGCATGCCGACTTGATACAGCAGCACGCCAAGCAGCACGAACAGTCCGTAGGCGAGCACGTTCGACTGGGCCAGGCCGCCGAGCGCGTGGAACACCGCGACCTTCTCGGCCAGCGCGTCCGCCGAACCGAGCACACCGGCGATCCCCGCTAGCACGATCCCGCAAATCGCGCCGCCCGCGATCAGGCCGCTCGAGAACAGCACGCCGGGCCCGGACTCGACCTCGGCGATCGATTGCTGCTGGGCCTGGGCCCGGCGCTCGATCAGCCACCGGATCACGCCACCGGCGAACATCGCGGAGGAGGTGGAAATCGGCAGGTACACGCCGACCGCCACTGGCAGCGCCTGAACCCCCATCAGCTCGATCGCGATGGTCAGGAACACCCCGAGCAGCACCAGCACCCACGGCAGCCTGTGGGTGAGGATGCCATCCGTGATGAGGGCCATGATGGTGGCCTTCGGGGAGTCGAGACGCGGAATACTCTTGCCGTGATACTCGTGGACCCGGCCGCCGATGCCAGGGTCGAGCACGTAGCGCAGCTCTCTCGTCGCGGGGTCCATCAGGTACTTACCGGCGGCGACACCTTCGGTGATCACGTAGACGCGGGCGACCTGATAGGTCGCGCGGTCCACCGAATCGGTCCCGGCGATCCGGAAGCCCGACATCGTCTCGGGGCGGACCTCGACCGCTGCCCGCCCGCTGGTGGAGGACGTCAGCGCCTGTTCGCTGAAGTGGGGGTGAGTCTCGGGCACGGGGTACGTGTAGGCGCGGTTGAGCAACGTGAGGGTCCATCCCACCACCAGCGCGGAGCCGAGGCCGCCGACCAGAATCGCAATCTGCTGGCGGCGGGGCGTGGCGCCCACGAGGAAGCCGGTCTTCAGGTCCTGGGACGTGTTCCCGGCGTTCGCCGTCGCGACCGCGACGACGGCAGCGATCGAGATGGCCTGGACGCGGTGATCCACGCCGGTCCAGCCGATGGCGACGAAGATCAGGCACGTCCCGAGCAAGGCGGCGATGGTCATGCCGGAGATCGGGTTCGCGGATGAGCCGATCTGCCCGGTGACGCGGGAGGACACGGTTGCGAAGAAGAATCCGAAGATCAGGATGAGCACAGCGCCGAGCAGGTTGACACCCAGCTGGGGGAGCAGGGTCAGCACGATCGCCAGAGCCAGTGAGCCGCCCACCGTGAGAGAGATCGGCAGATCATCCTCGGTGCGGAGTCGGGTCATGGCCTGGCCCATGCGTGAGTCCCGCAGGTCCTTGAGGCTCGAGGAGAACGAGCTCATGATGGTCGGGAGGGACCGTGCCAGGGCGATGATGCCGGCCGATGCAACGGCGCCCGCGCCGATGTAGAAGACGAAGCTGGCGCGGATTTCGCCGGGGCTCATGTCGCGGATCAGCTTTACGGCCGGAAACCCGAACGGCTCCGTGAGCCCTGACCCGACGAGCTTGATGGCGGGGGCGAGCACGAGATACGCGAAGCACCCGCCGGCGAACAGGTAGCCGGCGATGCGGGGGCCGATGATGTAGCCCACCCCCATCAGCTCCGGCGATGTCTCGGTGAACACCGCGGCGCCGGGGTAGAAGCCGAGCGCCTTGCCCGGTACGTCCGGCCAGAACTTAAGCCCCGCCTGGAGGAACTTGTAGACGAAGCCCACGCCGAACGCCTGGAACACGCGCTTGGCCTGCAGGCCGCGCTCCTCCCCCGCGATCAGCACCTCCGCACAGGCCGTGCCTTCCGGATACACCAGCGTGTCGTGCTCTTTCACGATCAGCGCCCGGCGGAGCGGGATCATCATCAGGATGCCCATCAATCCGCCCGCCGTCGCCAGCACGGCCACGCGACCGATCTCGAGGTCATAACCCATCAGAAGGATCGCCGGGATCGTGAACACGACGCCGGCGGCCACGGAATCGCTGGCCGACCCGGTCGTTTGAACGATGTTGTTTTCCAGGATCGATGTCCGGCCGAGCGCGCGGAAGATCGTGATGGACAAGACCGCGATCGGGATCGACGAGCTCACCGTGAGCCCGATCTTGAGCGCGAGGTAGACGCTCGACGCGCTGAAGATCAAGCCGAGCAGGACCCCCAGAATCAGGGCCCGGGCTGTGAGCTCGGGCGGCGACTGCGACGCCGGAACGTAGGGTTGGTGCTCGGGCATAGGCGGCAGAATTTGAAGCAGGGCGGTAGCGGGCGATAGAGGCTCACCTCCTCTATATCCTCTACCGTCTTCTACCGTCCTCTACATCCTCTCAGTACCATCCTTCCATGCCCGACCGGCCCGATCAACTCTTCCTCGACTTCCAGTCCGCGCTCGCGGGCCGCTACTCGCTCGAGCGGGAACTGGGCCGCGGCGGAATGGGCATTGTATACCTTGCGCGGGAAGTGCGGCTCGACCGACTGGTGGCGATCAAGCTACTGCCGCCCGGTCGGGCGCGTGACGGCCGCCTGCGCGAGCGATTCCTGCGCGAAGCACGCACCGCGGCGAAGTTCAGTCACCCGCACATCATCCCGATCTTCGCAGTGGACGAGGTGGACGCCTTCGTCTTCTTCGCCATGGCCTACATCGCCGGGGAGACGCTCACGGAGCGGGTCCGGCGGCGCGGGCCGCTGCCACCTTCCGACGCGGGCCGCGTGCTGCGGGAGGTCGCGTGGGCGCTCGCCTACGCGCACTCGCAGGGGCTCGTGCACCGCGACGTGAAGCCGGACAACATCATGCTGGAAGACGGGAGCGGGCGGGCGCTGGTGGCGGATTTCGGGATCGCTGGTCTGGTGCGTGGCGCTGCGGGGCTCGACGGGGGCGAGGTGATCGGGACGCCCGAGTTCATGAGCCCCGAGCAGGCGCTGGGCGAGCACGTAGACGCCCGCAGTGACCTCTACGCACTCGGCGTGGTCGGCTACTACGCCCTGTCGGGGAAGCTGCCCTTCGAAGCCGAGAAGGCGACGGACGTGCTCGCCAAGCAGGTGGCCGAGCCCGCGCCGCCCCTTGCGGGCGTCGCCGGCGTGCCCCGGCGCCTCGCGGTGGCGATCGACCGCTGCCTCGCGAAGGATCCGGCGGAGCGGCCGCAGACCGGGGAGGCGCTCGCCGAGCAGCTCGGCGTGGCCCTCGAGCAGCGCCGCGAGCTGCCGGTGGGGCTGCGGGTGTTCGTCAAGCGCAACGCCAGGCTGGGTGGCGTGGGTGGGCTGATCTATGTGT